>PPYF01066468.1_pt1 | contig 13149 bp, 10 predicted proteins | sample 1559871 | NCBI WGS metagenome assembly PPYF01 (sample SAMN08240021, study PRJNA423297) | Human gut metagenome, whole genome shotgun sequencing project. | reverse complement strand
AAACTGGGTGCTCCTACTGACTTCGAAGTTACAGTACGTAACCTGAAGATTTCCGCTGGTGCAGGATTCATCGTAGCTCTTACAGGCGAGATCATGACAATGCCAGGTCTTCCTAAAGTTCCGGCTGCTGAGAGAATCGACGTAGACGAGACAGGTAAGATCACAGGTCTGTTCTAATCCGGTTGAAATCAATCGAATAATTCAAAAATATAAAAATCATATTTATATATGATATGTGTCCAGACGATTTTACAGGCGGGAAGATTTTCCCGCCTGTTTTTTTCTTTATTTTTTTATAAGATAATCTTTTCCGGAAATACCAGGTTCCGTCATATGGATCGGATCCAGAATGCGATTAAGTTCATCCTCGTCCATAAGCTTTTCTTTCAGAATCAGACTTCTTACAGATTCGCCTGTCTTAATTGCCTTTTTTGCAATATCCGCAGCCTTCTGATATCCAAGATGGGGGCTGATTGCAGTGATAATACCTACACTGTTTTCTACCAGATAACGGCATCTTTCTTCATTTGCCGTAATTCCTACAATACAATTATCTACCAATGTCTGGACTGCATAGCCAAGAGTATCGATAGACTGAAACATGCAATAGAAAATAATCGGCTCAAACGCATTTAATTCCAGCTGACCAGCCTCTGCAGCCATGGTAATGGTAACATCATTACCAATAATATTAAAAGCAACCTGATTCACTACTTCAGGAATAACCGGATTAACTTTACCTGGCATAATAGAGGAACCATTCTGTTTTGCCGGAAGATTAATCTCCCCAAAACCAGTACGTGGACCGGAGGACATCAGACGGAGATCATTTGACATTTTGGAAAGAGTTACCGCACATGCTTTCACAGCACCGGAAACAGCTACAAATGGATCCAGATTCTGAGTGGAATCAATCAGATCAAAAGCCTGTATAAAGTCCATTCCCGATATTTCAGTGAGATTTGGAACAATTCTTCTCAGATAGCCCTCATCTGCATTAATTCCTGTTCCAATAGCAGTACCTCCCATATTAAGAGTCCGCATTTCATCCATTGCTTTATCCATTCTGTGGATATCACGCATGATTGCTACCGAATATGCCTTAAATTCCTGTCCCAGACGAATTGGTACTGCATCCTGCATCTGTGTACGCCCCATTTTTATTATGTGATCAAACTCTGTAGCTTTTTCATTAAGAGCATCATAGAGGCGAAGAAGCTGTTTTTTCAGATTCTGCAACAAACGAAGAGAAGTCATTTTACCGGCAGTAGGAATCACGTCATTGGTAGACTGTCCACAATTCACATCATCGTTAGGATTTATAATTGTATAATCGCCCTTTTTTCCTCCCAGTATCTCAATCGCGCGATTTGCAATTACTTCATTGGCATTCATATTTAAAGATGTGCCAGCTCCTCCCTGAACAGGATCCACAATAAATTCATTATGGAATTTTCCTGAAACAATTTCATCACATGCCTGGACAATCGCCTGTGCTTTTTTCTTCTCAAGAAGCCCCACCTCACAATTGGTTATCGCTGCTGCTTTTTTTATGTATGCAAGACTGTTAATAATTTCCGGATGCATATTCAGCCCCGTAATGTGGAAATTTTCAGCCGCACGTAAGGATTGTACTCCATAATATACATCTTCCGGAATATCCTTTACACCAATAGAATCCCTTTCTACACGATAGTCTGTTTTTTTCATAGTTATTCGCCCTCCCATGTATTTGCCCTCATTATATATCTCTGCTATAATATAATCAAATACATATATTTTTATAAAATATATAGTGTTTAAGTTATATATCGGAGGAGTTTATATGTTTCAGGGAATGGAATACATCTATGAGGTCTACAAGGAAAAAAGCTTTTCCAAAGCTGCTGCTGCTCTTTTCATTTCGCAGCCTTCTTTAAGCGCCAATGTAAAACGTGTGGAAAACCGTATTGGCTATCCTATTTTTGATCGAAGTACCAAACCTTTGCAGTTAACTGAAGTTGGAAAACATTATATACAGGCTGTTGAAAAAGTCATGGATATTGAAAATAATCTCGAAAACTACCTACTGGATCTGGGAAATCTCAAAACAGGAACTCTTAATGTAGGTGGCAGTAACTTTTTTTCTTCGTGGATTCTGCCTCCCCTTATTGCTGATTTTTCCCAAAAATTCCCCCATGTTCAAATTTCTCTTGTAGAAGAAAGTACAGCAAAGCTATCCCAGTTTCTCCAGGCCGGAAAGTTAGATCTGGTGATTGATAACTGTATTCTGGATAACCAGATTTTTGAACGTTATATCTACCAGAAAGAACAACTTCTTCTTGCAGTTCCCAAAAATTATTCAATCAATACCAGACTGCAGAAATATCAGATTCCTATTGAGGAAATCCGGAACGGGCAGTTCCGTTCTTCTCATATTCCTTCTGTTCCATTAAACAAATTCGAGAACGAACCATTTATTATTCTTCGTTCAGATAATGATACCGGTAAGCGTGCACTTACCATTTGTCAGGAAAATCACTTTTCGCCTTCTGTAGTATTTCGCCTGGATCAGCAGATGACTGCCTATAATATTGCATGTTTGGGAATGGGTATCACTTTCATCGGGGATCTTCTGCTCTCCAGAGTTCCAACAAATTCAGAACTTGTTTTTTATAAGCTGCCCGGTCAGAGCAGTAAACGCACTGTGTTTTTTTACTGGAAGAAAGGCCGCTATATCAGCAGAGCCATGGAAGAATTCCTGAAGCTGCCCTTTTCCTGATATGTCATAATCAAATAGGCTATGGTGATTGGTCATCATCAGATGTACGTCAAAATGGGGTTGTTGTGCTAAATAAGCACAACAACCCCAGTATGTCAGGCAGATATTCGATTAGAACAATGGCTTCATCGCCGGATACAGAGTTCTGAACTTCTGATATCTCTCTTCATATTTTGCAACCAGTTCAGGATCCGGTTCTACTGTATCAACAACTTTGGCAAATTTCTTACCGATGGTTTCTACATCCGGGTAAGCACCACAGCCTACTGCTGCCAGCATAGCTCCACCCATGGACGGTCCTTCTTCGTTCTCCAGAACATCAACCTTCAGGTTCATAACGTTTGCAATAATCTTCTTCCACAGTGGGCTCTTAGCTCCGCCACCGCAGATCTTGGTTCTCTCAATCTTGATTCCAAGGCCTCTTGCAACTTCCAGGGAATCACGAAGACCAAAGGCAACACCTTCCAGAACAGCCTGTGTCATGTCTGCTCTTGTGCTGTCCATGGACATCCCGAAGAATACACCTCTTGCATCAGGATTATTATGAGGTGAACGTTCTCCCATCAAATATGGAAGGAAGAATACATGATTCTCTCCCAGCTTCTGAATTGGAGCCTGCTCTGCTGCGAAATCCTTTGTCTGAAGAATCTCCTCTGCCCACCATTTGTTACAGGAAGCTGCGCTGAGCATGCATCCCATCAGATGATAGCTTCCATCTGCATGACAAAAAGAATGAAGTGCGTTATTTTCGTCCACACCAAAGTTTTTACTGGAAATAAACACAGTTCCGGATGTTCCAAGAGAAATATTACACTGACCGTCACCAACTGTACCTGTTCCTACAGCAGCTGCCGCATTGTCACCTGCACCTGCAACAACTTTTACATTCTCACTGAATCCAAGTTCTTTCGCAATCTCAGGTTTCAGAGTTCCTACTACTTCCCAACTCTCATACAGTTTCGGAAGCTGCTCTTCTGTGATTCCACAGATCTCCAGCATTTCTTTTGACCAGCAGCGGTTCTTCACATCAAGAAGAAGCATACCGGAAGCATCAGAAACATCTGTACAAAAAGAACCGGACAGACGATATGCCAGATAATCCTTAGGAAGCATAATCTTTACTACCTTCTTAAAGTTCTCAGGCTCATTTTTCTGCATCCAGAGGATCTTCGGTGCTGTGAAGCCTGCGAAAGCAATATTTGCTGTATACTGTGAAAGTTTGTCTTTTCCGATCACTGTATTCAGATATTCTGTCTCTTCGCCTGTACGTCCGTCATTCCAGAGGATTGCAGGACGGATCACATTATCATCCTTGTCAAGTGTTACCAGACCATGCATCTGGCCGCCAAAACCAATTCCTGCTACCTGCGCTCTGTCGATATCCTTTGTCAGCTCTTTCATACCTTCCATACTCTGTGCAAACCAGTCTTCCGGTTTCTGCTCAGACCAGCCCGGATGTGGGAAGAATAAAGGATATTCTCTGGATACGATGTTACAGATTTTTCCTGATTCTTCCATAAGAAGAAGTTTTACAGCGGAAGTACCAAGGTCAATACCAATATAATACATAAGTGCTCTCCTTTTCTATTTCTAATCTAATACATCCCAGAGCAAAGCCCCGGGATGCCTTTAATATAGTGTCAGTTTATTTATTCTGTATTCAGATTCATTCACTTCACATGAACATTAATAATCCGTTTTACTGATTTCTCATTAACCCCATGGATTTTCTGTCGGGTATCTTACGCCTGCCGGCTGGTTATATCCAATCTTCTTAACATCCAGTCCAAGGAATTTCACTACCTCATAGAATGCTTTTCCGTAATGTCCAAACATAACTGCTCCATGATGCGGATAGTTGCCCTCGATCAGTACGTGACGGTAGAATCTTCCCATTTCTTTGATTGCGAAAATACCGATACCACCGAATGATCTTGTAGGTACATCCAGTACTTCACCTTCTGCAACATAAGAAACCAGCTCGCCCTCGGAATTGCACTGTAAACGATAGAATGTAATGTCAGATGCAGCGATATCACCTTCAAGAGTTCCTCTTGTGAAGTCTGGTTCAGATCCTGCCGGCTCAAGAAGTCTGTGCTGGATCAGCTGATATTTAACAGCTCTGGAATCACACATCTTGCATGCAGGAGTATTTCCACAATGGAATCCCATAAATGTATCAGTAAGCTTATAATCGTATTTTCCTTTAATATCTTCATCATAGATATACTGTGGAACAGAGTTGTTGATATCAAGCAGTGTAACTGCATCATTGGAAATGCAAAGTCCGATGTACTCGCTGAGTGCTCCGTAGATATCAACCTCACAGGATACCGGAATTCCTCTGGAAACCAGACGGCTATTTACATAGCAAGGTTCAAATCCAAACTGTGACGGGAATGCAGGCCAACATTTGTCAGCAAATGCAACGTATTTTCTTGCTCCCTTATGAGCCTCTGCCCAGTCAAGAAGTGTAAGCTCAAACTGTGCCATTTTCACATTAAGGTCAGCATAATATTTGCCTTCGCCCATCTCTTTTGCCATATCTGCACAAACTTCCGGGATACGAGGATCATTTTCATGCTCTTTGAAAGAAACAAGAAGATCAAGCTCTGAGTTCTCTTCAATCTCAACACCCAGCTCATAGAGGCCTTTAATAGGTGCGTTGCATGCGAAGAAGTCCTGTGGACGTGGTCCGAAAGTAATGATCTTAAGATTGCTGACACCGATGACTGCACGTGCAACCGGTACGAAATCAGCGATCATCTTTGCAATATCATCTGCTGTTCCAACAGGATATTCCGGAATATATGCTTTCAGATGACGCATTTTTAAGTTGTAGGAGCAGTTAAGCATACCACAGTAAGCATCACCTCTGCCGTTGATCATATCACCGTCACCTTCTGCTGCTGCTACATACATACAAGGTCCGTCAAATCTCTCTGCGATCAGAGTTTCAGGAGTTTCAGGTCCGAAGTTTCCAAGGAAAACAACCAGCGCATTACACTCTGCTTTGTTTACATCTTCAAGAGCTTTCTCCATATCCTTCTCGTTCTCAACAGTTACAGGACATTCATAAAGTTCACCTTTATAAGTTTCCTTGATTGCTGCACGTCTCTTTTCAGAAAGCTGAATTGGAAAACAGTCACGGCTTACTGCGATTAATCCAAGTTTTACTACTGGTATATTGTTCATAATATAAATTCCTCCATATTTGATATGTATTTATATGATTTTGTTATTCATTTACTATATTCTGATACTCTACTGCCACAGATTCCGAGCAACTCAGTCAATGGTGATATTCTCTCCACGAAGTCCGTTTACTGCACCCTCGATTGCCGCATCTTCATGTGCAATGAGCCATTTGTTCTTAGCTGTCAGCAGGCTGTCCTCGCCTGTCTTAGCTGTCTCAAATGTAAGATCTGTATTGGTTCCTGCCGGAAGTACGACTACACACTGGAAACCGCCATCCTGTACATTGCATGGCGCATAATGAAGTGTAGTTGCATATACTTCAATACCTGTTCCTGCAGGTACCAGGAATGCTTCGATCTTAGAAGTATCATATGTAAAATCATCTATGATATCCTGCTGGCTTCCGATAAGCAGCACCAGATCTGTTACCGCTACATTGATCTCTGAACTGCGGTGATATTCTACTGCATTTAATTTCTTATTATGTCCGTTGCAGTATCCAATTTCGATCGGGATTCCGCCAAATCCTTTATTCTGCAGTGCTTTTGCTACATCCAGAGCTTCCAGCTCCTCAACAGATGGTACATAAACCACATCATCCGGAACCGGTGTATGTTTCATTTCTTTGAGAAGAGCACTGAAGTCATACCCTTCAAGCACCTTTCCATATTTACGGAAGGAAGCATCTGTTACATTCTGAATTTTCACTTCAAAAACCTCCTTATATTCTGTAGATATTACGTTTTCTTGACTGTGCTTAGAATATATCAGAATAAAGGGTACTTTTCGCCAGTTTTCTTGTCTAATCTATAGCGTTTTTTTGACCTTTTTCATTTATCTGTTTTCGCATCTCACTTGGAAGTACCCCATATCTTTTCTGAAATTCCCCGGAAAAACCCCTGCTGCTGCAAAATCCATTATCTAGTGCAATCTGACTAATTGTATGGTCTGTATTCAGCAAATCCCTGTACGCATATGCCATACGGATATCCTGCAGATAAGTTTTATAGTTGATTTTTGCATATTTTTGGAACATTCGCGACAAATATGCATCCGAGTATCCAAAAGTAGCCGCCACATCAGAAAGCTTCAGTTCCTCCCTGTAATGCTCACGCATATATGTGGTGATTTTTGACAATGCATCCAGACGGCGGCTGTGTCGGATATCCTTCTCCCTGGTCTCTGTCACACGGTAATCCTTCACCAGGATATACATAATCTCGTAAAAAATAGAAATTGTCCGGAACTCATATCCAATTTTCCGCTCGAAATACACATGATATAATTTACGAAGCAAAGAAGCCAGTTTCTTATCCACCAGCTCCTCCTGCCCCCGAAAACGGATATATCTCTGGGCAGTAAAATAATTCTCAAACTGTTTCAGAGGAATCTGCAGAACTACTGTTTTATTTTTCTCCACAGCATGGATAGAGTGGGTCTCATTGGAATTAATGATTATCTGCTCTCCAGCTTTCAGCGGATATTCATCCTTATTTACAAAAAAATCCAGGCGCCCCTCCATCACAGCAAAAATCTCTACAGACGTATGCCAGTGCTTCTCACGCACATAATTGCCATTTCCTCCTTCAAAAAGAAAAACCTTAAACGGAAATCCCTCATTAGGAATGATCAGTTCATGCTGAAACTCCATATATATTCACCTCCTAATAAAATACCGCAGTATCCGGACATTCCAGCATACTGCGGCTATTTTGATAACTATCCAGCTTTCTGCATACCAAATCTGCTGGATGATCCTATTCTTCACATAGTCCCACCCACTGCTTATTGCTTTTCGCAATTGAAGCAGGGGACTTACTTGATTCGGTTAAGATAACACATTATTTGCAGAGCTCTGCCACAACCTGATTAATCACCTTTCCGTCTGCTTTTCCCTTCATATCAGCCATAACAGCCTTCATGATCTGACCCTTATTTTTCGTCGCAATCACATCTGCAAATTTTTCTTCCAGATATGCTTTTACCTCTGCTGCATCCATCTGTTTTGGCGCATATTTGGCGATCACATCATATCTTGCCTGATATTCAGCCTTCAGATCTTCGCGGCTCTCCGGGCAGGTATCCAGCTGTTCTTTCACAGTTTTCAACTCTTTCAGAATAACTCTGTCCACCAGATCACTCTTAATCTCATCACGGCATCCCTCATCGATCGCTACCTTCTTTACCGCAGAGATCAGAGAGGAGACTGCTTCTTTTGTTACTTTATCTTTGGCTTTCATAGCTGCAACCATATCTTTTCTTAATACTTCTAATTCCATTTTATATTCCTCCTCGTTTTTTCTAGTGATTCCATATCGTTCTACTGCTGCACAGTCAAATGCGCCTGCATTCCTGATATTTTTCACTCAAATCATAATTCTATTCATCAGCATACCACGATTTATCTGAAAATCCAATGCTAATTGGCATAAAAATTAATTTTTTAGTCCCCGCTTCATCGTGTTCTCCAGTTCCTCCATTTGTCCCAGGATCAGTTTCTGTCTGTCATCAAACAGTAGTCCCTTGTTGTGACGGTAATACTGGTCAGAACCATTTTCCCGGATAAACCAGATACTGTAAAAGTTTGCATTCAGTTCCGTAATAAATGCTACCATTTCCTGGCTATCACCAAAGGCAGCTTCCATAAAATCAAAAACATTCTGAAGCGTCTGAGAGATATATTCTGTCTGAGTTTCCAGACTGTCAGCCTCCGTTGCAAAAGCTGTTTTTGCCCGCTCATAGGTATCTTTTTCTGAAATTTCAACAGCTTTATTATTCTCTGTTTTATCTTCAGAACCAGTTTCTCCCCTCAGTTCTATCCATAATTTCTCAAGAAAATCCACTGTACGGATAAATACTTTTTCTTCATTTTTAGTGAGAAGCTCAGATTTTTTTGTAGTCTGAAAATCATTTTCTGCCTTTTTATAAATGGATTCCAGCGTCATTTCCGGAAGGTTATCTCTGTATTCTGTCATGTAACCATAGAGCTTTGTCACATAGGCATCCATAAAATAACAGTCTGCAAATAACTGGCTGAGCTTTCCGTTCAGCAGACCAACAATACTCAGATGCTCATCCAGTGAAGCATTGCGGATCTTACCCAGAGTGATCGGTGTCCATTTACCCTGAAGCAGATCCTCCACTGCATAGTCTGTCTTATACTTATTGCATAATGCCAGATATGCGGCAAAATCTTTTGCGATCATTGGATGCTGGATATACTGATATACCACCTCTCTGTCCACTTCTTTATCCAGTGTTTCATATACCTGTATCAGCCTAGAAAGATCTTCCCAGCCTCTGGCAGTGGCAAAAATCCGTCCGTCTACTGTGTTCTCCATTCTGTAGAAATTCTTTCTGCGAAGTTCCAGATAAGAGATCACAGCAGGGTGGATCCCCTGCTCATAGGCATATTCTTTCCATACTTCAAAGTCTGGCTGCACATCAATCCTCTTGATTCTGTCAAGAGTTACCACATCAAATTCACGGACAGATTTATTGTATTCCGGCGGGTTTCCTGCTGTCACGATCACCCATCCCTCCGGTACTTTCTGATTGCCAAAGGTCTTTCCCTGAAGAAACTGCAGCATCATAGGCGCCAGGGTCTCTGATACACAGTTGATCTCATCAATAAAAAGAATCCCTTCTTTCAGGCCTGTCTTCTCCATCTTTTCATAGACAGAGGCAATAATCTCACTCATAGTATATTCTGTGACAGAAAAAGTCTCCTGACCAAAGGTTTTCTCTTTGATAAACGGCAGTCCTACTGCACTCTGACGGGTGTGATGGGTGATAGTATAAGATACCAGACCTACCTTACATTCCCTGGCGATCTGTTCCATGATCTGCGTCTTTCCAATACCCGGTGCCCCCATAAGGAGAATTGGTCTCTGGCGTATGGCCGGGATCAGATATTCTCCAAATTCATCCTTCGCAAGGTATGCTTCTATTGAGTCCTTTATCTCCTGTTTTGCTCGCTTTATATTCATAATATAAATCCTTTCCTGCTGAACACTTCTTACTTTTACTCAGTTTTTTATTTCATTATCTGTCTGGTTTCTCAAAATCATCCTCATCCAAAATCAGTTTCATGGCCCATACCGGCACATCCACATCTCTGTAATTATCCTGCATAAACACAAATGCAGTCTTATACGGCGGCATTTTCTTCGGGTAAATTCCGAATCCGTCTGTAAAATAGATCATCCCTTTCAGGTTATGAAATTCATGCTGTTCCAGCAGTTTGTCCACCCATTCAAATGCAGGCCTGAAGTCTGTTCCGCCATCTCCATACAGTTCCAGATGTTCCATATAGTCTTTCATTTCTTTCCGGGAGGTGATCCTTTTATCTGTGTGGACTTTCTCATCACACTGAATGATGTGCACATTTATTTTTGTAAAAAAGCTCTCACTCTCACTAAGTACACCGTAGGTTTCCTCCAGAAACTTTCTCACCAGTTCTCCTGAACAGGACATGGAAGTATCGATGACGATCACAAATTCCTCTATCTTCTTAACTTCTTTAGATTCCAGTGGTTCGATCAGCGGCATGTTTCCGTAGAGACGCAGACCATAGGTATAGAAATTGTAATCAAAACTGTCATCATCCACTGCCAGTTCTTCATGAAAAACTGCAAATTTCCGCAGGAATTCTCTGTAATCATACCTGCTTCTGTTCTCTGTTTTTATCTGCTCCAGGAAATCTCCGTCCCGCTCACCTGCTTCCTGGGAAAAGGTTTCCAGATCCGTCTCGATTCCATCATTGATCTCCCCCCATTTGCGGCTGAGCATGGGATTCGGTTTCTGATCCGGTTTCTTACTTTCCCAGTATCTGTGGTCATCTGTGCGAAATTCCTGTTCCAGATTTGTAAGATCCTTTTCGTTCAGATTCCATTCTGACAATATTTTATATACTCTCTGTGCGTTGAGGGTTTTTCCCTCTTTTTCAAGGAGACGGTAAGTTTCCCTTCGCAGAAGACTGCGTGAGAAACGGATACTCCGATAGTTCATCCCATCTATCATATGCTCCACTGCAATGTCACAACTCAGATCACGCATACGTTTCTCTCTATATAAGCCTCCCAGCATCTGCGGCTGGAAATACATCACTCTTCCATCCGTTCCAAATCCATGGACCTGACCATCCATCTGATAAGAAAAACTGCTCAGCGCCACATCCAAAAACCGCATTCCCAGATATAATTCATCCCGCGCAGCCCTAAGAATACTGCTGCCGATTTCCTGCAAACGCTCTGCTCTTTCTGCTATTTCCTGTATTTTATCCTCTGGCTGCATCATTATTTTCCTCTATATCTATCACAGTTCAAACCTCTTTTTTCTTAGTATAGTTCTTGTATTCAAAGATTTTTCTGTAGTTTGTGATTGTTCATTTTTCCCCTGCTCTGTCCTGTCAGCTTCCTGACTATTTTGCAGCTTATCCACATCTATACGTTCACTTCCTGCCGTATTATCCACCAGATTTGCTCTTTCATTCATCAAAAATGCGGATACTTCCGTTTCTTTTCTCTTAGATGCACAATCCAACGCAGAATCAATTCCTCCCAGTGTCCAGAGTTTTTGCGAGGATATCACTTCCAATCTGTGCATATCCTCCTGCTTTACCAGATATTCTGCAATATCTCCCAGATTCTTACGGATATATTCCCTGTAGTTCTCCCTGGCTTTCCCGGTCAGTTCATAAGGAAACTCCAATCTGCCAAATGACATATCAACCAGAACTTCCAGCTTATCCATGGCTACCGCCATTTCAAAAAGCCTGTCATATTCCTGATAATTCAGCTCCTTATCATAAAAACACTGCCTGTAATTACTGCCTGATCCATGATATTCCGTATACAAAATACGCGCCGGAGTGTTCTCAACCGCCTCATCATAATGCTCCGGAAATACAAGTCTGGCTTCTTCATACTCATAAAGAAAGTTCACATCTATCCTCTGCCACATCTCGCCCAGCATTTCCTTAACACCAGACTTCTTTCCCTGCTCCATATGCACAGTCAGCTTCTCCAATGCATGGCAGCCTGTAAATGCACCACAGCCTATCTGCATCAGGCTGTCAGAAAACTCCAGCTTTTTCAGATTCCCGCAGCCATAAAAAATATATCGTCCAATCTCTTTTAAAGTGTAAGGAAAAACAATCTCCTCCACGTCATTTCCTGCCAGAACATGCTCTTCTCTGCCAAACTCAAGACCATCTGACACTTCCCACAGACTGGCATTTTTCAGGTCTTCCTTCTCATCCATATGGCTAGAAAATGCATACGGTGCTGCACTAATTACCAATTTGTCATCTATCATTCCCGGAATCTCAACTCTGCCCTCTATTCCAAAACACCGCAGAATTTCAATCCCGCCAGATTTCTCTCTGTAGTAAATCTTCATTTTCTCGTTTCTCCCCGAAGATATTTTCTCTCAAAGCACATAAAATCATCCCTGAAAAGTATAATACTTCCCAGGGATTTTTTCCAGACAATATAATTAGCGTAAAACCAGCTCCGGTTTAAAATTCAGATAGTCTCCTGACACCAGCTTGTACTCTATTCCATCCACATAGCCTTTAAAGCTGTCATCATATCGCTTCTCTCCATGACAGTGAGAATAGATCACCTTCTCGGCGCCAAATTCCTGTGCCATCAGGGTAAACGGACTCTCCATCTCTCCAATACTTGTAGGCGGATAATGAAGAAACATGATAAACTTCTCATATCCTGCTGCCTTCGCCCCTTCAAAAGAGCAGCGCAGCCGCCCCAGTTCCCGCTCTCGGATCTTCAGGAAATGCTCATAACTGTCTTTTCCTTCATAACAGTAGCCCTTGGTTCCCACCAGTGCATAATCCTCATATGTATAAAAATTATTCTGCAAAAATTCCAGCTTTCCTCTGAACATCTCATTCAGATTTTCTGTTTTCTTTGCATCCCAGAACATATCGTGATTTCCCCGAAGCAGGATTTTCCTGCCCGGAAGAGCCATAATAAAATCCAGATCCGCCTGACACTCTGCAAGATCTCTCCCCCAGGAATGATCTCCGGTAATCACTACTGTATCATTCTCTGTTACTTTTCTCTTCCAGTATTTCTCAATCTTAACTACATGATTCTTCCATCTTTTATCAAATACATCCATAGGTTTATTGACTGTAAACGAAAGATGAAAATCACCGATTGCGTATA
>PPYF01208986.1_pt1 | contig 13151 bp, 11 predicted proteins | sample 1559871 | NCBI WGS metagenome assembly PPYF01 (sample SAMN08240021, study PRJNA423297) | Human gut metagenome, whole genome shotgun sequencing project. | reverse complement strand
GTTCATGCTCATCTGTCCCTCCTAAAACCGGAAATCCCTCTGTCCCCGTTCAATTTCTTCCAGATTCTTTTCTACAATCTGACGCACTTTTTCTTTGGGTATCTGCTTCAATTCTTTTCTGATCAAAGCCTCTCCCACCTTCCGAGTATCCTCCGCAGCATAGTCTTCCAGATATTCTTTCAGCGTCATAAGCGCATTTGGGTGACAGCAGTTTTGAATCTGTCCGCTTTTGCACAAACTCATAAAGCGGTCTCCAGTACGTCCTTCTCTGTAGCATGCCGTACAAAAACTGGGAATATACCCCATCTTCATCAGCCAATTTACCACTTCATCCAGCGTTCTGTTATCGCTGACGTCAAACTGCGCGGAGCTTTCTTCCTCCGTCTCCTCTTCTGCATAGCCGCCCACACTGGTTCTGGAACCTCCGCTGATCTGAGAAATCCCCAAATGCAGCACCCGTTCCCGACACTGACGACTCTCACGAGTAGAAATGATCATTCCCGTATAGGGCACTGCGATACGGATACAGGCTACCAGCTTGGCAAAAGTATCATCGTCAATCCCGTGATCAAAATCTCCGGGATCAATATCATCCGCCCGGCGGATTCGGGGAACACTGATGGTATGCGGTCCCACTCCATACGCTGCTTCCAGATGTTCTCCATGCATCAAAAGCCCGGCAAATTCATACCGATATCGTTCCAGACCAAACAATACTCCGATTCCCACATCGTCAATCCCGGCTTCCATCGCCCGATCCATTGCTTCCGTATGATAGGCATAGTCATGCTTCGGACCGGTGGGGTGCAGTTTTTCATAGGATTCTTTGTGATACGTCTCCTGAAAGAGGATATAAGTTCCAATCCCTGCCTCCTTCAACCTTCTGTAATTTTCTACCGTAGTAGCCGCTATATTTACATTGACCCGGCGGATAGCTCCGTTCTTATGCTGAATACTATATATGGTCCGAATACTTTCCAGCACATACTCGATCGGACAATTTACCGGATCCTCACCCGTCTCCAGCGCCAGACGTTTGTGCCCCATATCCTGAAGGGCAATCACCTCCCGGCGTATTTCCTCCTGCGTGAGTTTTTTTCTCAGGATATGACCATTTTTCGCATGAAAAGGACAGTACACACATCCATTGACACAATAATTGGAGAGATACAAAGGCGCAAACATCACAATTCTGTTTCCATAAAAATCCTTTTTGATCTGTTCCGCCAGCGCATAGATCTCCTGATTGATCTTCTCATCCTCACACGCCAGAAGCACCGAAGCTTCCCGATGATCCAATCCCTTTCTTTCCTTTGCTTTCTCCAATATCTGCTTCATCAGTTTGCTGTTGTCTTTATTTTCATCTGCATATGCCAGCGTATCCATGATCTCCTCATGACTGATAAATTCTTCTGCTTTTCTTGCCTCTGCACGATACATCTTCTATCCTCTCTCTTTCTTCGGGTAATCTCCCCGGTCTGTCACCACTTCATAGCCGATTTGTTCCATCTGCCGCCGCAAAAGCTCCACACCTTCTCCGCTTTCTTCCCCCGTTCCCAGTTTGTCATCATACAGCAAATATTTTTTTCTGTTTTCTCTGGGAGAAAGATTTGGCATCACCACATTAGCTCCTGCCAAAATCCCCAGTTCCCTTCCTCGAGGATGAATCGTCCCCAAAGCTGTCGTTGCCGGAAGCAGCACCTGAGGGAGCAGCAGCCTTATCATAGCAAGCAGTACCAGCGTCTGGTTCAGGGTTCCATTTGGATACTTCCGAAACGGCGTATCTTTTTGAGAAATAAAAGGACCGATCCCCACCATGTGCGGCTGCAGTTCCTTCATATACACCAGATCCGCTCCCAAATGCTCCGGCGTCTGAAAAGGCGAACCTACCATACAACCGCAGCCCGTCTGATAACCGATCTCCTTTAAATTCTCCAGACATTTTCTTCTATGTTCCCAGAAAAGCTCGGGCGGATGAATCTTTTCATAATGCCATTTTTCTGCTGTTTCATGACGGAGCAGATAACGGTCGGCGCCTGCATCAAAAAAATGCTGGTAGCTCTCTCTTTCCCATTCCCCCAAAGACAGCGTAATGGCACAGTCCGGAAATTCCTCGCGAATCTGTCGGATCAGATCTGTTACCACGGCATCTGTCAGACCAGGATCTTCTCCTCCCTGCAGCACGAACGTCCGAAACCCTTTCTCGTAACCATAGCGACAGCATGCCCGAATCGTCTCCGCATCCAGCCGATATCTTTCTATTTTCCGGTTATCTTTCCGTATCCCACAGTAATAACAATTATTTTTACAGATATTCGAGATTTCTATCAGTCCCCGGATATAAATCTTATTTCCATAGACAGTTCTCGCCCTTTCGCGGGAATTTTCAAAAAGATATGCTCTCTCCTCTTTGCGCACGCCCTCACTCAAATCCCGGATAAACGCTCCATACGCCTCTTTTTCATTGGGAAATCGTCCCGCTGTCAGTTGTTCTATCTCTTCTTTCAGTCTTTTCTCCATGACGTTCTCCCTCACTTCAAAAAGAGCTTCAGAAGCCATTCCTTTTCCTTTGTATACGGCATATACCGAATGGGAAGATCAAGATGAGAGGATTTTTTTACAATACTCTTTTCATGGGTAAAGGTCTCATACGACTTTTTCCCATGATAACTTCCCATACCGCTGCCTCCCACACCGCCAAATCCCATACGGGAAGTAGCCAAATGGATAATGGTATCATTCACACAGCCACCTCCAAAAGACAGCTCTCTCAATACTTTCTTCTGAATACTCCGACTTTCTGTAAACAAATATAACGCCAGCGGTTTTTCCCGATTCTTCACTTTTTCAATCGCTTCCTCCAGGGTTTTGTACGTCACCACCGGAAGCACCGGTCCGAAAATCTCTTCCTGCATGATCGGGGAATCCCACGATACCTCTTCCAGCACTGTAGGCGTAATCTGAAGCGTCTCCGTATTTCCATATCCGCCACAGGAGATTTTTTCTCCCACCATCAAGTTCATTACTCTCTGATAATGCTTTTCATTGATCATCTTAGGATAGTCCGGATTCTCGAGAGGTTCCTTCCCCAGCATTTTTTCTATCCAGAAAACAATCCATGCCAGCAATTCTTCTTTCACCTTTTCAGAAACGAGAAGATAATCCGGCGCTACACAAGTTTGTCCGCTGTTGAGATACTTTCCAAATACCAGTCTTTTCGCAGCAAGAGAAAGTTTCGCGTCTTCTGTCACAATACAGGGACTCTTCCCCCCCAGCTCCAAAGTTACAGGAGTGAGGTTTTCTGCCGCTTTTTCCATTACCATCTTTCCCACGGTCACGCCGCCGGTAAAAAAGATATAATCAAACCGCTGTTCCAGAAGAAGGGTATTTTCTTCTCTTCCTCCTTCCACAACAGTCACATATTTTTTCGGAAAAACTTCTTCCACAATCGTTGCCAGAATCTTTGATACCGCCGGAGCATAAGCAGATGGTTTTACCACACTGCAGTTTCCCCCTGCGATTGCTCCGATCAGTGGCTCCATACACAGCATAAACGGATAATTCCAGGGCGCCATTACCAAAACTACGCCATACGGCTCTCGCATCGTAAAGCTTTCCGATGGAAACTGTGCCAGCGGTGACAGCTTCCTTTTTTTACCTTCCCAGAAAGGGAGATGTTTTTTCACATAGGAAAGCTCCGCCAGCGTCATTCCCACCTCTGTCATATAAGATTCAAAAGATGATTTATTCAGATCTTTTTTTAATGCCTGAAAAATTTCCTGTTCATGCGCCTTGACAGAAGACTCCAGACGATTCAGCGCTTTCAGCCGAAACCCCAGCTTTTTTGTTCTGCCCGTATTAAAAAATGTCCTCTGATTTTCCATGATCTTGTCTATTTTCATTATGCGCCTCCTGGGATCTCTCCCTGTCGTTCCCTAAGAACCGATCAACCTTCCACGATTAGATACGTTCCATCATCCAGAGGAAAAATCTCACTTGCCTCTAAAAGCTCCTGATCGCTCATTCCGTCCACGTCCATACCGCTCTCATCCAGATAAGCCCTCACTTCTTTGATATTTTTCACTACCACCGCCATACAGTCTTCCAGAAATTCTTCTGCTTCCTCGTATGTTTCTGCCACCGGCTCATCAAAAAGCTGTCCCTGCTTTTTCAAAAAAGTCATAATACATTCTTCACTGTAAAGTTCCATGATTCTCTTCCTTTCCTTCTTTTGTATTTAAAAATGTTTCCAAAACCTGTCCTACGGTATCTGCCTGATATTTACATATTTTCTTTACCGCATCTTTCCCCTGAGACATGGCATAACTTTCACCCACCATGCCCAGCATTTCCAAATCGTTATAATTATCGCCAAAAGCCATACATTCCTCCGGCATAATTTTCAGGTGTTCCAGCAACGCCTCCATCGCTGTCCCTTTATTCACCCCTTTGGGCATCATATCCAACCATGCGTTTCCCGAAGTAACCACGGTAACTTCCTGACCATACTTGTCCTTCCAGAGCGGATAGACATTTTCTGCTCCTTCCGGCGTAAACAGTGAAATCTTAAAATACGCTTCCTCTGTTTTCAGGATATCTTCTGCCACCGTCACATTATTCTTTACTTCCTCCTGAATATGATAGCGAAACACATCATTTTTCGGCTGCAGATAAGAAGTATCTTCTCCTGAAAGCACCACTTCCGCTTTCTCATCCGCCATAATATCTTTCAGAATCCGCTGACCGATTTCCCGCTCCATATGCGCTTTGTACAACAGCTTCCCTTTATAAAAAACGAGACAGCCATTTTCACAGATATAAGCGATATCATCCTGTACCGGTGCAAACAATCGTCTTAGATTGGCATACTGGCGGCCGCTGGCAGCTACAAAAAGAATCCCTTTTTCCTTTAGGCGGCGAATCTGATCACAGATTCCCTCTGGAAGGGTCTGACTCCCATTCTGTAAAAGTGTTCCGTCCAGATCGCTGGCAATCAGCTTGAGCATGCTCTTCCCTCCTGTATTCTCAAAATCTCTTCCGGTTTCTCGATAATCACGTCCGCATGATTTTCCTCCAGTTCTTTCCGGTCCCGAAATCCCCACAGTACACCGACGGTATACATGCCAGCCGCTTTCCCTGTCTGCATATCGGTATTCGTATCTCCGATATACATACAGTCCTTGGGCTGTACCTGCAGCTCTTCTGCAATCTTCCACGCATTATCAGGAGCTGGTTTCCGTTTCATTCCCGGACGAAGCCCCCAGACCACATCAAACATCTGCTCTCCAAAAAGACCTTTTATCGCCAACGCTGTAGCTTCATGGGGTTTGTTGGACAAAACCGCCAGTTTCACTCCACGGCTTTTTAAGCCTTCCAGCGTCATTTTCATCCCTTCAAATGCAGTTACTTTATACAACGGGTTTCTGGCAAAGATCTCCCGATAAAGCTTCTGTCCTTCTTCCAGATGAGACAGATCGCTTCCCGCCGCCCGCATACAGCGTTCCATAAGTACATCCCCACCGTCTCCGGCATGGTATTTGTAATCCTCTACCGGCTGCGCAGGAAGCCCAAACTTCTCCAAAATCTGATTTGCCACATAGGCGATAGATTCCACCGTATCCGCCAGCGTTCCATCCAGATCGAATATACAAGCCTGATACATCTTTTGTCATCCTCTCTTTACTGTTTCTCTTACCTTCCTCATTATAAATGTTCCTTCCCCTGCCTGCAAGGTAAATTTGGGGCTTTCCTTTTTTCATAAAAAGTATTAGAATGGATACTATACCTTTAATACCTTATCAAGTGTTTTATAACGAAAAGGAGAATTCAGAATGGCAAAGAAAAATGTATGGAAGACTCTGGCTGGTCTGGCCGTTGTGGGCGCAGCCGTAGGCGGTGCGATCGCATATGTAAAAAAATGTAAAGATGTAAATGATCTCAGTGAGGAAGATTTCGACGACCTGCTGAACGAAGAGAAAGAAGAGACTTGCGAAAACTGTCAGGCAGAAAGAACGTATACCACACTGCATCCAGAAAGTGAAACTGTGGAAAAAAAGGTGGAGGAAACAACAGAAACTTCTGATAAGGATATGTCGGAAACAGAAGTTTCCGCAGAAGAAGAGGCTGAAACACCTGCAGAGTAACCTTTTAGCATTAGAAAAAGGAGTTGTCGCTTTAAAACGGCATCTCCTTTTCCTATTTTATATCCACTTCTAGTATAACGAAAACTATCCCATCCAGGCTTTTTTAAGTCTTCCAACCGCTTCCCTGATTTCCTCTTCCTTTAGCGTCGCATATCCCATCAACAGCGTAGGTTCCAGTTCCCGGTTCGGTTCTGCCACGCAGTATTCCGACAACCCATATACTTTGACTCCCATTTCTGCTGCTCGCCGAATCGCCTCCTCCTCCGTCATTCCATTTTTCATTTTTACCAGAATATGTACTCCTGCATGTTCTCCCTGAACCGCGCACACTTCCCGCAATTTTTTCATTTCGCTCAGCAAGCAGTCGTGTTTGCTGCGATAAATACCGCGCATCCGGTTCAAATGACGTTCAAAATGCCCGTCCCGCAAAAAAACCTCCAGTATCTTCTGATCCACCCGGGAGACGGTGACAGAAAAATTTTTTCCTCGCGTTTCGTACCAGGACACCATCCGTTCCGGCAAAACCATATAGCTGACGCGGATTGCCGGAGCCAGCGACCGGGAAAAGGTTCCCAGATAAATCACCTTATCATGCGAATCAAACCCCTGAAGACTGGGAATGGGTTTTCCCTTATACCGAAATTCACTGTCATAATCATCTTCTATAAGAAAACGGTTCTCTTTCGCTGCTGCCCATGCCAAAAGTTCCTGTCTGCGCTTGATGGGCATCACCGTTCCCAATGGAAAATGATGGGAAGGCATTACATACGCCAGCGTAGCCTTACTCTCTTCTAATTGATCCGGACACATTCCCATCCCATCCGGCTCCAAAGTCACAACAGAATATCCCATCTTTTCAAAATCCAGATAGGCGCTAAGATACGTGGGATTATCCATGGCAATTTTCCAGTCCATGCCCAGTATAATGTGCAAAAGCAGGAGCAGGTAATCATTCCCCGCTCCCACTATGATCTGTTCTGCTTTGCAGTTTACCCCTCTGGCATGATGCAGATAGGAAACAATCTCCCGGCGCAGACCTTCCTGCCCTTGGGAATTCCCCATCTGAAATAAAGTTCCGTCATCCTCCGCCAGTACACTTTTTGAGATTTTCTTCCAGGTTTGATAAGGAAAACCCTCCCGATCAATACCGCTGATGGCAAAATCATAAAGATATTGTTTCTGTTCCGGTTCTTTCTTCTCTTCCCTTTGATTTCCACTTATGGGAATCTGATATAACTGATCTACCTCGCAGACAAAATACCCCCGACAGGGCTGGGAAATCACATAGCCCTCTGCCAGAAGCTGATCATACGCCAAATCCACCGTACTGCGGCTCACACCCAGATGATCAGCCAACGCCCGGGATGAGGGCAATCTTTCTCCTGCCAGAATTTTCCCTTTCTGAATCTCATCCCGAATATACTCATAAATCTGCCCATACATAGGGCAGCCCCTTTTCTTTTCCAGAGAAATTGCAAGCTCGTTCATTATTTTGGCAATTTGAAGGAGCTCTTCAGTGATACGATCCGGTTAAATACCAGCGCATCCTCCCTGCTGTCCTTTGCGTCTACGCAGAAGAAACCGTTCCGCACAAACTGGAAACTGTCATAAGCTTTCACATCTTTCAGATTCCGTTCCAGGTAACAGTCCTTTTTCACCGTCAGAGAATTCGGATTCAGATTCAGAGAACCATCCTCATTATAGACTCCTTTTTCCTCATCAATGATATTTTCATAGAGACGTACTTCTGCTTTTACATTCTCCTGTGCGCTTACCCAGTGAATCGTTCCTTTCACCTTTCTTCCGTCCGGAGAATTTCCTCCCCGGGAAGCAGGATCATACGTACAGTGAACCACCGTGGCATTTCCATTTTCATCCGTTTCATAACCGGTACAGGTCACAAAATAGGCATTCATCAAACGTACTTCATTGCCCGGATAGAGACGTTTGTATTTCTTTGGCGGTTCCACCATGAAATCTTCTCTCTCAATATATATTTCTCTTCCAAAAGGAACTGTTCTGCTGCCCAACGCTTCATTTTCCAAGTTGTTAGCCACTTCCAGTTCTTCCACCTGATCTTCCGGATAATTGTCGATCACCAGCTTCAGCGGATCCAGAACAGCCATCATACGGGAACGCTTCAGTTTCAGATCCTCCCGGATACAGTACTCCAGCATAGCATAATCCACTGAACTATTAGCTTTGGAAACGCCGCACAGCTCCACAAACATTTTGATAGATTCCGGGGTAAATCCTCTTCTTCTCAGCGCCGCAATAGACACAAGACGAGGATCGTCCCATCCATCCACAATACCTTCTTCCACCAGACGTTTGATGTAACGCTTTCCTGTCACCACATTAGTCAGATATAATTTTGCAAACTCAATCTGTTTTGGAGGGAATGGATATTCCAGTTCTTTCACTACCCAGTCATACAGCGGACGGTGATCTTCAAATTCCAGCGTACAGATAGAATGCGTCACGCCTTCAATCGCATCCTCAATGGGATGCGCAAAATCGTACATCGGATAAATGCACCACTGATCTCCCGTATTGTGATGAGTCATGTGAGCCACACGGTAGATAACCGGATCTCTCATATTGATATTCGGAGACGCCATGTCAATCTTTGCCCGGAGCACTTTCGTTCCATCCTCAAATTCTCCATTTTTCATTCTCTCAAAAAGATCCAGGTTCTCCTCGATACTTCTGTCCCGGTAAGGGCTGTTCTTTCCCGGTTCTGTGAGCGTTCCACGGTATTCGCGAATTTCCTCTGCTGTAAGATCGCAGACAAAAGCTTTTCCTTTTTTAATTAATTTTACTGCCGCTTCATACATCTGTTCAAAATAATTAGACGCAAAAAACAGACGGTCTTCCCAGTCTGCCCCCAGCCATTTCACATCGGCTTCTATAGACTCCACAAATTCCACTTTTTCCTTAGTAGGATTGGTATCATCAAATCTCAGATTAAATTTCCCATGATATTCCTGAGAAAGTCCATAATTCAGCAGAATTGATTTTGCATGCCCAATATGCAGATATCCGTTGGGCTCCGGCGGAAAACGCGTACAAATCGTTTCATATTTCCCTTCTGCAAGATCTTTTTCTATTATCTGCTCTATAAAATTCTTGGAAACCACTTCTTTTTCCATGCTTGTCCTCCTCATCTGTTCTATAAAATATATGGTATCATTCACACTTAGTGCTCATGATACCATATATTTTGGATTTTTCATAGGTTTTTTTGAATTACTCGCCGAGAATTTTCATAAATTCTTCTCCGGTGATCGTCTCGTTCTCATAGAGATACTTCGCCAGCTCATGCAGCTTCATCACATTTTCCTGCAAAATCTGGGTCGCTTTTTCATGCTGCTTTCTCACCAGCTCCACAACTTTCCGGTCAATCAACGTCTGCGTTTCAAAAGAACATGCAAGAGAAGCGTCTCCTCCCAGATATTGATTGGAAACGGTTTCCATCGCCACCATGTCGAACTCATCACTCATACCAAACCGGGTAATCATACCCCTTGCCAGCTTGGTAGCCTGTTCAATGTCGTTGGAAGCGCCTGTGGTGATGGAATGGAAAACTAATTCCTCCGCAGCTCTTCCGCCCGTAAAGGTCGCAATCTTATTCTCCAGTTCTTCCCTGGACATCAGGAAGTGTTCTTCCTCGTCCACCTGCATGGTATAGCCCAAAGCCCCGGAAGTTCTGGGGATAATCGTGATTTTATGCACTGGAGCTGAATAAGACTGCTTCGCTGCTACCAGCGCATGACCAATCTCGTGATATGCCACGATCAGCTTTTCTTTCTCAGAAAGTACCCGGTTCTTCTTCTGATATCCGGCGATAACTACCTCGATACTCTCTTCCATATCTGCCTGATTAGCAAATCTTCTTCCATCCCGCACTGCCCGAAGCGCCGCTTCATTGACAATATTTGCCAGTTCTGCACCCGAAGCGCCGGATGCCGCCTTTGCAATGGCATTAAAATCTACATTATCAGCAATCTTGATTTTCTTTGCGTGAACTTTCAGGATCTCTTCTCTTCCCTGAAGATCAGGAAGTTCCACCGGAATCCGACGGTCAAAACGCCCCGGTCTTAAGAGCGCCGGGTCCAGAGAATCCGGACGGTTAGTTGCCGCCAGGATCACCACACCCTTCGATCCGTCAAATCCATCCATCTCTGTCAAAAGCTGATTCAACGTCTGTTCTCGCTCATCATTTCCGCCTATATTTCCATCACGCTTCTTACCGATGGTATCGATCTCGTCAATAAAAACGATACAGGGGGCTTTTTCATTTGCCTGCTGAAACAGATCACGAACTTTTGCCGCTCCCATACCTACAAACATTTCCACAAATTCTGAACCGGAAATAGAGAAAAACGGCACGTTCGCCTCACCTGCCACCGCTTTTGCAAGCAGCGTTTTACCGGTTCCCGGAGGTCCCACTAACAAAGCGCCTTTCGGCATCTGCGCTCCGATATCCCGATACATCTCCGGGTGATGCAGATAATCCACAATCTCTGTAAGTAATTCTTTCGCCTCATCCTCGCCTGCCACATCGGAAAATTTAATTCCCGTAGCCGACTTTACATATACTTTGGCGTTGCTCTTTCCAAACATCATAGCGCCCGGACCGCCGCCCATACTCTTCGCCATTTTTTTGGAAAGAATATTCCCAATCACAATAAAAATTACAATGGGGAGAATCCAGGTAAGCAAAAGTGCAAGAAACGGCGACTGCTGTTTGGGTATCTCCGCACCATAGTCAACACCTTTGGCATCCAGCCTTTTCAAAAGCTCCGGATCATCCATAATTCCAGTCTTGCAAACCTGCTCCTTCTTTCCTTCTCTTACCACATAATAGATCGTATACGTCTGATGCTGTACCTCTACCTGTTTTACTCTTCCGCTGTCTACCTGACTGATGAACTCGCTGTACGTTGTTTCTTTGATGCTTCTCTCTGTCAGCCAGGGGACAATCAGGAAATTCAGCAACATCAGAATACCAAATGCAATCAAGTAATAAAACATCACCGGACGTTTTGGTTTTTTATTCTTCAATTCTTCTATATCCATACCTTCTACTCCTTTCTTTCCCTCTATATTACATCCTCTTCTACCTTTCCTGCAAGGAAATGATTGAAAAATAATCTAAACTTTTTCTTAACTTTAGTGTAACTATTCAGCCGTCAATGTCATTTAGTTAATATTAGCCAAAACAAGGATTACTTCTGTAAGCCGATGAGGAATTTTCAAAATAGAGGGCTTTGAGTCCATCACATATACCCTGTATCGTAATGAGAGAGGTTTTTAGATATTCTGAAAGAATTTATTGCACGACAAATAAACAGATTTATATCTGTTTCATAAAAAAGTATAATAGTTTGTGATGAAATTGCCCGTTTATGCAGCCCGGTATATAAAATATCGTGGTCGTCGGAAATGAGCCGTTTGTAGTCTTGGGTATTGTCGTTCGTTCCGTACAGGGATTAATTCTTTGCATAGCAGGTTCATCACATCTATGGGGTCTTTCTCTGTGGTCAGACGGAGAAAGACCCTACAAATATGGGCTGCAGCACTAAAATTTACTTTATATTCATGCTTTGTTTCACCATGTTTAACAACGGTATGGTTGATCAGTGTTTCGGTAATGTTATAGGCGATCAGTTTTGCCCAGATCTCCTGTTTGATATACTCCGGTTTATATGCATGAAAGTTGCTCAGCCCAATCGTATATTTCAGTTTTCGGAAAGAGCCTTCAATGGCCCATCTTGCGAAGTAGATCAGTTTGATCTTCTCCAGAGGGAATTCATCTTCCAGAAGATTTGTGACAATACATTCCCAGGTGTCTTCTGATATAGGAAACCTGACGATCCGAAAGGACAGATCATAGGTATCCATAGAACCGTGCTCAATATAATCAAAAGTTGCATTAGCATCCACATATCGTCTGTAGAACCCATTTTTCACGGCAATCTTCCTTTTATGGCTGCGGACAAGAGTAACATTTCCCCTGATATCAAAGGAATCTTCTTCCGGGAGATCGAAATTTCTGACAAGACCTTTCGAGTGTATATCTTTGGAACGGAAAAGAAAATATGGTCCTCTTTCTAAAACATGAGCCATGTTATTGTAAGAACAGAATCCCCGGTCACCAATAAAAACATCTTTCGTATCCGGGGAAACCAGATGGGAATCCACCATAGTGCAGAAGGCAGCAAATTCATTTTTTTGATGGACAGGCTGAATAAGTGCATCAGAATACGTGTGTTTCTGCAGATCATAGAAAGCATTCAGGTGTACACTGTAAAAGCCTTTTGCAGAATGCCCTTCGCAGACCTTATACTCTTCCGATACAAAGATCGGTTTACTAAAAAATGTAAAACTGGAACCGTCAGCAGCAAAAAAACGGTAACCAGAGGATTTTTCCCGGGAATGGATGGAATTGTTAAAATGATGAAAAACAGCCTCAAGAGCTTCCGGCTTTAACTTTGCCCGCTGTTGGTTAAAAGCAGAGGCAGAGGGAGCGTTAGCATCCAATCCAAAAAAATCGAGCAATTCAATTTTAGTACTGGAAGAACCACAGGATACCAGAAAAGAGAGCAGTTTATCAGCAGGAAATTTTTTGTTTCGGGTGAAGTCTTTTTCCGGCTGGATGGTATATTGGGAAATATCCGAAGTAACAGAATGAACAGCTTCCAAAAATAAATCCTTGATATATGTGTGTGACATAAGATGTACCTCCTTGAATTAAAAAATATATTTCTAATTCAAGGGCCGCTTTTGCTACCTCTAAAAACCATCAGTAGCAAAAGCGGCCACACATTTTGGAACTTATGTCAAGTACAAATTTAAAAAATATGGTTAGACCTCTACTTTTTGGAACCTAACCCTATGGATATAAAATTAACTAAATGACATTGGATACTGAACAGTTACGAACTTTTAGAAAAATTGTCACCATTTTCCAGCGGAATTTACATGATTTTTCATTGGAAAATC
>PPYF01028487.1_pt1 | contig 13151 bp, 11 predicted proteins | sample 1559871 | NCBI WGS metagenome assembly PPYF01 (sample SAMN08240021, study PRJNA423297) | Human gut metagenome, whole genome shotgun sequencing project. | reverse complement strand
GCAATCGGCTCATCACACATAACAAATTCCGGATTCACACTCAAAGCTCGAGCAATTCCGATTCGCTGGCGCTGGCCACCGGAAAATTCATATGGAAATTTCAACATATCATCCGGCTTCATGCCAACCTTGTTGAGCAGATATTCAATTCGTTCCTTTCGCTCTCCTGCACCCATCCCAATTTGTGCAAGAGGCTCACTCAAAATTTCTTCCACATTCCAGAATGGATTCAGCGCAGAATATGGGTCCTGAAAGATAATCTGCATCTTGTTGCGGAATTCCTTCATTTCAGATGGTTTGGCATTGGTAATATCCTTTCCCTGATAGGAAAGTTTTCCGCCGGTTACATCATACATTCTGATCAGTGTTCTGCCTAAGGTGGATTTTCCACAACCGGATTCTCCAACCAGACCAAATGTTTCCCCTTTCATAATATCCAGAGTAACACCATCCACTGCCTTCAGATACTTTGTTTTACCACCTAAAAATCCCTTGACCGGAAAGTATTTTTTCAGGTCTTGGGCCGATATCAATACTTGCTGGCTCATTACCTTGTTTTCTCCCCTTCCTGTTCACACAAAAAGCACATTGCCCGATGTGTCTGGCTAAAGTTCTGATATTCAGGCATCTGTTCAAAGCATTTTGGCTGAGCAAATTCACAGCGTTCTGCAAACGGACAGCCTTTTGGAGGGTTAATCAAGGACGGCGGCAAACCTTCAATCGACTTTAACCGCTCTCCTTCTTTCAGATCAAGCGATGGGATTGCACGGAGCAGCGCTTTGGTATAAGGATGCTTTGGTTCATAGAAAATTTCATCTGTTGTTCCGCATTCCATAATCAGACCGCCATACATAATCGCGATCTTGGTGCAGACATTTGCTACAACGCCCATATCATGGGTAATCAAAACAATCGATGTATTGTACTGCTCCTCAAGTTCTTTCAGGAGATCCAGAATTTGTGCCTGAATCGTCACATCCAGCGCTGTAGTTGGCTCGTCTGCGATCAGCAGTTCTGGTTCACATGCCAATGCCATTGCGATCAGAACTCTCTGACGCATACCACCAGAAAACTCGTGCGGATACTGCTTCATTCTGGTTTCTGGCATCGGGATTCCAACACGGCGCAGCATCTCAATGGCTTTGGTCTTTGCTTCTGCCTTACTGCAGCTGCTGTGACGCATGATTACTTCTTCCAGATGAGCTCCAATCTTTTTTAGAGGATTTAATGCGGTCATCGGGTCCTGGAAGATCATCGTCATCTCTTTGCCGCGCATTTTACGATACTCTTCTTCATTTAACGAAAGCAGGTCTTTATCCTGAAACCGCAGGACATCCGCACTCGTTTTTGCATTTTCCGGCAGGATTCCAAGAATTGCCTTCATGGTAACGCTCTTTCCACTTCCGGATTCTCCAACCAGACCAACAATTTCTCCCTTATTTACCTCAAAGCTGACGCCACGGACTGCCTGAACTTCTTGACCACGGCTGCTGAATACAGTTTTTAAATTTTCCACCTGCAAAATTGTACTATTATTCACTCTTCTCACCTGCCGTAATCTTTGGTTCTACAAACACACGCAGAACATCTCCAAGTTTATTAAACGAATATACTGTCAAAATAATCAGGATGCCTGGCAAAATCGCCATATAAGGCGCTTTTTGCAGGTACTGCTGCGAACTTTGCAGCAAACTTCCCCAGCTGGACATCGGCTGCTGAACACCCAATCCTAAAAAGCTCAGCGAACTTTCGGTCATAATTGCGCTTGCAATAATTGCTGTTGCTGCTGTAATGATGGTTGGGAACACTGCCGGAAGAACATGTTTTATCATAATGGAAAGAGGATTAACTCCAATAAATTTTGCGTACTGAACATACTCTCTTTCTTTGGATGAAAGCACTTCCGACCGCACCAGTCTTGCAATCTCCATCCAACTGAACAGACCAATTACAATAACGATGGAAAACAGTCCCTTTTTAAACAATAGTCCGACAACAGTTACCATGATAATCCATGGAATAGAGGAAAAAATGTCAACCAGTCGCATCAGGATATTGTCAACCAAACCGCCAAAATAACCCGCTGTCATACCAATGCTGACACCAAGGAAAATGGAAGTAAGCATTGCCAATACACCAACCAGCAGCGATACTCTGCCGCCATACAGTACACGCGCAAGATAGTCCCTGCCCATTTCATCGGTACCAAACCAATGTGCAGCAGAAGGACCCTGAAGTTTATTGGTTACATCGATCGCATCCGGGTCCACATTGACAAACACGATAAAGATGCTGATTAAAATAATAACCAGCAGATACGTTGCCGCAAAAATTGCCTGTTTGTTGTGTCTGAGTTCATAGAGGACGTTTTCCAAACGTCTGTTTTTCTTCTTCATGGTTTGAGTCCTCCCTTATTTCATCGACTTGATTCGTGGGTCTGTCAGGCAGTATAAAATATCGGATAACAGATTGCCCAGGATAACCAATGTACCGGATAAAACCAGAATGTTCATAACGATTGGATAATCCAAAGACTGGATTGCCTTAACAAAGTAAGGACCGATTCCCGGCCAGGAGAAGATAGTTTCGGTAATAACAGCACCGGTTACCAGCATCGGCAACGCCATACCCAGCTTGGTAATCAGCGGGAGCAGTACATTTTTGCTGACGTGCTTAAACAAAATCTCTGCTTTCTTTGCCCCGAATGCCTGCTGGACCAAAACATAGTCCTCTTTGAGCTGTCCAATTGTGGAACCACGAACATATCTTGTCAGATCCGGCAAAAATCCGATGGTCAAAACAATATACGGCATAATAAAATGCTGGATAAAATCAGCAAAAGAATCTTCCATACCAATGGTGTGCATTCCCATCAGCGGAAGCAGCTTCCATTTATAACCCAGCAAGTACATCAAAATCATTGCAAACCAGAAGGTTGGTGTTGCAATACCAATCGAGCAAAATCCATCAATCAGTTTGTCCTGCCAACGATTTTTGTGGCTTCCTGCAACCAATCCCAGTACAATTGCCAGAAGAAATGCTGTAATGTAGGAAGGAAGAACCAGAGAAATTGTGGCCGGAATCCGGATAATCAGGTCATATTTAATGCTGGTGTGGGAAACCAGAGAATAACCCATATCCCCTTGCAGCAGATTCAGCAGTCATTTTCCGTACTGTACCACAACCGGATCATTCAGTCCGTATTCTTCTTTTCGATATTCAATTTCTTCCTGTGTCATATCCGGTGTAATAATGGAATCCACCGCATCGTATGGAGCCAGATTAATTAAAGTAAAGCAGATCACCGTGATCACAAAGAGAAGCGGGATTGCCTGCAAAATCCGTTTCCCTATATACTTGAGCATATCTTTTCCTCCCAGATTTTGATCATAAAAAAAGGATTGCTGTGACTGATGCACGGCAATCCTTTTTTATCCAATATTATTCCATCGTCAGCTTAGACAGATCGCTAAAGGTATAAATTGGAACCAGTTTTGCCTCGTCGATTCCACCTACATTCGATGTAGTAACCAGGGTTCTCAGGTTAGTTCCCAGAGGATAGAAGATTGCATCCTCCATAACTGCCTGCTGTGCCTGTGTATAAATTTCCTGGCGTTCGGTTTCATCCAGTGTAGCATTACCCTTTACAAACAATTCATTGACTGTTGCATTGTCGTAATTCATCATGTTCATCATGCCTTCCTGATCCGAAACAAACAGGGAAGCATAAGCATAAGGGTCAATACCCATAACATATCCGCCAATCATAATGTCGTATGGGCTGTTTTCTCTTTCCATAACAACATCCATGAATGCTGCCTGCTCTACACCCTCAATCTGAGCATTGATTCCGATTTCCTTCAGCTCAGCCTGAATTGCCAGTGCCATTTTTTCTTCTGTTGCGTTGGTTCTTACATAGGTAATGGTCAAATCTTTTGGACCGTTTGCAGTCAGCTCTTTTGCTTCTTCGATGTTCTGTTCATATTTTTCCAGATCTTCGGTGTAATACTTATTACCTTTTGGCAGGAAAGAATATCCCAGTACAAAGAACTCAGAGTCTGTGTAAGCAGCGGTCATGATCTCTTCACGATCCAGCGCTTTCAGGATACCTTTACGGTAATTGATATCCTGCATATTTTCCGAAGCTGTGTTCAGACGGATGTAAGCAACACGGCCTTCGCTGTAGTTGTTGATGTTGTAATTTTCGTTATCTTCAAAAGGACCAATGGTGTCTGGAAGACCAATCCACGCATTGATATCGCCATTCTGGAGAGCCAGAGATGCAGTATCGGCTTTTTCAATGATCTTGAAGACAACATTCTCTGTTTTTGCCTCTCCCAGAGCATAGTTTGGATTCTTGGTAAAATACAGATGCTGTCCAGCCTGGTATTCTTTCAAAGTATATGGTCCGCTGCAAACGATTTCATCCTGAAGCAGGTTAATATCAAAAGTACCCTTGCTTTCAAAAACATGTTTTGGGAGAACAAAGTTTTCCGAAGTCAACAGTTCCATTGCATTTGCACTTACTTCTGGAAGTGTAATAACAACAGTCAGATCGTCTGGATTTTCAAATGTAATCGGTGCTCCGTTTACATAGAAGGTCTGCATTGCCTCATTTTCAGCATTATAGCTGTAAACAACATCCTCTGCTGTCAGCGGTTCGCCATCGCTCCATTTGAGGTTTTCCTTAATTTTAACAGTATAAACCAGACCATCTTCGGATGTTTCGATGCTGTCTGCAATAACATAATCAATGCTGCCATCGGTGTTCATTCTTGCCAGAGGTGCAAAGAGCATGTTGTTTGTCATCAATCCATAACGGTCTGTGGAGGTAAATGGATTGAGTGTATTTCCGGTATCTGCTTCAATCGCAATTGTGAATGTATTGGAAGCTGTTGTTTTTTCACCCTCGCTGCTTTCTTCTGTTGCTGCAGTGGTGGTTTCTGTTCCGGATGCTGCTGCCTGCGATTTTGCAAGTTCTTCTGAATCCACATTACCGCAGCCGGTCATCATGGAAACAGCCATTGCACAGCACAACAGGATACTGAGCAGTCTCTTTTTCATAAATAGATCCCCCTAAAAATTTAAGCATAACAGCCCCTGATAACCTCTGGCCAATGAGGAAACTGGGCAACTTGATTCCTGCAGGAAATTTCCACTTACTGTAACAATATAACCAAAATTATTTTTAAAATCAATAAATATAAAAATTATCAATTAATGCCAAATTTCGATAGGATTTATCTATATATTATATTTTTCTGTTTTTAAATGTACTATATCTACAAAGTATTACAGGTTTTCTTTCATTTTATTGCTAAAAATAGAAAATATACATTTTTTTACAAGAATTCCGTCATTGTTATTTTTACAACAATTTAAACAAACTTCACGCATTTTTCATAATGTTTTTTTGATTATGCATAAAAAAACAGACAGGATATTTCCTGCCTGTTTTTTCATTATTCGATTGATTTGAGCGACTCTGCCATGTTGATTTTTTCGAGTTTACCAAACATGACAAGGTTTACAATACATGCAAAGACAAAGGTCAATGCAATACTGTAAAGATAGCTCTGTGGTCGAATCACCTGTGCAAAGCTTACCATATCAATGTTGATCTGTTCCATAACAAACCAGTGCAGCCACTTACCAAGCAAAAGGCCTGCTCCTCCTCCGATTGCTGTCAGGAATATATTCTCCCTGAATACATAAGATGCCGTTTCAGTCGGATAAAATCCCAGCACCTTGATGGTTGCAATCTCACGGATACGCTCGGTAATGTTGATATTTGTCAGGTTGTAAAGAACGATAAATGCCAAAGAACCTGCACAGATAATAATCAGCAGCACGATATAGTCAAGGCTTGACATCATACTGTTAAATTTATCCAGAGTGTCTGCATTGACGGTAACGCTGCTGACTGCATCAAAGTTCATCAGACGAGCAAGCAGCACATGTTCATCCGCTACTCCCTGTGTATTGATATAGATGCTGCGATACTCTACCTCCTCCCCTGTCTGAGCTTCCCAGCTTTCTGCTGTCAAATACAGATAGTTGTAAACAAAGTTTTCGCTCAAGCCGGTTACCCGCAGGGATAATTCGTGTCCGTCTTCATCGCTCAGCGAAATTACATCGTTGATTTCGATTCCATTTCGACGGGCAAATTCACGATTGAGTACCGCCTGACCTTCCTCTGGGTATGCAATTGGTGTTCCATCTTCTGTATGAAGGTTCCAATAATCAGAAATCTGAGAGACATTCTCCGGCATGACCAAAGTGATGGATTTTGTCGTTCCATCTTCCAGTTGAACATCCATCGAACGTTCTGCCGCCCGGGTATATCCTTGGGTTTCTTCCCGCAGATAGTCTTCCACTTCTTCCCACTCACTTTGCGTGTAGTCTTCGTTCATCAAAACGCTCATACCATAAGTCTGGATTTCACCAAACTGTTGTCCCGCTACATCAGCAATTGAGTCCTTGACACCAAATCCTGTTACCAGCAATGCTGTACAACCACTGATACCAACGACCATCATAAAGAAACGCTTTTTGTAGCGAAGGACGTTTCGGATCGAAACCTTTACCAGGAAAGATAGCTGATTCCACAAAATCGGAATGTATTCCAGAAGAATTCGTTTTCCTGCCTTTGGTGCTTTTGGACGCATCAGCTGTGCCGGAACACTCGCCAGCTCATATCGACAGCTGAAATAGGTAGTACCCATGGAACAAAGCATCGATGCCGCCATCGAAATCAGTGCAAGTTTTTTGTCAAACACAAACAGGATATCTCCCATTGTGTACATAATCGCATAGGACTGCCAGATGACAAATGGGAAAATAATGGAACCGCCAAAAAATCCGAGCAAACATCCCAGTCCTGCAGCACTTCCGGAATAAAAGAGGTATTTTCCCATGATGACCCCTTCACTGTAGCCCAGCGCTTTGAGTACACCAATTTGGGTTCGCTGTTCCTCTACCATTCGGTTCATGGTCGTGATGCAGACCAGAGCCGCTACCAGGAAAAAGAAGATTGGGAAAACGTTTGCAATACCGTTTACAATTGCAGAGTCGTTATCAAAACTTGCATAACCAATATTGGTATTGCGGTCCAGAACATAAACATCCGGCTCTTCCATCTCATCCAGATCGTCCTGTGCATCATCCAATTCTTCCTGTGCATCCTCTGTGCTGGTGTTAAGATCGGTAATACCCTGCTGATACTCCTGGTATCCTGCATTATACTCTCGCTGCGCCTGATCTACCTGCATACTGGAATCGGTCAACTGTGCCTGCTGATCGTTTAATTCCTGCCTGCTCTGTTCAATCTGTGCCAGACCAGCTTCAATCTCATTTAGTCCCGATTCAATCTCTAGAAGGCTGGCTTTTAGTTCCTGCTCCTGCGCTAAGACCTGTGCGTAAGAAGAAGCATCATACTGTGCTTGGTTCTTTAAAGCTGCAACCTGATCTAGTCCGGAAAGCACTTCCTGCTTCTTTAAAATCAGATCTGTCTTTTGGGAAAGAAGATCCTGTTCCTGAAGATTAAGCTGATTTCTTCCGTTATCCAGTTCAATCTGTCCGCTTTGAATCTGGGCTCTGCTGCTTTGAATCTCCGTTTTTGCACTGTCAAGCTCTGTTTTGGAGTCGTACAGCTGACCTTCTCCCTGTCTTACCTCTTCTGCAAGCTGTTCTTTCGCATTTACCAGCTGCTGTTCTCCTTCTGATTTGAGCCGGTCATACCGCTCATCCGCTTTCTGCTGTGCAAACTCTTCCAGCCAATCCTCCATCGAATCAATGGCATCATCATATTCATCCGTATAAATCTGAGCATTTCCTGTATTGATCCGGACAAAGATCTCCGTATCATAGTCGCAGTCAAATGCCTCACGCTCAATCAGCATAAATCCCTGGATAGTACCGTTTCCAAGCGAAGTAGTTCCTCGCTCATAGTTTGCATAGTATGGAGAGTTAACCGTTCCAACAATCCGGAAGGTTTTCTGCTCAAACATCTCATCGGTATCTTCATCATTTTCTTCCGATAAGGTCAGAATGGTGCCAATCGAATCTTCTCCAAAAGCCTGCGCATCCACGACACATTCCGTCGGCGACTGCGGCATTCTGCCATGAACCAGTACCGGCGTATTCTGATTGTCCAGCAAACTGTGTACCTTCAGAACGTTCTGTGATCCCTGTTCATCCATAATAAGGGCATCGGTAGAGATTGCCCCCTGTGCGTCCAAAATCCGTTCTCCTCTGGAAAGTTCCCTTGCTGTATCCGTATCAAAACCGATGGTGGACAACAGGCGTACATCATAAAAATTGGTATCATCAAAATATTGCTGGGCACTTTTTACCATTGCACTTCGGGTAACTTTCAGTCCCGAAAACAAACCGACACCCAGCGCGACAATTGCCAAAATCGCAATATAACGGCCCAAACTTTGCCGTATCTCGCGCAGAGTGGTCTTTGTCATTGAAGACCCCATTCGATCCCCCTCTTTTGCTCAGCAGATTCTACCATTCGATCTGCTCAACCGGTATAATGTGTGAATTCATTTCTTCGCTTACGACCGTACCGCTCTTGACGGTGATAATGCGGTCTGCCATCGCAGTAATCGCTTGGTTATGCGTAATAACAATAACGGTCACACCGCTTTGGCGGCAGGTATCCTGCAATAGTTTCAGTACCGCCTTACCGGTATTATAGTCAAGCGCACCGGTAGGCTCGTCGCAGAGCAAAAGCTTTGGATTTTTGGCAAGTGCCCTTGCAATCGCCACCCTCTGCTGCTCACCGCCGGAAAGCTGCGCCGGAAAGTTTCCCATTCTGTCCTTAAGCCCTACCGCTTCCAGAACCTGAGCTGCCGGCAAAGGATTTTTACAGATCTGCGCTGCCAGTTCCACATTTTCCAACGCAGTCAGATTCTGCACCAGATTGTAAAACTGGAACACAAACCCAATATCATAACGGCGATATTCGGTCAGCTGGCGTTTATTGTATGCCGAAATCTCCTTTCCATCCAGAAAAACAGAGCCTTCACTTAAGCTGTCCATGCCTCCCAGAATATTGAGGATGGTCGTTTTTCCGGCACCGGAAGCGCCTACTACAACGCAGAATTCGCCCTTCTCCACCTGAAAATTAACATCGCGCAGCGCGTCAATGCTGATTTCACCGGTGTGATAAGTCTTTTTCACATTATGAAATTCCACAAACGCCATTTCGCTCTCTCCCGCTTTTCTTATTCATTCCACACACATTTTATACTGTGCATGACAAAAATCATTTTTCTTTATTATAGCACCCAACGAAAGATGCGGCAACCGGAAAACTGGTTTTTCGACCTCCTTTTATAACAAAAGAAGGGTGAAACCACCCTTCTTGTTTGCTGCTATAACATTTCTTTGATTCGGTTATCTTCTAACCAGTCCGCAAGGCTGTTTACATGATGTCCTTCAAATCCGGTCGTTTCCTTTGCACAGTACATGCTGTCCAGAACTGCTTCCTCTGCACATTCTGCAATAGCGCGGAATGCAAGATCGATCTTTCCTTCCGGAATTACCTCCCTTGTCTGAACCGACTGCTCATCAAACCGGATTCTGGTCGCTGTGGAAAATCCAATCATGATTTCCCCGCTTCCATGTCCGACAAAACTTCCCAATCTTGCCAAACCTACGCTGGCACGTTTGAGGATTCGATGCAGCTGACGCTCGCTGACTGGCAGGTCAGTCGCTGCAATCATGAGAATGCTTCCCTTATCCGATTCGCCTTTCGGGGCATCTGCAAGTTCTGCAATCTTCTTTCCGATGTTGCATCCATGTACCGTAAGGTCTGCCAGTCTGCCATGATTTGACTGTACCAAAAATCCGATGGTGTACTGCTTTCCATCAATCTCGATCACGCGGGAAGCCGAACCGATTCCGCCCTTTAATCCATGGCAGATGGTTCCTTTTCCGGCGCCAATATCCCCCATGGCAAAATCTTCGCTTGCAGACTCAATTGCCTCAAAAACATGCTCCTGTTTTACCGCCCGTTTGCAGATATTGTTCAGGTGGCTGTCGTTACACTCCCCGACAATCGGGTTGATGCTCTTCATGGTTACGCCATCCCGCTCACACCGCTGAACCATATATTCCACCAGACCATCATGGACCAGACCGACGTTCAGAGTATTGGTCAAAGCAATCGGTGTTTCCAGTGTTCCCAGTTCCTCAATCTGGACCAGGCCCGCAGTTTTGCCAAAACCATTCCAAACAAAACTGGATGCCAGCATCTTGTTAGCGAAGATATTATCCTCGCACGGCATAATAACGGTCACACCGGTTTTGTGCTCTTCGTTGTCAATGGTACAATGTCCCACACGCACCCCTTTGACATCGGTGATCTTGTTAAGCTTTCCGGTTGGAAGCTCTCCTACGATAACGCCATAGTCCCTGATTCTTTTCTGCGACATGTTGACCCCTTCTTTTCTGTCAAATTTCCTGCATTATCTATGCTCTGGCACTGGAGGAAAGGCTCTTGGAACGGGATGATCCCTTTTCCTGTCCCGCAGTGTCTTTTTTCTGTATCTGGGTTTTGTTCTGTTCAAAATAAGAATGCTCCGCCAGAACTCCCGGAGCGCTGTTATCTTCGACTACATAATCCTTGGCATAATCCTGACCTGCCAGGAAATAAGGAGAATCGCTGGCACGATTGTTGGTATCATCCCAGGTCACATCGACCTGATAGTATTCTCCATCCAGCCAGACATAATTCCATGCATGTGGCTCGCGATAATACCCTGTCACAATCCAGCATGGAATTTGTGCTTTATCACAGAGCATCTTAAACGCATAAGCATATCCCTGACAAACCGATTTTCCCTCTATCAGTGCTCCATAGGCATGAAAAGCTGTCGGGTAATGATCTGAATCGCTTTTGGCTGCCTGCATGTCATACTCATTTTTTGCCCGCAGGGTCTCCTGAAAATATTGGAGAAGCTCTACTGTATTGCTGGTCTTTTCTTTTCCTTGTGCTACAATACGATCTACCTCGTCCAAAAGCTCCTGCTTTTGCTTGCTGCTGAGATCTAAATAGCCAAACTCAAATACAACCCGGTTATAGCCGTTTTGATCATAATAATACATGAAATCGGTGTGGTTATCCATAAAACTTTCCGGATAGTCTCGACGCACCTGATAAACTGCCTGACGGCACAGTTCGATGAAGGTATCCTTATCTTTGATTGGTGTCTTAAAGGTATAGTCCAGTGTCTTTTTTCCTTCGCTGACTGCCTGACTGACTGCCCGATACAACTGCATTTCCTGCTCGTCTGTCCCGTACATCTGATTGACCACGCCGTCCTGCGCGATTGGCTGTACCCTGACAGCATAGCATGGTACAGAAAGCAGCGATGCTGCAATCAAAACAGCACATCCTGCTGTTTTTAATCTTTTGTTTGCACTTTTTTTCTGCATGAAAACATCCTTCCCTGTCCGGCAACGAAATCCTGAGCCTTTTTCCTGTGCTGTCTGCCCAATCACCTGTCCCCACTTTTGCCGGATATTGTCAGTATAACATGATTTTGCCACAGATTCCAGAGAGAACCAGCCAATTTACAGAAATTTACGCTGCTGTAAAAATTTACCTTTTAACGATAAAAAAAGGAAGAGACATCCCCCATCGGAATGCCTCTTTCTTCTTATCAAAAGCAATTATCGTTCGATTACTGCATCACTGATTGAAACAATGCCATGCAGATCGCTTTCTTTTCCGCTGCCCAGCATTTTATATACGCCTTCCAGCATCTTTTCCTTATCATAAGGCAGCGTACCGGTAATCATGACCGGATTGGTGACATGGCTTGTGGAAAATCCTGTCGGTGTGGTCAGCTCCAGTGCCTCCAGCAGATAAGCCAGTTCTTCAATGCGCTCTCTGCCGCTTGCCTGCACAAAGCTTCCGTCCTTGCACCCTTCCGCTTTCCAAGCCGATATATAAAAATCCCAGTCCCAGACGATGCAGTTCTTTGAGCTGGTCCACCGTCTTATCACGCAGATTTTTAATCGAAGCATACATCGACACACACGCACAGTATGGCAGATATTTTTTAATCTGTGTCAAAATCTCCTTCATCTGCTCAAAAGGCAGACAGAGTGGTTCTCCTCCGACCAGAAAAACACGCTCGGTGTAAGGATTGTAGCCGGAAGCATCCTTTAAATCTGCGATAATCTGCTTGAGTGGAATAACTTCAAAATCGACTGTCTTATACATGTTGCAGAAAGCGCACTGATTATACGAACATCCGCAGGTAACCTGCAAAAGGAGAGAATGCCGCTCAAAAGGTGGATAGTAGATAATCTGATCATACCGCATAGACAAGACCTCTTTTCGCTTTTTCTTTCAGTATAATCCTTTTTCTGCCTTTTGCAAAGTGGTTACTGATTTTTTGCGTCAAGATACTCTTTTGAAGCTCCTACCATTTCGTCCCAGCATGCTTCCATCTGGCGTACCAGAGTAAACTGGGTGCGTGCACGATCCAGATTTTGATGAGTACGGCTGATTTTAAAGTAGTGGTCTCCATCCAGATAATCGGTCAGAAAACGCATACCGCACTCCAACGTCATCAGTTTTGCACCCCATGGCAGGGTCATGATTTCCTTCTCGGTCAGGATTGGACCTGCTTCCTTCAAAAATCCCTTAACGCAAACCTTGTATAAATCCAGCAGGAAGTGAACTTTGCTCTGATCCTCTTCATCTTCCTTACAGTCGTTTGCTCCAAAACGGACGGTATCTCCAAAATCATTTGCGGCAAGTCCTGGCATAACGGTATCCAGGTCAATTACGCAAAGACCTTTCATTGTGGTTTCGTCCAGCAGAACATTGTTGAGCTTAGTATCGTTATGGGTTACTCTCAGAGGAAGCTGACCGCTCTTCTGCAGGTTTACCATATAGGAACAGTCTTCTTTTCTCTGGCGCAAAAACTCGATTTCCTGCTGTACCAAAGCCACTCTTCCCATTTTATCTTCCGCAACTGCCTGTTCAAAGTTGCGATAACGGTTTTCAGTATCATGAAACTGAGGAATAGTTTCGCTTAATTTCTCTGCTGGGAAACTGGTGAGCAGATACTGGAATTTTCCAAATGCAGCAGCACACTCAAACAGGTCCTGTTCATTTCTTG
>PPYF01458519.1_pt1 | contig 13154 bp, 12 predicted proteins | sample 1559871 | NCBI WGS metagenome assembly PPYF01 (sample SAMN08240021, study PRJNA423297) | Human gut metagenome, whole genome shotgun sequencing project. | reverse complement strand
GCAAAGGGGTTAGATTTCCCTGAGGTAACTCTTGTAGGGGTTTTGAATGCGGATACTTCCTTAGAACTACCGGATTTAAGAGCCAGTGAACGGACTTTTCAATTGTTGACACAGGTTGCTGGACGAGCCGGACGGGCGCAAAAAGCTGGTGAAGTTCTTATCCAGACCTTTAATCCGGACCATTACGCGATTAAGTTGGCGCAAAAACAGGACTATGAAGACTTCTTTCAAAAAGAAATGTATCTGCGCCACCTGGGGAAATACCCTCCGTATTACTTTACGGTTTTAATCAACGTTGCGGCTTCCGACGAAGCTACTGCGCAAAAAAATGCGTACGAAGTGTTAAATAAAATTCAACCCCAGTTAAGCTCGCAAGCAATTGTTTTAGGGCCTACGCCTAAATCGGTTTCTAAAATCAAGCAAAAATATTATTACCAGATTTTAATTAAGTACCAAAAGGAGCCGCGACTCCATGACGCCTTGTTAAAGGTGCTAAATGAATCACAAGAAAAGTTTCGACACGGGGTCCGAATCACAATTGATGCCGATCCGCAAAACTTTATGTAAGCATAGAAAGTAGGTTTTTTAATGAAATCAATTATTTTCATGGGAACGCCCCAATTTTCGGCGCCCATTTTACAAAGTTTAATTGACCATCCGGATTACAACGTAATTGGGGTGGTCACCCAGCCCGATCGCCGAGTTGGTAGAAAGCACGTTCTTACACCAAGTCCGGTTAAACAAGTAGCAACTAAGCACGATATTAAGGTTTATCAACCGGAAAAACTTAGTGGCAGTCCGGAAATGGAGGAGTTAATTAATTTAAACGCGGACCTTATCGTGACGGCAGCCTTTGGTCAATTTTTACCGATGAAATTAATTAACTCGGTTAAAATTGCGGCAATCAACGTGCATGCTTCGTTATTACCTAAATATCGGGGAGGAGCACCCGTACATTACGCAATCATGAATGGGGATGCAGAAACTGGGGTCACCATTATTTACATGGTTAAGAAAATGGACGCCGGAGATATGCTTGCCCAAGCTAAAATGCCAATTACCGACCAAGATGACGTTGGTAGCATGTTTGAAAAATTAAGTATTTTAGGCCGGGATACGCTTCTGGAAACCTTACCTAAGTTAATAAACGGAGAAATCACGCCGGTAGCGCAGGATGAAGGACAGGTTAGCTTTTCACCTAACATTGCCCCTGAACAAGAAGCGGTTGATATCAATTTACCAGCACGCTTAGTAGACGCTAAGGTTCGCGGATTGCGACCTTTCCCAGTTGCTTACGTGATCATGGAAGGACAGCGGACCAAGCTGTGGAAGACGGCGGTCGTTGATCAAAGTACTGATTTAGCACCTGGACAGGTGGTTGAAAAGACCAAGCATGAATTGCTTGTGGCCACTGGTGACCATGGTGTAATCAGCATTTTAGAATTACAACCAGCTGGAAAACAAAAGATGTCCATCACAGATTATTTAAATGGGGTTGGCGATAATTTACACCCCGGAAAGCAAATTATAGACAATGACGGAATTGAAAAATAACCCCCGCGATTTAGCGGTTGACGCTTTAGAAAGTATTGATGAAGGCGCCTATTCAAATTTAGAGTTGAACCAGGTGATCCAGGATGCAGACTTATCAGAAGTCGATAAGCATTTACTGACCGAATTGGTTTATGGTGTTTTACAACACCGCTTGACCATTGATTTTTATTTAGCAAATTTCTTGCAGCGACCAGAACAGACCCCGCGGTGGGTGATCAACTTATTACGTACGGCCATTTTTCAAATGGAATTTTTGGACCGGGTCCCCACTTTTGCCATCTTTAATGAAACCATTGAAATTGCTAAACGGCGGGGAAGCGACGGTGTTCGTAAGATGGTAACCGGGGTGTTACGTTCTTATCAACGTCAAGGAACTCCAAGTTTAGACAACATTCCGGATTTAACCCAGCGATTAGCAACCGAATATAGCGTTGCTCCGTGGATTGTGGACCAATTAATGTATGAATTAGGAGAAGATAAGTGCCGGAAGATACTAGATAGTATTAATCAGCCAGCTCATTTAAGTGTCAGGATGAACCCTATTCAACGTTCGACGGCGGCAATTCGCCAAAGCCTATCCGAAGAATACGACGTTCAAGAAAGTTTATTAGCAACGGACGGATTACGTTTACAAAATGGTCCTGGACTGGCGCAGTCCGCTAGTTTTCAAGCTGGCGAGGTGATTGCACAGGATGAGTCGGCAATGTTAGTTGGTGAAACCATGCAATTAGCAACGGGACAAAAAGTCTTAGATGCTTGCGCAGCACCAGGGGGTAAGACAACCCAGTTGGCCCAAAAAGTGGGACCTGATGGACAAGTAATTGCTTGGGATATTTATGAATCCCGTACCCGGCTAATTCAACAAAATGCACGGCGGATGCATTTAACGAACATCGTTACGGAAGTCCACGATGCCACGACTCCTTGCCCAGAATTAAAGGAAGAATTTGATCGTATTTTGGTTGACGCCCCGTGCTCGGGAATCGGTTTATTACGCCGAAAGCCTGAAACGCGGTACCTTAAGAGCAAAAAGGATAGCAGCGATTTACACCGCGTTCAGTTGGACATTTTAGATAACGTAGCGTCGATGCTTAAGGTGGGCGGAATTCTTACTTACAGCACTTGCACAATGCTCCGTAAGGAAAATCAGATGACAATCGATGAGTTTTTAACCCAGCACCCAGAATTTGAACTATTAAAAACGCAGACGGATAAAAAAGTTAAAGCAGACCGCACTGATCTGAGCCTAAATATTTACCCGGATGATTTTGGATCAGATGGTTTCTTCATTGCGAATATGAAAAAAGTGAAGTGATTGATAGATATGAAATATGCGTACCTATCGGACAAAGGGAAAGTCCGCAAAACAAACCAAGACTACGTGGGAATCTTTAAAAGTGATTCAGAATCGATTTTAACGATTGTCGCTGATGGCGTTGGCGGTAATCGGGGCGGTGATATTGCTTCTGAGATGGCGGTTTCCCACATTGGTTATTTATTTGAGACCTCCGACATCAACACTGTTGAAGACGCCAAAAACTGGTTAACCCACCAGTTGGCAATTGAAAACCGTAAGATTCTACAAGCTTCTAAGCACTATAAAAATTTAAATGGTATGGGAACTACCATTGTTTTGGCGTTATTTATTAATGATCAAGTGGTCGTAGCAAATCTAGGTGACAGTCGTTGTTACATATATAATCAGCAGGCTGGATTACGTCAATTATCAACCGACCATTCGTTAGTAAATGAGTTGCTAAAAACTGGCCGGATTACCCCAGAGGAAGCCCGTAACCACCCGCAAAAAAACGTGATTACCAAAACGCTTGGTATTTCTGAGCAAGCCGAAGCGGAAATCAAGGTATTTAACGTGGCGGCTGGTGATATTTTATTACTTTGCACGGATGGGTTAACTAACTTAGTTCGTAATGATGTAATCCAACAAATCTTGGGAGATCAACAAAGTCTCGAAGCCAAAACGCGTAAGCTGGTTGATTTGGCTAACCACGCCGGCGGTTTTGATAACGTGACGGTGCTGATTGTGGAAACAGAAATGGGGGCGAGCTGATGACCCCGAATCAAACGCTAAACGGACGTTACAAGATTATTCGCCCCGTTGGTGAAGGTGGCATGGCTAGCGTTTATCTAGCTCACGATTTGATTTTAGACCGGGACGTAGCGGTTAAGTTAGTCCGTTTTGATATGCAAGACGATGCTTCGGCTGTGCGCCGCTTCCAACGAGAAGCATTGTCGGCTACCGAGCTGGTTCATCCCAACATCGTTAGTGTTTATGACATTGGTGAAGAGCACGGGATGAATTATCTCGTAATGGAGTACGTAGAAGGAAAAGATTTAAAACGATATATCAAAGATGAGTTTCCGCTTCCGCTTCCACAAGTGGTCAATTTAATGGGGCAGATCTTGTGCGGAGTGCAAGCGGCTCACCGGCATGGGATTATTCATCGGGATTTAAAACCGCAAAACGTGTTGATTGATAAACATGGGAATGCTAAAATTACCGATTTTGGAATTGCAATTGCCAACCAGCAAAGTAGTTTTACCCGAACCAACACGGTGATTGGTTCAGTACAGTACCTCTCGCCGGAACAAGTCCGCGGGCACGTGGCTACGCAACAGTCGGACATTTATTCATTAGGAATTATTCTTTTTGAAATGCTAACTGGAAAGGTCCCGTTTGAAGGTGAGACGGCGGTATCAATTGCTATTAAACATTACCAAGATCAATTACCGTTAGTAACTGATTTTAATCACCAAATTCCGCAAGCGTTGGAAAACGTGGTGCTTAAAGCAACTGCCAAGAACCCGACGGATCGCTACAAAAACGTTGCCGAAATGGCACTTGATTTAAAAACGACCCTAAGTCCGCAACGTGCGCAAGAAAGCAAGTTCGTAGAGGATTCTTTAACTGAGCACACCATTGTTTTAGACCAAAAGGCGATTAACCGCCAATTGGATGAACCGGATAGCGAACAGACCCGCTTAATTAAGATGCAGGTAAACGAAAAGCTTAAATCAATTAAGAAAAATCACCAGCCCGCAGCAAAAACAGAGGAAATGCACCGACCTAAGCATCGGCACCCGCTGCGCAGGCGGGCGGCGTTTATGGCGTTTGCCATCTTGGCCTTCATTTTGGGGATTTTAATTGCCTTTAAGCTAAGCAGCCCGCAAATGGTTAGGGTTCCCAATTTGCATGGCTTGTCGCAAAATCAAGCAACGACCAAATTATCTAAGGAAAATCTTGGAGTGGGTAAAATAACTAAGGTCGCTGATGATAAAACCGGTTATAATAAGGTAGTTAAGACCTTACCTGAGAATGGTAAAGCTGTTGTGGGAGATGTGGTCGATTTCAAAGAAAATTCGGATCAAACTGGCTACATCACTAGCATTCACCCCCGGAAAAACGAATTAGTACGCCCGCCGTTAGCCAACATTGACCAAGCGGTAGTGGTTACGGCAGCTACCCAGCCGGATTTCTCAGCTAATTTACTGGATCGGCAACTAGTGGCACTTGCCGAAAAAAAGATTAGCGCAGTGATCTATTTTTCCAAAACGGATTTATTGGATAACGAGGCTTACCAAGATTTAAAACAAATTGCCGACTATTACCAAAAAATTGGTTATCAAGTAGTTTTTCCTGTTCGCCAAAAAGACGATGCCGATGTGAAGGCGTTGCGCAAACTTTTTGCTGAGCGATTAACTATTTTTATGGGACAAACTGGAGCAGGTAAGTCGACGTTGTTAAACCGAATTGATCCGGATTTGAACATCCAGACCGGTGAAGTTTCTCAGGCACTAAATCGAGGAAAGCATACAACGCGGAAAGTTTCGTTAATGAACATTGATGGGGGATTAGTTGCGGATACGCCAGGTTTTTCCTCTTATGCGGTTTTTGAAATGGCGGATACGGAACTTAAAGAATGCTTTCTGGAGATAAAGCAAATCGGCCAAAATTGTCGTTTTCGCGAATGCTTACACCTTAACGAACCAGGATGCGCGGTGAAAGCTGCTGTAGAAAATGGGGAAATTTTGGCTAGTCGTTACGCTAATTATGAACAATTCATGGGGTTGATCCGGTCCCAAAAACCAGATTATAAACGTAAAGGGTACCAGAAAAAAGATCGGAGGAAGAAGAAATGATTAAAGTAGCACCATCAATTTTAAGTGCAGATCCAGCAAATCTAATGAAGGATGTTGAACAGGTTCAAGGAGCTGACTACTTACACGTCGATGTAATGGACGGCAGTTTTGTTCCTAACTTAAGCTTTGGATTAAACACTGTTAAGGGCTTGGCACAAGACTGTGATATTAAGTTGGACGTCCACCTAATGATTCAAAATCCGGAAAATTACGTGGAACAATTTGCCCAAGCGGGAGCTAGCATTATCGGAGTGCACGTAGAAAGCACCCAGCACATTGCCCGGGCTATCCAACTAATCAAACAAGCGGGTGCGCAAGCAGAAGTCGTTGTTAATCCAGGCACACCGCTAACTGAATTAGAAGAACTTTTACCAGAAGTGGACCAAGTATTAATCATGTCGGTTAACCCAGGATTTGGGGGACAAAAGTTCTTGGAAAGTTCGATTAGTAAAGTTAAACGTTTGTCAGCATTACGCCAAGCACGTGGTTTAGAATTTGACATCGAAATTGACGGCGGAATTAGTGACCAAAACGTTAAACAAGTGTACGACGCAGGAGTTGATGTGGCAGTTGCTGGATCATACATTTTTAACGCACCTGATTATACTAAACAAGTACAAACCTTAAAGGACCTTACTAAATAATGAAAATATTTAACCTATTAGTCGGCGGCGACCCGGCAAATTTACCAGAAAATTGGCAAGAATTAGATGGTGAATGGGTTGGCGTAGACCGCGGAGCATTACGTTTGGTAAATGAACAGCTTAAAGGTAGTTTGGCAATTGGCGATTTTGATTCGGTGAGCGAAGCAGAGTTTGCAAAGGTCGCAGCGGGATTTGATAGAGTGGTTAAATTAAACCCCATCAAAGATGATACGGACACCGAAGCGGCGTTAGCTAAGGTATTAAATATTGACGATCACGCACAGGTTCGCATTCTAGGCGTTAGCGGCGGGCGGATCGACCACTTGCTAGCAAACGTGTTAATGGTGCTAGAAGCGCGCTTTCGGCGATTTGCTGAACAGATTACGTTGATTGACCGGCAAAATCGGATTACCTTTTTCAATTCTGGAAAACACACAATTAAAAAGGAAGCTGGTTTTAAATATTTGTCATTCATTCCGTTAACGCCCATTGACGCATTGACTTTGGATGATGAAAAGTACCAACTGCATAATCACATGGTGCCCAATGCGCGGGCCTACGTAAGCAACGAGTTTATTGGTAGTACGGCTACCGTTTACTTAAGCAACGGATTAATTGCGGTTATTCAAAGCAAGGACTAAGTAAAATAAAAAAATGCTCTTAACAGCTAGATGATTATCTAACGGTTAAGAGCATTTTTTGTTTTAAGCTTTTAAGTGCTTGGTTATACACGAGTTACTTTACCTGATTTTAGAGCTCGAGCAGAAACCCAAACGCGTTTAGGCTTACCATCAACTAAGATGCGAACCTTTTGTAAATTTGGCTTCCAGCTTCGGCGGCTGTGGTTCAAAGCGTGTGAGCGAGTATTTCCAAAACTTGTGCGCTTACCGGTGACAAAATCTTTTGCCATGTTGAAACCCTCCTTTGTCACTTCTATATCTCAATAGAATCTATTTCAATTACCATAACAATTTATCACATTGCCCGGTATATTGCAATAGGAAACTTTCAAGTAATTATCCTTGACAGATATTTTAACGTGACGAAATAAAAGTTGCTGTCACTTCTGTTTAAGAATTGGCACGAACATAATTTCCCAGTATAATAGGAATTGACGTCGATTTATGGGGCAGGTTCTTGTATTTAGCGTCTAGATAAGATATGGTAAAATATCGTTGGTATATATGATACTAAGGAGGCAGGAAGATGGCTGTCAAAATTAAAACAAAAAATGGAACCATCGAGGTTTCAAACGATGTGATCGCGACGGTGGTCGGCAGCGCAGCTACGGATAACTATGGTGTAGTGGGCATGGCCAGCAAGAATCAAATCCGCGACAACATTAATGAAATTTTAAAACGTGAAAATTATGCACGAGGCGTGGTAATTAAACAAGAAGATAATGGGGTTGCAATTGACGTATACATCATTGTCGGTTATGGTACAAAAATTTCTGAAATTTCAAAAAATGTACAATCAAAAGTAAAATATAACCTGGAATCAATGCTAGGCATTTCTGCTAACTCAGTGAATGTCTTCGTTCAGGGTGTAAAGGCACTCAGCGATTAGTTCGTTGGGTTGGGAGGATAAAGAATTGGAAGCAATCGAAACCTTAGTTACTAATGAAGTTTTTGATCAGATGGTGCAGGCTAGTGCTGATCGCTTAAAAATGAATGCGGATTTTATTAACTCATTAAACGTTTTTCCGGTACCGGATGGAGACACCGGAACTAACATGAGTTTATCGTTAGAAAGTGGTGCAAAGTACGAAGCTAACGATGCTAGTGAAGAAGTTGGTCACTTGGCAGGTTCCTTAGCTAAAGGACTTTTAATGGGCGCGCGAGGTAATTCGGGCGTTATTTTATCGCAAATTTTCCGCGGCTTTGCTAAAAGTGTGGAAGGTAAGGAAAGCTTAGATGCCAAGGATCTTGCAGATGCGGTCGCTAATGGCGCTAAGACGGCTTATAAAGCGGTAATGAAACCTACTGAAGGAACTATCTTAACGGTGGTTCGAGAAGCCGCTAAGGCCGGTAACGAAGCTGCTTTAACGAGTGATAATTTGGCTGAGGTAATGCAGGCAATCGATACTGCAGCGCAAGCAGCTTTGAAAAAGACTACGGAACTGCTCCCGGTTTTAAAGGAAGTCGGAGTAGTTGATTCTGGTGGTCAAGGATTGGTTTTTGTTTTTGACGCCTTTAATGATGTTTTAAACGGTAAGGACGTCAGCGAATATCAACATGAACCAGACGTTACAGAAATCAATGAAATGGTGGAAGCCAAGCACCACCAAAGCGTGCAAGGAAAAATTAATCCCGAAGATATTAAGTACGGTTACTGTACCCAGATGATGGTGCGGATCGGTAAGGGACTCCAAGTTTCTCAAGAATTTGATTACGACACCTTCTACAACTACCTTGCGAAGTTAGGGGATTCCTTACTCGTAATTAATGACGATGAAGTGGTTAAGGTACACGTGCATACCGAACATCCTGGCGATGTTTTAAGCTGGGGACAACAATTCGGGGATTTAACCAAGATCAAGATCGATAACATGCGCTGGCAACAAGAAGAGATTATCGAACAAGACGACTCGTTGACTGCTCCCGAACCTAAGGAAGCCCCCGAAACGGCGGTAATCGCGATTTCCTCGGGAGACGGGATTTCAAAATTGTTTAATAGCTTAGGCGTTACCCACATTATTAGCGGTGGGCAAACCATGAACCCAAGTACGGCAGACATTGCTGCAATGATCAACAATTCGGGTGCTAAGCAAGCCATTGTTTTACCTAACAACAAAAACATCTTCTTAGCAGCAGAACAAGCTGTGGAAGTTGCTGAAATTCCGACTAAGATCGTTCACAGTCGGACAATTTCCCAAGGAATGGCGGCAATGCTTGAGTTCGATCCCGAAGCGGAACTTGATGAAAATGCAAGTGCAATGGAAGATAACCTAGATACCGTCAAAAGCGGTCAAGTAACGGTTGCGGTCCGCGATACTAAGTTAGACGGACGTCAAATCCGCAAAGATGATTACATGGGCATGATTGATGGCAAAATCGTTAATACCGCTGCAAGCCTCATGGAAGCAACTACTGAAATGGTTAAGTTAATGCTTGATGAAGATAGTGAGATTGTAACGATTATTTATGGCAAAGATGCAAACCAAAAACAAGCAGATGAATTAGAACAGGCTATCTTAGCAATTGACGAAGACCTTGAAATTGAAATTCACGAAGGGAACCAACCCGTATATCCATTTTTAATTTCGGTTGAGTAGGCTAAGCGGTTTAAAAGTGTTAAGCTAATGCTGAAATAGATTTTAGAGGCTATGACAAACGTAATTGATGTCACAGCCTCGATTTGCATTGTGGAGGAAAAATGAAAAGTCTGACAGATTCAGTGCAGGTACTGGCAGGAGTCGGCCCTAAGCGCGCGCAAGCACTGCAAGAGCTGGGGATCCAGACGATTGAAGACTTGATCACCTACTATCCCTTTCGTTACGAAGATTTAGCAGCAAAAAAGCCGCAAGAAGTTTCTGATCAACAGAAAGTTACTTTTCAAGGAATCGTGGCTACTGCACCGACCATTGCTCGCTTTGGAAGGCATAAGGTGCGGGTTAATTTTCGGCTATTAGTAGAAAACAGCTCGGTGATGGTCACTTTTTTTAACCAACCGTGGATCAAAAAGCAGCTTGAAGCTAACCAAGAAGTGGCTATCTATGGAAAATGGGATGCTAACCGGCAAAGTTTGACCGGAATCAAGATAATTACTGAAGAACAGGGAATGGAAGCTGTCTATCCCGCTAACAAACATATTCGACAAGCGACAATCCAACAATTAGTGGAGGCAGCTTTGAATGAATATGCTGAACAAGTCCAGGATGTGTTGCAAGGGGATGTAGGTAGCGGGAAAACGGTGGTGGCGGCAATTGCCATGTACGCCACCATCACCTCCGGCCACCAGGCGGCCTTGATGGCGCCAACCGAAATCCTTGCTGAGCAACACGCTAATAACCTCATTAAGTTTTTTGCCAATTTTGACGTTAAAATTGGTCTGTTAGTTGGCGGAATGCGTAAGAAAGTGCGCAATGAGCTTTTGGAAGCTGTTAAAGCTGGAGAAATTGACATCGTAATTGGTACCCACGCTTTAATTCAAGACGATGTGGAATTCAAAAACTTAGGCTTAGCCATCATTGATGAACAACACCGCTTTGGGGTGAGCCAGCGGCAAAAGCTGCGCCAAAAAGGAGCGAATCCTGATATCTTGGCGATGACGGCTACCCCAATTCCCCGTACCTTAGCCATTACTGCTTACGGGGATATGGATGTATCGATTATTGATCAACTTCCTGCTGGTCGAAAGCCAGTGGTTACTAAGTGGTTGAAAAAAGGCGAGTGGGATAAAGTACTGGCATTGATGGAACACGAATTTAAAAAGGGACGGCAAGCTTTTGTGGTGGCACCGCTAATTGAGGAATCAGAAGTCATGGATTTGCAAAATGCCATGGCATTGTATGAGGAACTAAAAGATTTCTTCGGACAAAGATATGCGATTGGAATCTTGCATGGTAAAATGGATGGTGCAGAAAAGGACCAGATCATGGCCGATTTTAAAGCTGGAAAGTATGCGGGGTTAGTCTCGACCACGGTAATTGAAGTGGGCGTAGACGTACCTAACGCCACCTTAATGGTGATTCAAGATGCGGACCGGTTTGGGTTAGCCCAGCTCCACCAATTGCGAGGACGGATTGGTCGGGGACAGCAACAAGCATATTGTTTACTGGTTGCCGATCCCAAAAATGCCGTGGGTAAGCAACGAATGCAAATCATGGTTGAAACCAATAACGGTTTCCGAATTGCCGAAGCGGACCTTAAAATGCGTGGGCAAGGGGATTTGTTTGGTCAACAACAATCGGGAGTGCCTGAATTTAAAGTCGGGGACCCGGTGGTGGATTTAGGTGCCTTACAAACTGCCCAACTTGAAGCTGCTAAGATTGTTAACCAACCCGATTGGCAATCCCAACCAGCTTTCCAAAACTTAGCCGAGTATTTGAACCAAGTTATGCAAATTGAGCAAGGGTTAGATTAATTAAATTAGATAATAAACATAAGGAGAGTAAAAATGAAAATTGCCGTTGATGCAATGGGCGGCGACAACGCCCCCGAGCAGATTGTTAAAGGAGTGGCTGCCGCTCGTGAAGCTTTACCGGACGTGGAATTTATTTTATACGGGAAAAAAGACGAAATTACTAAGTATATGGACGACTTTCGGAACGTCCAAATTGTGCATACTGACGAAGTAATCACTATGGAAGATGAACCAGTGCGGGCAGTTCGACGTAAGAAACAGTCTTCAATGGTTTTAGCTGCTCAAGCAGTTAAGGAAGGCAATGCGGATGCAATTTTTTCTGCTGGAAATACCGGAGCGCTGTTAGCGGCGGGATTGTTTGTCATTGGCCGGATTAAAGGGGTCGACCGTCCCGGAATGACCACCACGTTACCAAGCTTACAAGGGCCTCACGATAATTTCACCATGCTTGACGTGGGTGCCAATGCGGAAAGCAAAGCCAAGAATCTGCACGACTTTGCTATTTTAGGTAATTTTTATAGTGCTAACGTAATGCATATTACGAATCCCCGGATTGCTCTCTTAAACAACGGTACGGAATATGATAAAGGGGATCGGGTTCATAAGGAAGCTTATCAATTGTTAAATGACGATAGCTCTTTGAATTTTGTCGGCAATGTTGAGTCCCGGGAATTGTTAAACGGTGCAGCTGACGTTGTGGTAACCGATGGATTTACCGGAAACGCGGTTTTAAAAAATACTGAAGGAACGGCGCTATCCATGCTTAAACTGGTTAAGGACACCATTTTAAACAGTGGCGTAAAAGGTAAAATGGGCGGTTTACTGCTGAAGTCCGCCTTTAGTCAAATTAAAGACCAAATGGACTATTCTAAGCACGGGGGTGCCGTACTCTTAGGGGTTAAAGCTCCGGTGGTGAAAGCGCACGGCTCTAGTAATGCTAACCAAGTAAAAAATGCTTTAATTCAAGTTCACGAAATTGTGGACTCCAAATTAGTTAAAAATCTTGCCGAATACTTTGACATGCACGTTAAATGTATTCAACAAGACGAAGTGGACAAGCCTCGGAAAAACAATTAAAATATTATCAGGATTTATAACAAATTTAAGGAGCAAGTAAATTGTCAAAAGAAGAAATTTTTAACAAAATTGCGGCAATTTTGGCAGACCGTTTTGAGTTGGATGCCGATCAAATTACCGAAAAGCTTAACTTCAAGGAAGATTTGAACGCTGATTCAATCGATATCGTTGAATTTGTACTAGAATTAGAAGATACTTTCGGAGCTGAAATCAGCGATGAAGACGCTGAAAAGTTGACTACAGTTGCCGATGCTGTTAACTACATTAGTGAACATCAGTCTTAATACAATAATGGGAAACTCGGTGATTGAATGTATTTTGGTCACCGAGTTATTCTTATCTATAAAAGAATTATTGAGTTTAAATTTAGAAAGGAATGATCGAGTTGTTAAAAGATTTAGAAGACGATCTAAGTGAAATGTTTGATATTCATTTTACCAAGCACGAACTACTGGACGAAGCCTTCACTCAAGCATCTTACGTTAATGAACACCCGCACCAAGGGTTGAAGTTCTATGAACGGATTGAATTTTTAGGGGATGCGGTTTTACAGTTAGTAGTTTCGGAATATCTATACAAACGTTATCCTGAAATGCCACAAGGAAAGCTAACCCGTTTGCGAGCTGCAATGGT
>PPYF01130682.1_pt1 | contig 13154 bp, 9 predicted proteins | sample 1559871 | NCBI WGS metagenome assembly PPYF01 (sample SAMN08240021, study PRJNA423297) | Human gut metagenome, whole genome shotgun sequencing project. | reverse complement strand
CACATGGGTGCTCTGATTCACGCCGTCCAGCGCGGTGCTTTCGTCGGCGGTCGCGTAGTCCGGGAACAGCGAGTACGGGTAGCCGTACAGCGCGTGGCCCGCATCGCCCTCCACCACAAGGCCCGGCTCACGTGCAAGGCCGAACTGTGCCATCACTGCATCCAGATTGGGCGTTTCGGTATAGCCGCTGGTGGTCAGCAGCACCTTGCCGCCGTTTTCCAGATAGGTCTGCAGCTGCGCGATCTCATTCACAAGGCCGTCCGCTGCAAAATCCGAAGCGGGGTCGCTGATGATGAGCAGATCACAGTCCTCCGGGATGGTGCCGGTGAGCAGATCCAGCGGCTGGGCATCGATATTCTGCGCCTTGAGCGCCTCGGTCAGCGAGGAGGTAAGCGCCTGCTCGCCGTGGTTGGTGGTGTAGTAGGCATGACTTTCTGCTGCGGCAGTCAGCTTGTAGATGGCAGAGCTGATCTGCTTTTCGCCGCCAAAGGTCACGTTGGCAGCGCCGGTGGTGTAGTAATCGGAGTAATCGTACTCGTAAAGTTCGGCGGCGTTCAGCACTTCGCTGTTCTCACCGCTGACCACGATCAGACTGCCGGTGGATGCATTCTCTGCGCCGTACTGCGCTGCAAAGGTCGGGTAAAGCGCCGGGTCCTTCTGCTCCCAGTGGAAGTGACCGCTCTCGTCGGCGTAGTGATCCAGCAGCTTGGTGATAATGGCATCCTCGCTGCCGGTCTCACAGAGATAATAAACGGTCACGTCCTGATCCAGACTCTGCATCAGCTGCCTGGAGCTGTCGCCCAGCGTGTACATTTTGGCGGCAGAGAGGTCGAACTCGGTGTATTTTTTCGGGATGGCCCCCACCAGCAGATTGATCAGCACGGCCAACACGATGGCTGCTGCCAGAATGGCCGTGGAGTACAGTCCATTGCGGAACACCTTGCCGTTTGCGGAGGAAGAAAATTTGAAATTTTTCATGTTGTTCCCCTCCCCTCAGTTCCAGCGGCGCTTTTCCAGCCCCTGCGCCGTGAAGAACAAAAACAGCATGGTCACGGTCAGGTAGTACACCAGCGTCGGGATGGAAAAGCTGTTGTTGACAAACTCTTCAAACGGCGTGAACAGGCACAGCCCGCTGAGCACCGCGCTGAACGCTTCGGTCAGCCAGCTGCTCTGCAGCAGGAACAGTGCCGTCAGCACCACACAGCAGCCCGCAAAGGTCAGGCAACCCAGCGTAAAGCTGCGGGTACGCAGGCCTGCCACCACACTGAGCACTGCCGCAATGGCGGTGAACAGGGCCAGCGCCACTGCGCTGCCTGCGGTGAACATGCTGCGCAGGCTGGGCATCATGTAGGCCAGCAGCAGTGCGGCAACACCTGCCACCGCAGCAATGATCTGATTCTCGGTCAGGCTGGAAAGGAACACGCCAATGGCAATGGCGGCGCAGCCCATGAGATAATAGCACAGCAGAGCGGCCAAGTTTGCCAGCGTGGCCGTGCCGGTGGCACCCAGTGCGGCCAGTACAAGGATCATGACCGCATCGGCAAGGCACGGCAGTGCAAAGATGACGCACAGGGCAAAGAATTTGCCCAGCACGATCTCCCACACAGACACCGGGCTGGTAAGCAGCAGCTGATCGGTGCGGGTGCGGCGTTCCTCTGCAAAGGAGCGCATGGTGAGCACCGGGATATACAAAAGCAGCACAAACGTGGTGCGGTAAAGCGTGTAATAGCCAAAATCCGTCAGGCCGTAGCCCAGATTCAGGGCAACAAAATAGATGGCCGTTGCCGCCAGCATAAAGGCGGTGAGCACGTAGCCGATCATGCCATGAAAGCTGCTGCGGACTTCGCGTTTGAAAATGGCGATCATTCCGTTTTCTCCTCCCCTTCATCCGATGGTGTTTCAGACTCATTTTCGGTCAGTGCAAGGAACACTTCCTCCAGCGTCCTGTTTTCCGCTGCCAGCGCCAGCACCGTGCATCCGGCCTGCGAAAGGGCGCGGGACACCTCGGCGCGGCGGTCAGAAGCATCGGCACTTTCTGCGGTAAAGGTCACCTGTCCGTCGGCCTCGGATTCGATCTCCACCTTGCGGATGCCCGGAATGGAGCCGACTGCTTTCAGCACGGTCTGCCCCCCGCCCAGAGCGGTAGCGCGCAGACGGCTGCCGGGGTTCAGCTTTTCGGCCAGCTGTTCCGGCGCACCCACCGCCACCAGATGCCCCTTGGAAAGGATCAGCACCTGACTGCACACTGCCTGCACCTCGCTGAGGATGTGGCTGGACAGGATGACCGTGTGGCTTTTCCCCAGCTCCCGGATCAGTCTACGGATTTCGATGACCTGTGCAGGGTCAAGGCCTACGGTAGGCTCGTCCAGAATGATGAGCTGCGGTGCGCCCAGCAGTGCCTGCGCAATGCCCACGCGCTGGCGGTAGCCCTTGGACAGACTGCGAATGAGCCGGGGCAGCACCTCTTCCAGCCCGGTGCGGCGGGCAGCTTTGCGCACCTGTTCTTTGCGGTCGGCCTTCTTTTTGATGCCTTTCAGCTCTGCAGCAAAATCCAGATATTCCTGCACCGTCATTTCCGGGTAGAGCGGCGGCTGCTCGGGCAGATAGCCCACACAGGCCTTGGCCTGCTGGGCCTGCTCCGGCAGGCTGAAGCCCGCCACCTTCACTTCACCGGAGGTGGGGGCAAGGTAGCCGGTGAGGATATTCATGATCGTGGATTTGCCCGCGCCGTTGGGGCCGAGCAGGCCGAAGATCTGGCCGTCGCCCACCGTAAAGGACAAATCTTCAATGGCAGGGTGCGTGCCATACTTTTTGCTCAGATGCGATACTTCGATCACAGCAAACGCTCCTTTTTCATCTAGTTCAATGCTGGTATATTTTAGACTGAAAATGTGTAAAAATTAAGACAATCCTGTGGCGGGATGCAAAAAGAATTCTTAAGAATGATTAAGGCCGCCCTTTCATATGCCAAAAAGGCAGCAAAAAAGCACCGTCTCCCAAAGGAAACGGTGCTCAGAAAACCATAATTACTTACGGCCGAAACGCTTGTTGAAGCGCTCAACACGTCCGCCGGTGTCAACCAGCTTCTGCTTGCCAGTGTAGAAAGGATGGCACTTGGAGCAACCTCATTTCTGGTTCTGACTTATTGGGGCCATATTATAAATGTATGTGCCCATCACAACCTTCAATATCGGCTACCCCGTCGAGCGGCCTTGGAAACGATTGCCTTACTATTATAGCACGATTCCGACAGAATGCAAGAGGGAAAATAAAGTTTTTAGCATACAAAAAGTCCCCTGCACTTTCATGCAGAGGACTTTAACGGTTTTACCTTACGCCGTCAGGCCATCAGTGGATGAACACAGGACCCAGCGGGTTGGTGATGGGGCTGACGTAGCCGCCCAGCAGCTTGGGGATCGCCAGGCTGATGTCGGGGATGAAGGTCAGCAGCAGCAGTGCAACGAACATGCACAGGTAGAACGGCAGAGTCGCCTTGACGACCTTTTCCATCGGGCGCTTTGCAACGGCAGAGCCGATGAACAGCACAGCGCCGACAGGAGGAGTCAGCAGGCCAATGCCGCAGTTCAGAACCACGATGATACCGAACTGGATGGGATCGATGCCGATGGAGGTTGCGATGGGCAGCAGGATGGGAGTAGCGATCAGGATGATGGGAGCCATATCCATGATGCAGCCCAGAACCAAGATGATCAGGTCGATCAGCAGAGCGATGATGTAGGGGTTATCGGTGACGCTGGTGATGGCATTTGCAGCCAGATCCGGCACATGCAGCATGGTCAGGCAGTTGCCGAAGACTGCAGAGGTGGCGATCAGGATCAGCACGATGGACAGAGTGTTCACGCACTCATCCAGTGCATGCCAGACACCCTTCCAGTCCAGACCCTTGTAGACGAACACCGACACGAACAGAGAGTAGATAACTGCAATAGCTGCAGACTCGGTAGCGGTGAACACACCGCCAACAACGCCGAACACAACGATAATAACAGCGGCCAGTGCCCAGATGGAAGTGCCCAGCTGCTTAACGAAGCCCTTGATGCTGAACGGAGAGCCCTTGGGGTAATTCTCCTTGACCGAGATGATGTAGGAACCGATCATCAGGACGATGGCCAGCAGAGCACCGGGCAGATAACCTGCCAGGAACAGGCTGCCGACCGAGATGCCGCCGGCAGTGGTGGCATAAATGACCATGTTGTGGCTCGGAGGAACCAGCAGACCCTCGCAGGAGGAGGTGATGGTAACAGCAGTGGAGAAGTCGGCATCGTAGCCCTGATCGACCATCATGGGGATCATGATGGAGCCGATGGAAGCGGTATCTGCAGATGCAGAACCGGAAATACCGCCGAAGAAGTAGGAAGCAACGATGTTGACCATTGCCATGCCGCCGCGCATCCAGCCCACGCAGGCATCAGCCAGAGCGATCAGCTTTTCAGAAATGCCGCCGGAGCCCATGAGTACGCCCATGGTGATGAAGAACGGCACGGCCATCAGGCTGAAGGAAGAGATGCCCTTGACCATCAGACGGCAGACATCGGTCAGTGCCTGACCCTGCACCATCATGCACAGCACGCTGGAAAGACCAACGGCGTATGCAATGGGGAAACGCAGGAAGATCATTACAAAGAAGCTGACAAGAAGGACAATGATTGCCAGTGTCTGAACTGTCATATTACACTTCCTCCTTTACAAAAATGCTCTTGATGTGGTTGTACAGTGCCTCGATCTCGAAGATGATCATGGCAACACCGGCCAGCGGCACCGGGAAGTACATCCAGAAGCGGCTCAGCCAGGGCATGGACACGTAGAAGCCGCGGCCGCCCAGAGTGGTGGCATAGTTCCAGCCGACCACCATCATGATGACACCCAGAATGCACACGGCAAGATCGGCCAGAATATCCAGCACCTTGACGGCGATTTTGGGCAGATACACGTCAAACGCAGTCATGCGGATATGGGCACCGCGGCGGATGGCCAGAGCAGCACTCAGCACGGCCATGTAGCTCATGCAGGTCAGCACAACTTCTTCCGACCATGCCGGGTCCGGGATGAACGAGACGTAACGACCGATGACCGACATGGTAGTGATGAGGATATCTGCGATCAGCAGCAGCTTGCAGATAAACAGGACCACTTTGTAGGTGATGTCGTACACCGGCTTGATCTTATCCAAAGTGGTAAAGATTTTCGGCATATGAATTCCTCCATATAAAAAGCCCGGCAGGTCTGCGGGCGTATCCCGTAGTCCCCCGCCGGGCTATATACTATCTCAGAACAGGAAAGGCTTTTTCAATTATGCCTTCATGTCCAGCAGCTGCTGATACAGCTCAGCCTGATCGGAGGTGTTCTCGCTGATGACCTTCTGGCAAGCTTCCTGCCAAGGTGCCTTATCGGGAACATCCACGACATTGCAGCCGGAGCTCTTCAGCTCATCCAGAACCTTGTTCTCAGCGGTCTCGGACAGGTCTGCATTGAAGGCCTGCGTATCAGCACCGGCCTCCATGATGGCAGCCTGCTGGTTCTCGGTCAGCTTGCCCCATGCGTTATCAGTGATAACAGCCTGAACAGCGCCCAGAGTGTGGCCGTCCAGGATCAGGTTGTTGGCAACCTCGGGGAATGCATTGGACTTGTAGTTTGCGATGGGCTGCTCAGCACCATCCACAACGCCGGTCTGCAGTGCGCTGTACAGCTCACCGAAGGAAACGACGGTGGGGTTAGCGCCCAGACCCTCGACCAGGCCGTTCATGACGGGGTCGTTGGACACGCGCAGCTTCAGGCCCTTGAAATCATCAATGCCGGAAACAGGGTTGACCGTGAAGAAGTGACGGAAGCCCTCTTCGCCGTAGAAGACACCACGAACGGGCAGGCCCAGCTCCTGAGGCTCGTTCAGGAACTCAGGTGCCAGATCGCTGTTGGCGAAGTTCCAGAAGTGTGCGCGGTTCTCGAAGGTGAAGGGGATGGACAGCAACTTGGACTTGTTGCAGCCGTAGCTGGTCAGTGCAAAAGCGGAGATACGGCTCATATCGATGGAGGTAGAACCGCCCAGGATTGCGTCCAGAACGTCGTTCTCAGAACCCAGAACGCCGGAAGCCTGCACGTCGATGACGACGGAACCGCCGGTCAGCTCCTCGACCTTCTCCTTGAAGTGGGTAGCGGTCTGACCAACGATGGTATCCAGCGGGTTGACCTCGGCGTAGACCAGAGTCACCTTGGGATCGTTTGCAGCAGCAGTAGCATCACCAGCAGCAGAAGCTGCGGTGGAAGAAGCTGCGGTAGAGGTGGAAGCAGCAGAATTGCTGGAGCCACCACATGCGGTCAGAGCCAGAGCAGCGGCGGAAACACCGGCTGCTGCCAGAAAGCTGCGACGAGTGATCTTTTTCATAATAAATCGTCCTCCTTAAATCTCCCAAACGGCCCGGTCTGCACAGGACCCGCATACCGTTCATTTACTGTACACACTTTAGCAAATTTTTTTAAACGAAACAAGGGCTTTCAAAAAATGTCCTGTTTTTTGAAAAAATATCAGAATTTCTTTTGTGAAAAATGCCAAGTGCTTTGCTTTTTGTTTGTGCACCTTCGCCTAACAGATGGATACATTTCTGTATTCCAGCTAGAAGCAAAGCGCTGGATGCCCTTCCCTTTGGGGTTCAGAGCACACAGCGCTTTGCCGGTTCTTTATTCTGTTTTCCTGATTTCTTTGCCCATCTTTTCCGGGCTTTGCTGTGGGGCTTATGCCTGCCGGATGCGGGCGATCAATTCGCCCTGCTGGGCAAACCGATCATACATCGGCTGCACAGCAGCACGGAACCTTGCCTTTTCTTCTTCGTCCAGCTCTGTCACCTCAATGCCTGCTGCACGCAGATCACTTTCCGATTCCGCCTCCTGCTGCGCCCAGAGCCTGCGCTCCACCTTGGCGCTCTCCCGGGCACACAGGCGGATGATCTCCGGGTAGCGCTCGTCCAGTGCGGCCAGTTTTTCCATCACAGCAGGGCTTGCAAGCTGCACCTCCGGCACGCGGGTGTGCTCATCCTTTAAAAAGTAAGGTGCCACCTCGTAGTGACCCATGGCTTCGTAGCTGGGCCAGTTGTTCTCTGCGCCATCGATCTCACCGTTGTGCAGGGCGGCATACACCTTGCTGTACACTACCTTTACCGGCTTTGCGCCGAGGTCGGTGATCATTTCGCTCATCATGTCCGATTCCTGCACGCGGATGGTCAGGCCCTGCAGATCCGCAAGGCCTGTCACCTTCTGCCGGGTGTAGATGCTGCGCACACCGGCATCGAACCAGGAAAGGCCGGTCAGCTCCAGCGACTCCAGCGTGGAGAGGAACTCGTCGCCGATGGTCCCATCCAGCACGCGCCACATCTGGTCAGCGTCGGTGTAAAGGTACGGAAGCTGCAAAACGCTCAGCGCCGGTTCATACTCAGCCAGCTGGCTGAGGGACACGCGGGAGAAGTCAATGCCGCCGAACTGCATCTGCTGGATCACGCTCTGTTCCGCGCCCAGTTCTCCCCCGCTGTACACCAGCACTTTCACGCGGCCATCGGTGCGCTGAGCCACAAGATCCGCAAAGGCCAGCGCCGCCTGCGTAGTAGGATAATCCTCCGGCTGGTTCTCCGCATAGCGCAGGATCAGCTCTGCCCCCGGCTCGTCCTGTACCGGCTGGTGGCCGCAGCCGGCTATTGGCAGGGTCAGCACCGCCGCGCCGAACAGGGCGGTGAGCATCTGACGGCGGGTCACAGGCGGGCCTCCCGTGCAGCCTTGGCCGCTTCCCTGCGGTACTGGGTGGGGGTCATGCCGGTGCGTTTTTTAAAGGTGCGGGCAAAATAACTGGAATCCTCGTAGCCCACCATGGAAGCCACCTCTGCTGCCGAACGGAACGGGTCGGTGAGCAGCTCCTTGGCAGCGTTGATACGCAGTTCGGTCAGACAGTCCAGAAAGTTCATCTTCTGGTACTTCTTGAACTGTGCCGAGAGATACGCCGGGCTGATATGCAGGATCTCGCTCACACTGTCCAGCGAGAGGTCGAACATATAGTTATCCTCCATATACTTGCGCACATGGGCCATGACCAGTGCATTGCGGTCATTCTCCCCTGCTTCGGCGGCATCGCTCTCCGGGTCAGCTTCCGGCTCCGGTTCCACCGGAGCCAGCTCTGCAAGGCGGCGGCCCGCCTCGATCTGACGGATGGCCTTGCGGATGGAAGCTTCCACTTCGTCCGGGTTCACCGGCTTGAGCAGATAATCGCAGGCACCCAGATGCATGGCCTCGTGGGCGTACTGGAACAGACTGTAGGCTGTAACAAAGATCACCTTGCACTCCGGGCGCTGTTCCAGCACGGCGCGGGCTGCATCCAGACCGTTCATACCGGGCATCTCAATGTCCATCAGGATCAGGTCTGCGCCCCACAGCACCGCCGTATCCGCTGCCTTGCGGCCGTTCTCGGCAGTCTCGATGGTCACTTCGTGCTCAAAGCGGCGGGCCACGATGTCCGCCAGCGTTTCCCGTTCCAGTGCTTCATCATCCGCGATCAACAGACGAATCATTCCTCAAACTCCTCCTCATTCTCCACCAATGGCAGATACAGCACCACCGCCGTACCGCGTCCCGGATGGGACCGTATCACAAAGCGGCTGTTCCGGTCCAGCAGACGCAGGCGGGCCGCAACATTATAAATGCCGATATGCTCCCAGCGCTCACCGGGCTGGCTGAGCGCCCCGCGCAGCTGTCGTAATTGATCCAGCTGGATGCCCACGCCGTTATCCACCACGCGGATGCACAGCAGTCCCTTCTCCCGCAGAGGGTTCACGCGGATGCGCACCACACCGCCCTCCTCTTTGGGGCAGATGCCGTGTTTGAAGGCATTTTCCACGATGGGCTGTAAAATAAAGGACGGCACCATGGTCTCGGTAAGATCCAGCGAATCGGAAATGCGCCACTCCATACGCACCCGCTCACCAAAGCGGACATGGTAGATGGAGTAATATTCATCCACGATGCGCACCTCACGGGAGAGCGGCACCTGTTCATCGTTGCTCATCAGGCTGTAGCGCAGCAGGTGCGAAAGCGCCATGATGAGCGCCTGCGTACGGTAGGCCGTCTCGGTACCGGCGGTCTGCTGGATCACATTCAGGGTGTTGAACAGAAAGTGCGGGTCGATCTGGCTGCGCAGCTGCTGCAGCCGGCTGCGCTCCATGCGGTTCTGCAGCTCCAGTGCTTCGGTCTTCTGGCGGTGCAGCTCCCGCTCGATCTCGTTTTTCTCCTGCAGGGTGGTCACCTGCTGGGCCATGGAGTGCTTCATGATGTTGAAGGACTCGGCCAGCTGAGCGATCTCCGGCTGCTTGGGCAGCGGGATGTCCGGGGTGTCGAACTCACTTTTGCCAATGGCGCGGGAGGCAGCGATCATCTGCTGCACCGGCGTGAGCAGACGCATGACCATCAAACCGGTAACGCAGCCCAGCGCCACGCACAGCGCCACCACCACCGTCTGCAGCATGGTGATGCGCTCGTTCAGGGCCGAGATGGTGGTGTAGGTAGTCTGGGAATCCTGAATGGCGGTTTCCAGCAATTGCAGGGTGTACTGGCTCAGGTAATCGCCGCAGGGCACCACCTTTGCATAATACAGCTGGGAAGCTGCGGCATCGTTGCCGCTGAGCAGGTCGTTTTCCAGCTCATCCAGCAGGCCGGTGTAGGTCTGATAGACCGTATCCACTGCGCTGTAGAGCACCCGCTGCTCATCGCTGACGCTTTCCAGACTGTCCAGACTGGTACCGATGCGCCAGAGCCATGCATTGCAGGTGGAAGATGCCGACTGCAGCCGGTCAATGATCTCCTCCGGCTCGCTGTTCTCCCAGCGGTAGTTCTCCAGCACGGAAATAGAGCTTTCCACACCGCCCTGAAAGCGGCTGATGGCGTTGAAGCAGCCCATCTGCGCGTCCTGTACTGCCTGCACTGCTCTGGACTGGTAGCCATTGAGCGTGAGCTGCATGGCAAAGGCCGCAAAAAATGCTGCCAGACACAAGCCCATGCGCTGCTTGAGGGTGATCTGCCGCTTGCGGTGCTGCAAAGCCTGCCGCCTCCTTTCGTTTGGTAACGATTTATTGTACCACGCTTTGGGCCGGATTGGCAAGGTTTGCATGTTTTTCTCTTGCCTAAACCGCGCAATTGTGGTACGATGCCTGTAAATACAAAGGAGGCGACTTTATGTCCCAGACCATCTCCGTTTCCACCACCATGGGTGAGCAGGGCTTCCGCGATTTTGCCGTGTTCGACGCATTCCATCACCGCAAAGCATGGCTGCGTCCCGCTGTTTTTGCCGCCATCATGCTGGCTTTTGCCGCCGTCTGCCTTTCGCAGCTGGGCAAGCGCCCGGGTGCCGGGCTGCTGGCTGCTGTGCTTGCCATTGTGGGCATCGGCCTGCCGGTGAGCTACTTTTACTCGTTCTTCCGCAGCGTTTCCCGGCAGATCAAACAGATGCACCTGCCGCGGGCCTTCTACCGTGTGGAGCTGGCCGACACCGGCATTGCTGTGTGGATGTACGGCCAGCAGGACAAGCCCGAACCCACCAGCCGCCACGCATGGGACAGCTTTTACTGCGCCTACCGCACGGACAATGCGGTGTACCTCTACGTAGAAAAAGAGAAAGCTTACTTACTGAACGACCGCATGGAAGTGGTGTGGAAGTTTTTGGCCGGCATCCTGCCCAAAGAAAAGCTGCACGACTGCCGAAAAGCATAAGATCCAGCATATATACAGGCCAAAAGAACTGCTGATGAGATATCAGCAGTTCTTTTTTGTATATAAAAAACCCACGCTGCGGCAAAGCAAAGCGCAGCGCGGGTGCGAAGATAGCTTATGTTATTGCGTCAGCCGATCAGCGGGCAAGCGTATACTTGTGCAGGGTCTTGCGCACAGCGCCGGGGCCTGCAAACAGCTCCTTGGCCATTGCCTCGATCTTCTCGCCCAGACCAACGGCATACAGATCCACGCCGAACACGTCAACACGGCTGTACAGCTTCTTCAGGCAGCTGAAGTCCTGCTCGCCTTCCTTGACCTCCAGCGGAGCCACAATGGCCTGCAGCTCAGCCAGCAGCGGATCGGTGGAAGGTTCAAAGGCCTGACCATTGTCATCGATGCCCTTCAGGTAGCGGGCGTAGCCTGCCAGCACCAGCGGGATCAGGATCAGGTTGCTCTTGTCCAGACCGCGTGCCTCGTAGGCCTTGATGGTCTCACCAAAGCGGATGGCCAGCTTCTGGGAGGTATCGGTAGCGATACGCTGGGGAGCATCCGGCATGAAGGGGTTGGGCAGGCGGCGGTTGATGACAGCGCCGATGAACTCGTAGGGGTTCAGCACGCCGGGATCGACCACGACGGGCATCGCCTCGATATAGCCGATCTTCTGGATGAAGGCACGCAGGTCTTCATCGGCCATCTCGGCGGAGATGAGGGTGTAGCCCAGCATGCAGCCATAGATGGACATGGCAGTGTGCAGGGGGTTCAGGCAGGTGCACACCTTCATCTTCTCGATCTTGTCCACGGTCTCGCGGTCGCAGTACAGCACACCGCCCAGCTCCAGCGGAGGACGGCCATTGGTGTAGTGATCCTCGATGCACAGGTACTGGGTCTCTTCGGCGTTGACGAAGGGAGCGGTAAAGGTGTGCTTCTCGGTGACGATGGTGTAGTTGTCCTCAAAGCCGTCGTCGGCCAGCATCTGCTGGACCTTGGCATCCGGGCGCGGGGTGATCTTGTCGATCATGCTCCACGGGAAGGTGATCTTGGTCTCGTCCTGCACATAGGCAAGGAACTCGGCGGGCATCAGGCCCTGCTCCACCCACTTTGCGGCGTAGGCGTGGACAGCGTTCTTGACCTTATCGCCGTTGTGGGAGCAGTTATCCATGCTCTGGACGGTCAGGGGCAGCTTGCCGGCCTTGAAGCGCTCGTACAGCAGAGCAGTGACCTTGCCCATGGCCAGCACGGGGGTCAGGCCGCGCTCCAGATCAGCAGGAGCAACGCCGTAGCCCTTCTCAGTGATGGTGAAGGAGATCATCTGCAGGCTGGGGTTCTGGAAGATCTCCACCAGACGTGCCCAGTCCTCGCCGAAGGAGTAGTCAGCCTTCAGGCTCTCGGTAACGGAAGCCACCACCTTCTTCTCGATCTCGCCGGTGGACTTCAGGCAGACCAGCAGGCTCATATTGTCGTAGGGACGATAAGCCTTGTCGATGATCTCGTAGTCAAAGCTCTCGGCCACGATGACACCGCGGTCATACTTGCCGGTGTTCAGCGCATCGTTCAGGATGGCAGCCGGGAATCCAGAGCACGGTCATACTTGCCGTAACCGGGGCGGCAGTTGCCGGGGCCTTCCTCCCACAGCTGACGGCCGTGGTCGGGACGGATGTAGCCCTCAAAGCCGCAGTCATGGTAAGCACGCAGCACCTCGATGATGCCGGTCTCGCCGCAGCAGTCGCGGTGAGCAGCCTCGGAGAAGTCGCCGTTGGGGAAGTGGTGGATGTTGCGGATGTGACCAAAGGCAATGCGGTCGCAGTGCTTGCGCACGATCTCGGCACAGTTGTTGTTGGGGTTTGCGTTCAGGCTGCCGGTGCACAGGGTCAGGCAGTTGTACGGATCATCCACCATGCTCAGGAAGCGGTCGATGCTCTGGGCATCCACCAGCAGACGGGGCAGGCCGAAGATATCCCAAGGGGGATCATCCTGATGGATAGCCATTTTGATGCCGCACTCATGGCAGGTGGGCATCAGTGCTTCCAGGAAGTACTTCAGGTTTTCCCACAGCTTTTCCTTGGTGACAGGGGCGTAAGCCTTGAACAGCTCGTCCAGCTTTGCCATGCGCTCCGGCTCCCAGCCGGGGAAGGTCATGTTATACTTCTCAGTGAAGGACATGATGTACTCAGCCATAGCCTTGTAATCGCCCTTGATCTTGTCCTTCTCATAGAACAGTGCAGTGGAGCCGTCGCCCACGGGGTGGAACAGATCGGTACGGGTCCAGTCGAACACCGGCATGAAGTTGTAGCAGATGACCTTGACACCGAACTTGGACAGATTGCGGATGCACTGCTTGTAGTTCTCGATGTACTTGTCGCGGGTGGGCAGGCCGATCTTGATGTCATCGTGGACATTGA
>PPYF01661200.1_pt1 | contig 13155 bp, 14 predicted proteins | sample 1559871 | NCBI WGS metagenome assembly PPYF01 (sample SAMN08240021, study PRJNA423297) | Human gut metagenome, whole genome shotgun sequencing project. | reverse complement strand
GTCTTGTTGAATATGGTCGTGAATTACCAGTAGATGTTCGTAACGGTGCCATCTTGCATGCTGGTCCAATCGTGCGTGATCATGGGGATGATAAATTCGAAATGATTTCCGTAGGTCCTACTACATCTATGCGGATGGAAAAATTCGAATATGAATTTGTAAAACAAACAGGTGTACGCCTCATCGTTGGTAAAGGTGGAATGGGCCCTGAAACAACTCGTGCATGTAAAGATTTTGGTGCTCTTCACTGCGTATTCCCAGCAGGTAATGCCGTACTTGCTGCTACAGAAGTAGAAGAAATCGAGTCTGCTAACTGGCGTGAACTCGGCATGCCTGAAACCTTGTGGACTTGCCGTGTAAAAGAATTCGGTCCACTCATCGTATCCATCGATGCAGAAGGCAATAACTACTTTGAAAATAAAAAAGTAGAATACAATGCGAAAAAAGAAGAAGTGTTAGAAGAAATCTATAAACACGTAAGCTTCATTAAATAATTGCATTGTAAATATTAACTAAATAGGAGGATTATACGGATTTTGTAGAATCCTCCTTTTTTGTACCCTTTTTTAGGTATATTACACGTATTGGGAGGTATTTATGGATACGAGTGTAATGATAACTCTTGGCTTTTTAGTGTTTGCCATCGTCATGTTTGCGTGGGAGAAAATCCCATTGTCTATTACGGCGATGATTGTAGCCGTTGGTTTACACCTAAGTGGTGTATTATCTGCTAAAGATGCATTTGCAGGTTTTGTAGATCCAAATGTATTGCTCTTCATGGGTATGTTCGTGATTGGTGCAGCCTTCTTTGAAACAGGTGTGGCCGTAGAGGTAGGGAATGTAGTTCATAAGTTTGCCAAAACAGAAACATCTTTACTTGTTGCTGTTATGATGATTACAGGCATTTTATCTGGTTTCTTATCTAATACCGGTACAGCCGCTGTACTGATTCCTGTCATTATCGGTATTTGTAAAAAAAGCGGTTTTAAACAAACCAAATTGTTGATGCCCCTCGTATTTGCCGCTGCTATGGGTGGTAATATTTCTCTAATTGGTGCTCCTGGTAATATGATTGCCCAAGCGGGCTTGCAACAAGCAGGTTTAGGCTCTTTTGGGTTCTTCGATTATGGTTTGGTCGGCTTACCAATACTTATTGTAGGTACTCTTTTCTATGCCACAATTGGTAAACGTTTCTTACCAGATGCTCCAAGTCATCAACCAGATGGTGCCTTTGAAGGCAATGATGATTATAGTCATGTACCATCTTGGAAAAAATGGATTTCCGCCTTAGTATTGATATTAACAGTTGTGACTATGATTTTTGAAAAACAACTAGGTGTAAAACTCTATGTAAGTGCTTGGGTTGGTGCCCTTGTGTTGGTGGCTACTAATGTTATTAGTGAAACCGCAGCGGTTAAATCCATCGATATGAAAACAATCATGCTCTTCGCTGGTTCTATGGCCCTTGGGGACGCAATGGTTAAAACAGGTACTGGTTCTGTAATTGCAGATATTATCGTAAATAGCCTTGGTGCTAGTCCATCTCCAATTGTTGTTCTAGTAGTAATCTTTGTGCTTGGTGTGTTCATGACGAACTTCATGTCTAATACTGCTACCTGTGCATTATTGGTACCAATCGGTCTTAGCTTAGCATCTCAATTGGGATTCGATCCAAAAGCAGTGCTTGCAGCTATCGTAATCGCTAGCTCCTTAGCGTATGCTACCCCAATTGGTATGCCTGCGAATACTATGGTATATAATATAGCTGGTTATAGCTTCATGGACTATGTGAAAGCTGGTTTACCACTCATTGTCGTGTCTAGTATTGTAGCATTAGTCTTATTGCCAATCCTATTCCCGTTCTAATATGTACAAAGTAATTTTATATAGTATGTGATATTAAACCGTCACCGTTGGTGGCGGTTTTATTTTGTTGAACTCCTTAGACTATGTGTGCCTTAGCCTATTGATTAGAAAAAGCAATATACATATAAGTAAGAAATGATTAGACATAATCCATACTTTCACATATAATAGAAAAGTAACGAGTGTACAAATATACATTCACAGTAGACAAAACAGGTGGATATGAGGAGGAATTATGCTTACCGATATTGAAATAGCTCAACAAAATAAGATGGAAAAAATTCAGGTTATTGCTGATAAATGTGGTCTTACACCTGATGATATAGAGCAATATGGTCATTATAAGGCAAAAATTTCCTTTGATGCCATTAAGCGTTTAGAAAATAAAAAAGACGGGAAATTAGTTCTCGTTACGGCTATTACACCAACGCCAGCAGGAGAAGGTAAATCTACAACCTCCATTGGTTTGGTGCAAGCATTAAATAAAATTGGTAAGAAGGCTATCGCCGCACTTCGCGAGCCATCATTGGGACCTGTGTTCGGTATCAAGGGCGGCGCTGCTGGTGGTGGCTATGCACAAGTTGTACCAATGGATGATATTAATCTTCATTTTACCGGTGATATGCACGCCATTACAGCGGCAAATAATTTGTTGTCCGCTATGATTGATAATCACATCCACCAAGGTAATGAGCTCCAAATCGATTTGCGCCAAATTTCTTGGACACGTGTTCTCGATATGAATGATCGTGCATTGCGCAATGTAACTGTCGCAATGGGGGGCAAGGTATGTGGTTTCCCTCGGGAAGATCATTTTATGATTACCGTTGCCTCTGAAATCATGGCTGTTTTATGTTTAGCTAAGGATTTAGAAGATTTAAAAGCGCGTTTTGGTCGCATCGTCATCGGCCCAAATCTTAAAGGTGAACCGGTGTATGTACATCAACTCGGATGTGAAGGTGCGATGGCACTTCTTATGAAAGATGCTATTAAACCAAATCTTGTACAAACATTGGAACATACGCCTGCCATTGTCCATGGCGGTCCATTTGCCAATATTGCACATGGTTGTAACTCCGTGGTGGCTACAAAACTCGGCATGAAACTTGGTGATATCGTGGTGACAGAAGCTGGATTCGGCGCTGATCTAGGGGCAGAAAAGTTCCTCGACATTAAATGCCGTTATGGCAATATCTTCCCAAATGCTGTTGTCATCGTCGCTACATTGCGCGCTCTTAAAATGCATGGTGGCGTGCCAAAACAAGAATTAAATACAGAAAACGTAGAGGCTGTAACAAAGGGCTTTAGCAATTTGCGTAAAGCTATTGAAAATATGCGCTTCTTCGGTGTACCTGTTATGGTTGCCATCAATAAATTCGTTACCGATACGGATGCAGAAATTGCGGAGTTAACTCGTTTGTGTAATGACTATGGCGTGCCTGTAGAGCTCAATGAATGTTGGGAAAAAGGTGGCGAAGGCGGTGTCGATATGGCTAAACGCGTTGTGGAACTCGTGGAAGGCAGCGAACCAACACCTAAATTCGTATATGAATTAACAGATAGTATTGAAGATAAAATTGGTAAAATCGTTCGCACTATTTACGGTGGTGATGGTGTTACATTTGGGGCAAAGGCGAAAAAACAAATTGCTCAATTAAAAGAATGGGGCCTTGATAATCTACCTGTTTGTATGGCAAAAACGCAATATTCCTTGTCCGATAACCCAGCTCTATTAGGGGCACCAACAGGATTTACAATCAATGTAACGGATATTCGCGTTGCTAATGGTGCAGGATTCCTCGTATGCCGCACAGGTGATGTTATGGTTATGCCAGGTTTACCTAAACGTCCTGCTGCACTTAACATGGATATTGATGCGGACGGCACTATTAAAGGCTTATTCTAATAATATGGTATTGTAATCGACATAGTATTTTTATTGATATAGTATACAGAGGGGGCGATGGCCCCCTTTGTTATTGAGGAGTATATATGGATTTATTGACGAGTTCTGTAAAAGATTTTGTAGCGGCAACCGCTTCAAAGGAGCCAACTCCAGGTGGCGGTGCTATTGCAGCATTGACGGCCGCCACAGGTGCAGCGTTAGCTGAAATGGTAGCGAATTTAACCTTTGATAAAAAAGGGTACGAAGATGTGCAAGAGGAGATGCATCTTTTACAACAAAAAGCAGAGTTTATTCGAGAGAAAGCGCTTTCACTAGCACAAGCAGATGCTAATGTATTTAATTTGTTTATGGATGCCTTGGCATTGCCAAAAAATACGGATGAAGAAAAATTAGCGCGTACTGCTGCGATTCAACAGGCTTATAAGGATGCGGCTAATGTACCTTTAGAAATAGGCATGATTAGTTATGAAATATTTGATCTTGCTTATGTTGCGGCTACGAAGGGCAACCAAAATCTCATTACCGATGGTATTATTGCAGCTATTAATGCAAGAGCTGCGGTAAAGGCAGCCTTTTTAAATGTGCGTATCAATATAGCTGGCATTAAGGATGAAAGCTATGTAGCTGATTTGAAAGCGCAAATGAATCAAATAGAATCTGAACTAGACGAAAAGGAAGCATCCGTTTTAGCTTTGTACAAATAAATGTACGATAACATACTTTTACATTAAGAATGTTCGGGAAAAAATAAAATAGAAAGCCTTAGAAAATAAAATTTCTAAGGTTTTTCTTTTTCTATTGTTAAAATCCGAATAATAACGTAGAATATAAGTGTAATGTTTGTAGTTTAGAAAACAGGAGACCATTATGTCAGAACAAAACAATACTGTTGACTCTATGTTGCCAATACCGAAGCTGTTTGCCTACGGTTTACAACACGTATTAGCAATGTATGCCGGTGCTGTAGCGGTACCAATCATTATTGCGCAAGCTATGCATTTGCCTGTAGAGGATTTAATTCGACTTATTACAGCGGACTTGTTTACTTGTGGTATTGCCACACTTATCCAAACATTAGGGTTTGGCAATATTGGTGGTCGTATACCGATGATTCAAGGTGTAACCTTTGCCTCTGTTGGACCTATGGCCATGATCGGGGCCCAACATGGTATGACCGCCATTTACGGTGCCATCATCATAGCCGGTATTTTTACTTTCTTAGTAGCACCATTTTTTAGTCGTTTGATTCGACTCTTCCCACCTGTTGTAACAGGCACCATTATTACAATCATTGGTATTAACCTCATGCCTGTAGCTGTAAACTGGATGGGGGGCGGTGTAGGCAATCCGCAGTTTGGTAGTCTTACCAACATCGGTCTCGGATTCCTTACATTCTTAATCGTTATCTTTACTTATAAATTTGCCAAAGGTTTTCTAGGTAATCTTTCCGTTTTAATTGGTCTTATTGGTGGTACGGCTATTGCCTTTGCCATGGGTGTAGCCAATTTTGCTGAGGTTGGCAAAGCTCATTGGTTGGCTGTTATTGAACCATTATACTTTGGATTACCAACATTTGATTGGGCCTCTGTACTTTCCATGGTAGTTGTTATGCTCGTTGTTATGGTTGAAACAACTGGTGATAGTATTGCTATCGGTGAAATCGTAGATAAAAAAATCGATCGTAAGGAATTGGCGTCCATTATCCGTGCCGATGGTCTTTCCACTGTTATTGGTGGTATTCTTAACAGTTTCCCTTATACAGCATTTGCTCAAAACGTTGGTCTTATCGCTGTAACACGCGTTAAAAGTCGTTTTGTAGTAGCTGCATCTGGTGTAATCTTAATTCTATTAGGCTTATTCCCTAAATTGGCGGCTGTTGTAGCAAGCATTCCAAATGCAGTGCTCGGTGGTGCTGGTATTGCCATGTTTGGTATGATTATTGCTAGCGGTATCCGTTCTCTTGGTAAAGTTAATTTTGATGGCAATCAAAACTTGATGCTTGTGGCGATTAGTATCGGTGTTTCCATGATTCCTATCGCTGCACCAACATTCTATGCGCATTTCCCAGCATGGGCTCAAATTTTATTAAAATCTGGTATTACATTCGGTAGTATCATGGCTATCCTCCTTAACCTATTGCTCAATGGCGTGAACAAGGGCGATGAATTCAAAGAAATGGGTCGTCGTTAATCGGCTTTCACCATTATTAATATTAAGAACTCTACTCATCATGGGTAGGGTTCTTTTTTTGAAAGTAATAATCTTGAAATAGTGACTAAACTCACAGGGGGTACACCTATATACTATGTTATAATAAATTGATAAATTTAGATGGTTTATTCCCATAAGAAGGGAAGGAGTTTATGGCTGAAGGTAAGATTATTGCCATCTCCATTAGCGAGAAAAAAGGGCAAAAGAAACATAATATTGAATCTGCCAATCTCATCGTAGATCACGGCATGGAAGGCGATGCACACGCAGGTAATTGGCATCGCCAAATTAGTTTACTCGGCATTAAGAGTATTGAGCATATGCGTGAAAAAGGGGCCGATGTAAAACCTGGTGATTTTGCTGAAAATATCACCGTCGAAGGCATTGTATTGTATGATTTACCGGTCGGTACGAAATTACAACTCGGTCCTGAGGTGTTATTAGAGGTCACACAAATTGGTAAAGAATGCCATCAGGGTTGCGAAATTATGAAACAAGTTGGATCTTGTATTATGCCTACGCAAGGAATTTTTGGTAAAGTTCTAAAAAATGGTACAATTAACGTAGGTGATGACGTATCCATTATTAAATAAGGATGTAAAGAGGTGTACTATGAAGGACGCATGGGGCCGAACAATTGAATATGTACGTCTGTCGTTGACGGACGCGTGCAATTTTTGCTGCCCTTATTGCCGACCAGCAGAGATTACACCACAAAGCCAACATCAACTACTATCTGTAGATGAATGGATGACTATTTTAGGAGCATTTCATCAAGTGGGGGTGAAAGCTGTACGCCTCACTGGTGGTGAGCCGTTATTATATCCTCATATTGAAGAGTTATTAGCACGTATCAAGCAGACCGGATGGTTTGAAGATATATCCATGACTACTAATGGTAGTTTATTGGCACTCAGAGCTGCTAAATTAAAAGAACTTGGCTTAAATCGCGTAAATATTAGCCTTGATTCCCTTGATAGCGATGCCTTTGCTCTATGTGTGGGCAAAGCTAACCAGCTAGATTCCGTTCTAAATGGTATTCAAAGTGCTATTGATGCTGGTTTTACTTCTGTTAAAATTAATACTGTTCTTTCACGTCACTGGACTGATGATGAAGTTCATGATTTGCTAACGTATGTAGAAACTTGGCCGGTGATTTGGCGTTTTATCGAGTATATGCCATTTCAAGGCGATGCGTTTCATGGGCCGACTTTTGATGAATGGAAGGCTCAATTAGAACGTGTCAGCGGTGGTATCCTCACTGAAAATCACGATGTATACGGCTTTGGACCTGCCACGTATTATAATTTACCGAGTGGTAAGGAGATTGGTTTTATCTTCTCCATGTCTCATAGTTATTGCGATACATGCAATCGCGTTCGCCTTACCTCAGATGGTCAAATGCGACTCTGCCTTCTACGTGATGATGAGGCCGATTTAGTGTCTCTTGTACGTCGGGGTTTAAGTGAAACTGAACTCGCCAGTCATATTGAATGGGCACTACAACGTAAACAAGAACGTCATGATGGTGTTACCATGGATCAACCAGAACGCCCTATGTGGCGCATCGGAGGGTAGTATGGGATTCTTTGATTTTCTGAAACCGAGAAATAAGGAGTTTGTTCAATCCTGTTGGCCTGGTGGTAAAATGTTACAAGTCCATATGGAATACGATACACAAAAACTTATTTTTACCTATATAGGCCGTTATGGATTACAATTTAGCGTGCCTAAGACTGATGTAACAGACATTATTGTGAAAGAAGTGAGTCGTACCCATAGCGTCATTCAAATTTATCATGGCGATGTATGTGTGGGTACCACGGATATCATCTGGACCACTAGCTCAGCTGGCAGAGCACCTGACTCTTAATCAGGGTGTCCAGGGTTCGAACCCCTGGTGGTCCACCAAAATAAACCCGCACTACGGTGCGGGTTTTTCTTATTGTCTGTCCAAGAAAATGGGTGCAGATCAATGTGTATTATTTTGAAAGCTTCTTTTGCTTTTCTTTTTTTATTTGTTGGATACTTTTAGTCGGTGTAGCTAAATCTTCTGGCATAGTACCGCCTAATTCTTTAATGGTTTGCCGCACTTTTGCCCCAACGTCATGGTGAACCTTATTAGCTTGTGGTTTTCCTTTTATTCCTGCTTGGTTAGCGGCTTCAGCTAAAGAAATATTATGCTCTTTAATATCTTGTCGGATTTGCAAGCGTAAGCTATCTTCTTTTTGCAATTCTAATTGCTCTTGCTTGTGAGTTTTTACCACAAAATAAGTTTGACCTAATGCGATTACCTCTTTACGCGGATCACCATTCATAGCGATTAAGTAACAAGCGTATCTAGAGAGTACTATATCTTGTATACTACGTTGTAAGTTAGCCCCAACATCTACCAATTTGTTGACGTCAACAAATTCGGATTGAGCCACATGACCACTGGCTTCACAAGCATTTTTTGACTTTTCAATAATTTTATAAAAATTTCGCCATTCGGAGTATTCAAGTATCCCTTGTAAATCCCTAGCATACCAATACTCATTACCTTCGTCATCAAGTTGTTTTATCGAATCAAAAGGCGATGTATACGAACGAGCTTGCAATGATTATGGTCGAGACAGATTAACTATGGCACATGAATTAGGACATCTATTATTACATCGCGTAGAGACGATTACTTTGGCGAGAGAAGATGGTGACATACCACCATATAAGGATCCTGAGTGGCAAGCGAATGCATTTGCAGGTGAATTACTAGCACCATATGAATATATTAAGGATATGAGCATAATAGACATAGCAAGTCATTATGGAATCACAGAAAAAGCAGCATCAATACAAAGAAGAAGAAAGTAAGGAGGTATTGATATGCTGACTATATGTATTCATTAACTTGATATGGGGACTTCTACATTTAGAGATGTGGAAGTCCTCTTTTTGTTAAAAAGATTTATTTGATTTATGTCAGACAAAATATATAGTATAGTTAAGGAAGACATAAGGAAGGAGGTGATGCCATTGAAGAAGTTAAGGAAGAAAATAAAAAAGTGGCTACCGATAATAACCGCGTTTATCCAACTCGCAATAGCGATAATACAGTTATTAAATCAGTAACCACTGGGGCTCGAAAGAGCCCCACTCTTCCTAACTATTATAACAATGGCGAGCATATGATTTCAAGATTATCTTTAATAATTAGTATTATTGCTTTTGTGTTATCCGTTTATAATCTATTAGTAATATTAGGAGTTCTATAATGAAATTAGATGATGTAATGACTACACAAGAGGCGGCAGAACGCTGGAATGTTACTGCTGATTCTCTTAAACAAAACTGTAGGGGTCGTGTAAAGAATGGATTTTTAGAAGGAGAATTTAGGAAATCAGGGAAAATGTGGCTTGTCACTAGACAAGGTATGGAACGTCTATATGGTAAAGAAATAGAGTCTTTATAAATTTATTCTGATAAATATTGCATAGACAATAAATTAGTAATCACTTATGATTGGTATATAATACTATTTCTCATTAGGAGGTCCCCAATGGCAGTAGATGTATCCAGAACACAAGATGTATATAAAGATGCGGGTCAAAGTGTCAATTTCACAACATTATTATTAAATCGTAAAGATCGCGATGCAGAATTAGAAGTCATCCAAGGGGATTATTTATTCCCTAATGCACCTGTACCAAAAGAGTTAGAAGACTTCCAAGGTATTAAAGGTGATAAACAAGACGTGCCAGCTGTAGCGGCTGATTTGTTCTTACATATACGTTCCAATAATGAATCTGTTACATATACTGTAGTGGATCAAATCATGGAATTCTTGCGTCCTATTACATCTGTAGTTGATGAAACTCATGGTTTCCATTATGAACAAGGTCGTGCTATTATCGATTTCGTTGATGGTACGGAAAATCCTGTAGGCCAAGAAGCAGTAGAGTGGGGCGTTATCGGTGATGAAGACCCTGAATTCACTAATGGTTCTTATGCATTTGCACAAAAATATGAACACGACCTTGATGCTTGGCGTGCACTTCCTACAGAAATGCAAGAAAAATTCATTGGCCGTCGTAAATTCAGCGATATTGAATTAGAAGATGATGAAAAAGATCCAGCAGCTCACAATGTAGTAGCTCAAGATAATCGCGATGACGAAGAACATAAAATCGTTCGTATGAATGTACCATTTGCACAACCTGGCCAAGGTGTGCGTGGCACATATTTCATTGGTTATGCTCGTTACTGGGATGTAACGAAAACAATGCTTACGAATATGTTCACACAAAACGACAAATTGCTCGATTACTCTAAACCTATTACGGGTATGTTGTTCTTTATTCCATCCCTTGATACATTGGATGCTATTGCAGAAGGCGAATTATAATCGTTGTAATTTTACGAAATAATTAATGATAAAATAATATGCAATAAAATCTATAGAAAGCACTCCGTTAGGAGTGCTTTTATGCTATAATTAGAGAATATTATGATTCCATAGAATTTAGTTTGTAGAGGTTGCCCATGAATTATACAAGTACACGTGGCACTGTTGCCGTAAATGAAACATATGCATTATTACATGGTTTGGCAGAAGATGGTGGTTTATACGTACCAGCTTTATTTCCAACAAATTGCTTAAGCTATAACGACATTAAAGATAAACCGTACCAAGAGGTAGCTGCTGTTGTATTAGCAAAATTATTCCCTTGTTTCTCCGAAGCACATCTTAAGGAAATGATTAACTCCGCTTACAGCGATGTAAACTTTAGCACTCGCGATATTGCACCTCTACATTCTTTACTTGAAAAAGTATCCGTATTGGAACTATTCCACGGCCGTACACAAGCGTTTAAAGATATGGCGCTTTCACTATTCCCATATTTATTGGTAGCCGCAAAAGAAGCGGAAGGGGAAGATAAAGAGGTTCTTATCCTAACAGCTACATCTGGTGATACAGGCAAGGCTGCCCTTGAAGGGTTTAAAGATGTACCTGGTACGCATATTCAAGTATTCTATCCAACTGATGGCGTTAGCCCTATGCAAGCAGAACAAATGCAAAAGCAAGAAGGCGCTAATGTTAACGTAACGGCTATTCATGGCAACTTTGATGATGCTCAACAATTCTTGAAACGTTTATTCGTCGATGCAGATACAGCAAAAGAAGTAGCCGAAAAAGGCGTCATGTTCTCCAGTGCGAACTCCATCAACATCGGTCGTTTGGCACCGCAAGTGGTATACTATGTGAATGCTTATGCTGAACTTGTTGCACAAGGTGCTATCCATGAAGATGAAGCATTTAATGTAGTGGTTCCAACAGGTAACTTTGGTAACATATTGGCTGCTTACTATGCTAAAAAGATGGGTATTCCTATCGGTAAATTGATCTGTGCATCTAATCAAAATAACGTGCTTACTGATTTCTTTAGAACTGGTACATACGATATGAATCGTCCGTTCTATACGACGATTTCTCCATCCATGGATATCCTTGAATCCTCTAACTTTGAACGTTTCTTGTACTATATTTCCGGTGAGGATAGTGAAAGAACAGCTCAATGGATGAAGGATTTGAAATCTACAGGCAAATTATCTGTCAATGAAGAAGAATTTAAACGTGTTCAAGCTAATTTCAGCGGTGCCTATGTAAATGATGAAGAAACAAAGGCCATTATTGAGCAAGTGTATAACTCCTATGGATATTTAATGGATCCTCATACCGCTGTTGCGATGGGCGCATATATGAAAGAATTAGAGGCACATCCAGAGGATGGTGCTCGTCATACGATCATCGCATCTACTGCACATCCATTTAAATTCCCAACACCTATTTGTGAGGCTCTTGATATTAAGGTTGGTTCTACCCCTTATGAAAGCTTAGATAATATCTCTGCTGTAACCGGTGTAGCATTCCCTAAACAATTGGCTGCGTTAAAATCCAAATCGTTGCGCTTTACAAAAGCCATCGACAAAGAAAATATGAAACAAGAAATTCTAGATTTTGTTGATACATTCTCTAAATAATGATTGCCGCCTCTCCTTGTAGGGGCGGTTTCTTATTGTATTGGTTATCGATATATTGTATCGACGAGATAGGAGGATATATGGCAAAAAAAGGGTTAATCTATGCGCTTCTTTCGGCACTTTTGCTGAGTACCATGAATTTGTTCGTTAAGATGCTAGGATCGAATATTCCATCTGGAGAGATTGCATTCTTTCGCGGATTATTTGGCACCGTTGCAGTTCTTATCGTGATGTATATAAAGGGCATCCGCTTTTCCACGGAGGACAGGGGCTTGCTTGTTATGCGAGGTCTCTATGGCGGTTTTGGCATGGTGTGTAATTTTATAGCCTTGGTACATATGAAGATGTCCGATGCTACCATATTGTTTCAAACATCGGGTATTTTCGTGTTTATCTTTAGCGCCTTTTTCTTAAAGGAACGCGTTCCAAAGGGTGCTGGTAAATGGCTTATTCTAATCTTCATAGCCGTGATGGTGATGGTTAATCCGTTTAGCTATGGTGGATTTACCTGGTATGCACTAGTCGCTGTATTGGGTGCTGCTTTATCGGCCGCAGCTTATACGACGATTCGCTCTATTAGTAAGCATGGTAAGCATAGTAATTTTGAAATCATGGCTTATTTCTTGATTACAGGTATGATTGCGGGCCTTGTGACGACAGATGGATTTGTCATGCCTCAAAGTCAAGAATGGCTCATTATTACTGCTATTGGCGGTATAACCGTAGTGGCTCAATTCTTCTTGACCGGTGCTTTTGTTACAACAAATGCTGTTGTAGCTCAATTCTTGCAATATGTAGGCGTCTTTATTAGCTCCTTCTATGGTTTTTTATTCTTTGGTGAAAGCTTATCCATCGAAACGGTAGGCGCTGGTATCGCCATGTTTGTGGCGTCCGTTATGTTGGCACGCTTAAAAGAGCAAAATGGTCCTATACGTGAAGGCAAGGTCATAGAGGAAAAAACAAAATAAATGTCGAATACTATATAAGTAGTATTGGTGCATAATCAAGATGCGACCATCAATTAGGGATATCATTGTATGGTTGCATCTTTTTGTATATTGTAGGAGTGTGATGGCTATGTTTATGGAGTGGATTAAAATTGAGAATTACCGTAATCTCGTAGATATTGAACTACACTTTCACAATGATAT
>PPYF01158154.1_pt1 | contig 13155 bp, 15 predicted proteins | sample 1559871 | NCBI WGS metagenome assembly PPYF01 (sample SAMN08240021, study PRJNA423297) | Human gut metagenome, whole genome shotgun sequencing project. | reverse complement strand
CAGACAGACAGACAGACAGAGCGTAATTAAGCTCATTCAGTATGTGTTTGGGTATGTGAAAATTCAGCTTTCGGATGTCGGCAAGGTGTCTATGTGTAAACGCATTATGAAGGCAGAAACATCTTCGTCTGGTGATGTACCTTTTTATAAAATTGGAACATTCGGGAAAAAAGCTGATGCGTATATCTCAAGAGAGAAGTTTGATGAATATCGCAATACATACTCATATCCAAAGAAAGGCGATATTTTAATATCAGCAGCAGGCACTATCGGTCGTACAGTTGTTTACAACGGAGAGGATGCTTATTATCAGGATTCCAATATCGTTTGGATTGAAAACGATGAAAGTATAGTGCTGAATCGCTATCTTTTCTATTGTTATCAAATGCAGCCTTGGGTAGCTTCAACAGGTGGAACAATAGCTCGATTGTATAACGATAATATCAGTAAAGCCAAAATCACAGTTCCGTCAATTAAGGAACAGAACCGTATTGTAGAAATCCTTGACCGCTTTGACACTCTCTGCAACGACCTGACTGCAGGACTTCCAGCAGAGATTGAAGCACGCCAAAAACAATACGAATATTACAGGGATGAGCTTCTCACCTTCAAAGAGAAGCAATAGAAACAGAGAGGAGTGGTGGTATGTCATACTTTAACATCGTTGCTGAAACTAACGAAAATACAGTAGTTACAGAGTATGAACCGGTGAAAAAACGTTCTGATGCGTATCAGAGTGAAGCAGAACTGGAACAGGAATTTATTCGTCTACTCTGTGAACAGGGGTATGAGTATCTTTCAATTCATAGAGAGGAAGATTTGATTGCAAATCTTCGTCAAAAATTAGAAGAACTGAACGCATATAAATTTTCTGATACAGAGTGGGAACGTTTTTTCAATGATTGCGTTGCAAATAAAAATGAAGGAATCATAGAAAAGACAGCAAAGATTCAAGAGAATTATGTTCAGGTATTAAAACGTGATGACAATATGTCAAAGAATATTTCTTTAATTGATAAGAAGAATATTCATAACAATCGTTTGCAGGTTATCAATCAATATATAATCGGAAAAGCTGATGGAGCAAAATACGATAATCGATATGATGTTACGATTCTCGTCAATGGATTACCTTTGGTTCATATTGAATTAAAAAGACGTGGAATAGCAATAAAAGAAGCTTTCAATCAGATTAATAGATATCAGAGAGATTCTTTCTGGGCAGGAAGCGGTTTGTTTGAGTATGTTCAAATATTTGTTATCTCAAATGGTACAAATACAAAGTATTACTCTAACAGTACTCGATTTAATGCAATTAAAGACGCAAATGCTACAAATACGAAGAAGGGAAAGACCAGTAACAGTTTTGAATTTACATCATATTGGTCGGATGCAAGCAATAAGATTATTGCGGATTTAGTGGATTTCACAAAGACGTTTTTTGCTAAGCATTCTATTTTAAACATCCTTACAAAATATTGCATTTTCACATCTGAGAATATGCTGATGGTTATGAGACCATACCAGATCACTGCGACTGAGAGAATTCTCAACCGGATTGAAATTGCGCACAATTATAAAAAATATGGAGATATTGCAGCCGGTGGATATATTTGGCATACCACAGGATCTGGAAAGACTCTTACATCGTTTAAAGCTGCAAGATTAGCATCAGATCTTCCTTATATTGATAAGGTTCTTTTTGTTGTTGACCGTAAGGACTTAGATTATCAAACAATGAAGGAATATGATCGCTTTGAAAAAGGTGCTGCCAATAGTAACTCATCTACAAAAATTTTGGAGAAGCAGTTAAGAGATTCCAAGTCAAAGATTATAATTACGACAATTCAAAAGATGTCATTCTTTATTAAAAAGTTTAAGGAACATCCGGTGTATAACAAACAGGTTGTAATCATTTTTGACGAGTGCCATAGAAGTCAATTTGGTGACATGCATGCTGCCATTGTTAATAGCTTCAAAAAATACTATATGTTTGGTTTTACTGGAACACCAATATTCCCATCAAATACTGGATCAATCCGTAATCCAAAGTTTACAACAACGGAGCAGACCTTCGGAGATAAGTTACATACATATACAATTGTCAATGCAATTAATGACAAGAATGTACTTCCATTCAAGGTTGAATATCATAAGACGATGGAAATGGAACCAGATATCGATGATGAGCAAGTTCTTGATATAGACCGTAAAAAAGCATTCGAGGACCCTAAGAGAATACACTTAGTTGCTCAGTATATCTTGGATCATTTTGATCAGAAGACATATCGAGGAGATAAAACATATATTTTCAATTCGCTGACTAATATTGAGGAAGTTGCATCTGCAGATAGAGGAAAAGTTGAGGAAATAAAACAGAAACAGAGACTGAGCGGATTTAATTCTATTTTCGCAGTATCATCTGTTCCGATGGCCAAGGCGTATTATGATGAGTTACGAAATATTATAAAGAACGATCCTACTAAGAATTTGAAGATTGCTGTAATTTATAGCTATGGCGCAAATGAAGAAGAAGTAGATGGAATCCTCGATGAAGAAAATCCTGAAGATACATCTGCATTGGATCAGAATTCAAGAGATTTCTTGGAGGCAGCAATCCAAGATTATAATTTGATGTTCCATACAAATTACAGTACAGACAGTGATAAGTTCCAGAATTACTATAAGGATGTCTCTTTAAGAATGAAGAATAAAGAGCTGGATATGCTCATTGTTGTAAATATGTTCTTGACAGGATTTGATGCGACTACTCTTAATACCTTATGGGTGGATAAAAACTTAAAAATGCATGGATTGATTCAGGCATTTAGTAGAACAAATCGTATTCTGAATAGTATAAAAACATTTGGAAATATTGTTTGCTTTAGAAATTTGCAGAAGCGAGTAGATGCGGCTATTTCTCAATTTGGTGATGAGAATGCTGGTGGTATAGTCTTGATGCAAAGTTTCAAAGACTACTACTACGGCTATGAATCTGTAGATGGAAAACCAATGTCAGGTTATATTGACATGATAGAGGATCTAACTAATAAGTTCCCGGTTACGGACTCACAGATAATGGGAGAGGAAAAACAAAAAGAGTTTATCTCGCTCTTTGGAGCTATTCTTAGAATGAGAAATCTTCTCGTTGCATTTGATGAATTCAAGGATAAGGAACTTATTAGTGAGCGAGATCTTCAGGATTATCTTGGCAAGTATCAGGATTTACGCGATGAATGGAAGCGTAAGCGTGAAAACGGCGAGAGTACAGATATTGTTGATGATATTGTATTTGAAGTGGAACTTATTAAGCAGATTGAAATCAATATTGATTATATTCTGATGCTTGTTAACAAGTATCATGATACGCATTGTGAAGATAAGGAAATCTTGATAACAATTCGTAAAGCAGTTGATTCAAGCCCAGAACTCAGAAGCAAAAAAGCGCTTATCGAAAACTTTATTAATGGTGTTAACGAAATCGATGATGTTATGAATGAGTGGCACGATTATGTGGTTGAGATGCGAGAGCATGATTTGCAAATTATTATAGAAGAAGAGCGCCTTAAACCTGTTGAAACAAGAAAATTCCTAGAAAATGCCTTCCAGGAAGGAGAGGTGAAAACTGTAGGTACGGATATTGATAAAATCCTCCCTCCAGTAAGCCGTTTTGGTGGCGGAAACAGAGCTGTTAAGAAAAAGACAGTTATCGATCGCTTAATGGCATACTTTGAGAAGTTTTATGGTATTGGTGGAAATGGCGGTTTCATTGATAAAACTGAAGAGGAGTAGCATATGGCAAGAGGAAAAAATATACAGCTCTATCTGATGGATGGAGACGTCAATGGTCGAATAAAATGCACCCTTGCTAATTGGACAGGTTTGGCATTTAAAATTCCAAGAACTTCACTTGATATGTGCAAAGATAGGTCGGAACTTAAGCAGACAGGGGTATATTTCCTTTTTGGAAAAGATGAGAATGACAGAAATGTGGTCTATATCGGCCAGGCGGGTGTTCGGAAAAATGGAGAAGGAATTCTTAACAGATTATTTGAGCATAACCGTAATCCCAAGAAGGATTATTGGACAGAAGCAATTGCGCTTACAACGTCAAATGATTCCCTTGGACCAACAGAAATTAGCTATCTTGAGCATCAATTTTATCAGCTTGCTCTTAAGGCAAAGCGATATGATGTGAAAAATGATAATGATCCTACGCCTGGAAATATCTCTGAAGAAAAACAAAGCGAATTGGACGAGTTTATTGATTATGCAGAGGTAATTGTTGGTACACTAGGACATAAAGTTTTTGTTCCATTGATTGCTAATAATGACAATGGAGAAAATACTTCTTTGGAAAGCGAGACGTTTTACTGTACACGTGGAGGCATAAATTCAATAGGCGTAAGAACCAGCGACGGATTTGTTGTGAAAAAGGGCAGTGTTATCTCTTCCAAAGTTACAAAAAGCTGCCCGGAATATGTCCTAAAGAAAAGAGATCAATATAAAAAAATCCTTGATGATAAAAATACTTTAATTGATGACATTCTGTTCAATACCCCATCAGGGGCAGCAAGCTTTGTATGTGGAAGCAGTGCAAATGGTAATGTAGAATGGAAAAATTCTGCAGGGGTAACAATTAAGGAACTTGATGAACAACAAGAAGAATAATAATTAAGAGGGCAGCACTGGTCGCTATGATCAGTACTGCCATTTTCGTTAGTCTTTTTTATAAAATTCTGTAACATAGCCATCGGCACGGAGCAGGATGTCCGGCATCCATTCAGGCGTTCTTGCCATCTGCTGGCAAAGCACTTCCAGCAATACTCTTTCGGAACATTCGATAATCAGTTCATCGTGGACATGACCGCAGATAAAGCAGTGGGAGAGTGTTTTCATAGCATTCATCAGAAGGTCTCTGGAGATGGCTTGTACTACATTCTCGACAAATTTAGGTCCGTAGCTTTCCAGGCGTTCCCACTTTTTAGTGGCTCCGATACCTTCGTAGGTTACAGATTCACCACCGAATTTGTTCTCGCCAATACGTGGTTTGACGTAAGTGAGTTTTCTGCCGGATGGAAGAGTAATGAATAACATACCACTGCGCCAGGTGAACTTGATACCGTGTGAGGCAGTGCTGCAATGCATCTTGATTGCATTTTTGATGGCTGTATCAAAGTCCTACCAGAGAGCTACGATATTTGGATTGGACTGCCTCCAGGCGTCTACCGGCGGTTGGAGTTCATCTTCGGTAAGCCCCATTTTCAGGGCACCCATTGCCTTCAGTGCGCCGACACTGTCGCCGTAGCCAAGAGCCAGCTCCGCAATCTTACCTTTTTGACGAAGGTGACCGTTGATGCCATGTTTCTCAACCGGTACATGGAACATCTGACTGGCACTCGCACAGTAAATATCACCACCATTTTTGAATACTTCTGCACGCCATGATTCTCCGGCCAGGTGAGCAATGACACGAGCTTCGATTGCACTAAAGTCGGCTACATAGAATTTGTATCCAGGCTTTGCAATGAAGGCAGTGCGGATAAGCTGGGAGAGGGTATCTGGGATATCATCATATAACATAGACAAGGAATCATAATCGCCAATGTGGACAAGTTCTCTTGCAGAGTCCAGATCATCCATGTGGTTTTGAGGCAGGTTCTGTAACTGGATCAGACGACCAGCCCAGCGACCGGTACGATTGGCACCGTAGAACTGGAACATGCCTCTAGTGCGGTGATCATTGCAGGCAGCATTTTGCATGGCCTGATATTTTTTGACAGAGCTCTTTGCAAGTTGCTGACGAAGGGAGAGAACCTGCGCCAAATCTTCCGGAGCATCTTTGATCATTTCAGCAACGGCCTTCTTACCAAGTGATTCTGCTTCAATCCCCTGATCAGATAACCAGGATTTCATCTGTGACACACTGTTTGGATTATCGATATCTGTAAGGCCACGCATCTCATCTGCGATAGTAGCTTTGGAACGTTCGTCAAAGATGATAGCGTTGTCTACCATTTGCAGGTCAACAAGGATACCACGATCATTGATTTCCTGGTCAAGGTGATATTCATCCCATACGAAGTTCGGCACAGGAAACTTATGGAGTTTGTCCTTGATGCCCATTTCGACTTCAACGTCACGCTTGTTGTATGACTTAAAAACAGTCCATTTCTCTGGCGCATGCATTGGAAGGTTTCTGGTTCTGTCGCCATTGGATTTGGTAGGTTTGCATGGAACACAGAAGTAGCGGATGAGATCTTTTCCTTCTTTCATTTTCTGGTCCTTAAGGCCAAGCATAGAACCGACACCTTCAAGTGAAAGCGGAAGTCCCATATAGGCACTCCAGATCATTGTGCAGCGCCATGAAGCAGGATCGAGGTAATTGCCAACAGTGTCTTCAGGGATGCTGTAACTGCAGAAGCGGTCAGGGTAGTTACGCTTCATCCAGTAGAAGAGACAGATGCGCTCGAAGGAAGCATTGAATGCCCACTTGATTATGCCATTGCTGACAATAGCATCCAGGATCTCGTCCGGAAGCACGTCACCGCAAGCTAAGTCATATACGATGACATCGCCGCCATTGATGGAGACCGCAAATAATAGTATTTTAAAATTCTCAGATTCGGCATATTTGTATACGCCAGATTTTTTTATATCAACATCGCTGTAAGTTTCTAAGTCGATGGACATTTCTTTTATCTTTTCCATGTGTTTACTCCTTTATAAAAATAGGCAGCAGCACGATATGTACTGCCGTCCACATGTTAAATTTTGCTATCCGAAGAATTGTTCTTCTTTTTCCTTGTTAGCCCTGGGCAAAGCCAATGTACGAAGCGAATCGATACTCCGATCAGCCACTTCCAAATTGCAGCTAGTGCAAAAAGTGTTAATGCAAGTACGATAGCAGTAAAAGTGAAATTTACAGCATCGTTCATGAATTGGTTAAGCAATTCCATACTCATTGATTGTCACCTGTCCTTTCATTGTCATCAGCGTTCTGCTGAGTTTTCTTTTCCTTATGTGCTTTGACTTTCTTTTTGATAAAGCAAATACCTTCATAGATAATCATTCCAAGACCAGCGAGAAGGTATCCCATTGTGGCGCCAAAGCAAACCGATAACATTAATTCTTGATAAGTTGTCATTATATTTCACCTCATTTTTCTAAGATGACTGGCAGCAGTTATTCCACTGCCAGCCGGGTTTATTATGTTGCAGATTAGTTTAAGAAATCGTCAGCCTCTTCGGTAGCGAAATCATCCTCAACTCTAGGCTTGCCGCCAAGAGGCTCACCATCACGAATCTTCTGAAGGTTGTTAAGCCCACAGGCGATTCCACGATTACCGTTGGAATTGAAAGCGTACAGGTTAATGGAAGCACGACAGTACACGCCGCTGTAAACTTCGGAGCGATCAATGATCTGCTGACGATCTGCATCTACAATGCCAGGAGCAGTAGCAGAGTTAGAGTTGATGAAGTAGCTGTCTTTATAAGCTTCATCACCAGGACGCTCCTTGTCTCCGTCACGAAGAGGAGTCTTGATAACATCAAGTGCAGGACAAACCTTAGCGGTTCCCTTAAGCTTGGATTCACCTTCCTCGTAGGCTGCCTGGATTGCGGCTTTAATCTTGTTTACGGTTACGGTATCTGACTTTGGAATGATAAGAGAAACGCTGTACTTTGGTGCGCCTCCATTGATTGACTTAGGGTCCCACACGTTAGCGTATGACCATTTTGTGTTTACTCCTGTGATAACTTTTGTAGGGGTTGCAATCTTAGACATAATATTTTCCTCCTGTTAATTGTCATTAAAATCATCTGCTGCAGTGTTCATTGCTGGTCTTTTATCAGACTCAGGAACAAGTGCAGGTTTGCCGGGTGGCTTATAAACAAGTCCACCTAATAACTGTTCAAACTGCTTCTTTCCAAGCAGTGAGCTCATGGCAGTAATACCAAGAAGCTTCTTTTCGTATGGATCGTATCCAGCAGCGATTACCGCTTCTGCGACAGCGTCGTCGTCAGTGTATTTACGATTGCTTCTGCCTTCTACGATTTTGAAACCATCATAGTGGGTTCAAGATTGCGCTTGTGTCAATGCGTGATCTTTGATGTCATTTCCCCAGGTAATCAACTGGTCAATTCTTGGAAGAATTGCTGCAATCTCGAAATCATCAAGGGTAGCAGGCATCTCGAAATCGTACTTTGCAAGTTCCAGGTTGGTTTCTGCGCGCTTTCTACAAGTAGCTTTTACTTTGCAGAACTGGCAGTGGTCACCAGCCTTAAATTCACCTTTGCCTTCGTAAGCGAGGGCAGCGGTAGGTTTCAATACATCCTCAGCCCATTTAAGAAGATTCTCTTTGCTGATGGAGCTGGTAGATACGTTTTCTCTTCGTGGCTGGAAGATTGTCATTTCGATAGTGCTGATGTCATACAAGTCATCGAATGCCTCTAAAGCACCAAGTGCATAGCACATCATCTGACTGTTGCCTTCGGATTCCACAAGGACTCCAAGACCATGCTTGTAATCAATAATGTGGAGAACTTCGTCTGCAATGATGACGCAGTCGCCAGTTCCAAATCCGTTCTCAACCCAGCGAGAGAAGTCGAGTCTCTGTTCAATGAACACCATAGGATCACTGCAGAACTTCTTGGAACGTTCATACTGTTCGAGAACGTAATCTCTATATTCTTCCGCACAATTTTGCATTTCACCACTGTAGTAGGAGAGGCTTTCTGTTGGATCAGTTACATCACGACCGAGAGCTTTCTCCACAAGGTAAGCACAGAGTTCATGGCAGTCGGTTCCTTTCTGTGCATAAGGAGAGGACTCATCTTTGATTCCTTCACAGAGCTTAGCGGAAGGTGGACAGTTGATCCATCGATGCGAAGCTGATGCGGAGAGGAATGCGTGCTTAGCCATTGGCAATTACCTCGGCCTCAGCCACTAAAGCAGGATAATCTTCCTCTTTCACATCACTCAGGCGACTAGCACCATATTTTGTTAAGAGGGCCTTTGCTTCAGTTTCCTTTCCTTTACCTGCAAGTGAAGCCATGATTCCGCGTACTTCCTGGAAGGAGTATTTCTTAACTTCAGCTTCCTGTGCAGGTGCTTCTTTCTTTTTGGCTTTTGTTTCAACATTGCTCATTTCAGGAGCAGTTTCTGAGAACATTTCTTTTAATGCAGTAGCTGCATCAATCATTTTCTGTCCAGCGGTGATCATCTCATCAAGGACAAGGTCTAAATTCGACATTTTACTCATTTTCAGGTTCCTCACTTTCTCTTTGATTTTCAGTAGATTGTCTTAGTTTGGCTGCCAGTCTTTTTGCTACGACGCTGATGGCAATGAGCGTGTCAATAAGCTCTTCATCAACTGCATCAATAGGACTGGCAGAATCTCTTGTGTTTGTCATCTTCTTAACCTCGCTTTCCGATTGGCTTTCTGCCTTTCTAACTTCCTAAGGGGATTCGAAGGAGTGGATTCCGGATTTTTTGAAAACTTTTTAAATTTTCTTTTTGACCGGTGCCTCATGCCCTTCTAATTACCTAAGGGAAAGTGCGAGATGAAATTCCGGGTTTTGTGAAAATAAAAATGTCAGGCTGTTTCGCTTATATGCTGTTTCGCTTATATAAGGAAGCGATTCGTGCCTGACATATTTTTTTTGAAATTTTATGAAATGGGCCGGAATCTGGATGGCCAATTCCCCTTAGGAAGTTGAAGAAGGTAAAACTTTTATCTTTTAACGAAAGGAGTGTGAGAGCCATGAGCGTATTTGGACGTAATCAGGAAGGCTATCCTGATCCAACTGCAGCTGAAGCAATCGCGAAGGCAAGTAAGAAGAAGTATCTGCCGCTTGTCTACATCTGCTCTAAGTATTCCGGTGATGTTGTTACCAATACAGAAGCAGCGAAAGCAAGACTTATCTCGTAGGAAGGAGCAGCAATGAAAGGATATGTTGAAAAAATCATAAAAGAATATCCTCAAATGGTGAGAGATGTGGAGCGTCTCGATAAGCAAATCAAAAGCTGTGAATTTATTTCAGCAGATGAGCTCATCACAACGATGGCCTTCTCTCATCCAGATGGGGAACGAGTACAAAGTAGTGATTTGTCGGATAAGACAGCAAAGATTGCGATATCTTATCAGCGTAAGCTGGACCGCATTAACGAGGAACTGGTAATGCCAATGATAAAACGAAAAGAAGCCCTGGAAGAAGAAATCTCATTTTTCGAAGATAGTGTAAATCATTTACCGGAGGATATACTCGAAATGAGTCAGGCGATCTTTCTTGATGGCATGACATGAGAAGAAGCAGAGAGCTGCTTTTATACAAATAGCTGGGGAATCAGAAATTGTCGTAAGAGAGCGATTGATTGCCTGGTTCGTAGCTACCAGATCAGAGCATCGCAGACAGAGGCACGTTTGCTTAGTTGACAGAAAAATGAAGAACTGATATGATATTTTATGAAAATAGTAACAAATAACTTGCTAAAATTTTACAGCAGAAAGCTATTGATTTTTTTGATTATATTGCATATAATATAGATGAGGAGAAATCCTCTTATTTGGAGAGTCACTACCGTTAAGTGTGAAACGAAAATATTTGGAGAGTCACTGCCGTTAAGTGTGAGACGAAAATATTTGGTTCCCATCGCCGGTAAGTATGGGACTAAAAGGGCGAAGTTGATACTTTGCCCTTTTAGTTTTATACAGAGGAGATTATATGGAATTATACGAAGTAACAGTCGATTATGTAGAATATTTAAGAAAATTTGAACCAAAGAAAATTCTATCTGTAGCAGACGGAAAAGATAAAAGAAAATTTTTAGGTGTTATCATTCAAAAAAGTGGTTTTAATTATGTTATACCATTAAGTTCACCTAAATATAAAAAGGACTATGAGATTGAGGATTATGATGGAGAGCATCTGCCAAATGATTTTTCCTTTGGCAAATATGAAGATCGCATTCATCTGTTAAAAAAAACAACTGTTCCGGTTGTGTATATGTATGAGGAAACTAGTAAAGGTATAGATTTTTTTGGTAAGTTGCAATGTAATAATATGATACCAGTGCCGATAGAAGAAATAAAGAAGGTTGATATTGATGGAATGACGGACCTTGCATATAAGTCGTTGCTTCAAAAACAAATTGTATATTTAAGAAAAAACAAAGATGTAATAATAAAAAAACATGCAAATGTTGTGTACGTTAATCGAAAACAGGGTAGGATGGATATAGGTTACATAAAATTTGCCACTCCGGATTTTGAATTGCTAGAACAAAAATGCAAGGAATGGGAAAATAATAAATAATACAGTTATGGTAGGTTTGGCGACCTATCGGCATTGCCTCTGCTTTATGCAGAGGTTTTTTGTTTCTGTAAGCTATTGCCATATTGCTATTGCCTAAGCAAAACTCGAAATTGTACTTGTTCGAAAATCCTCAGTGACAAAGCCATTTTCAGTGTGATATTATTATACTGCAAAGAGGATGCAATTCGCAAGCAGCAGGAAGGTGCCTTTCGTAAGGTGATAATATTAGTGCCCTCTGATGTAGGCATATTCAAAAAACTATTATTGAGTAAAAAGCAGGCTAAAATCAAATTAACATTTAGAGATGGACATATAGAAATTAAAGAATGGAATGCAAGGTCGTTTACAGAAAAATCAGATGTATTGAATAATATTAGGTCGAAGACTTGGTGGAGAGAAAAGGATTCGCTAGGTATAATTAAGGTTGAAGTAACCATAGTATAAAGATGATTTATATACTAATAAGGGGCATCGTGAAATACGACCTCCCTATAAATAAAGGGGTTAATGAAACGTGACCTCTTTACTGAACAAAGAAAAGGGAGTGAACACGCTGAACAATCAGTGGATTCACTCCCAATATTTTATTTATGACGTTTTTGCTTGTGTGGTTTTTTCAAAGAGATCAACAGAACGTCCAACCATCTTTTCAGTATCATGCACGTAGGTCTGCAATGTTCAGAAACATAACGCCAAGTGGATGGCAATTTATAATGATTTTGTTGTTGGGTATGAGAGCGGCATGACAATGGTAGAAATTGCGAAGAGGAACAATGTCAGTGAGCGGACGATTTATAGGTATAAAGCGTATTATGACAAACTGAGGGAAAAAGAGGAATAGATCATTTAGCTGATGTCAGCAATATGTTATATGAGAGTTGCGGACAATTTTTTTGACCGCAAAATGGATGGAGGAGTTCTATGGCAGAAGATAAAAAGAAAGAAATCGATGTTGCAGTAATAGAAGTAACAGAAGAATATCTAAAAGAAAAACTGTATAAAATTAGGGGTAAAAGGGTATTGCTTGATGCTGATTTAGCAGAGATATATGGCTATGATACGAAGGAATTTAATAGACAGGTAAAAAATAATATTGAAAAATTTGATGAAGATTTTATGTTTGAATTGACAGATGAGGAATTAGAAGATTTGCGGTACAAAAATTGTACCGCAAATATAAGTTCAAAAAGTCGTTATAATCCTCATGTATTTACAGAGCAAGGATTATATATGCTGATGACTGTCTTAAAAGGACCGATGGCTGTTAAGCAGAGCAAGGCATTAATAAGAACTTTTAAGAAAATGAAAGATTACATATTAAAAAATCGTGATTTAATCGGTCAGCGGAAACTACTTCAGTTAAGCATGGAAACTGCTAACAACAGAATAGAAATTAATAAAATCTGAGTTGGCAGATATGATGAACAGCTTTGTTTCAGATGATGATGAAAAGTGGCTCATGTTTATGGTGAAAAGTGGGTTTTTGACTGTTAGTATATCAGGAGAAAATTATATTGGAACTCCCGGGGATGCTTTTGTAGTGTCGTCGTTAAAATATAGAAAAAAATAAGTCAAGTATATGGTTGGAAAGGAGAGGATATCCCGGTAGAATCCTACAATCTGTCGGAGAGATATCAAAATTGAGTATGGAAAATAAGAATAAATGGTGGAAAAATGCAGTTGTATATCAGATTTATCCGAAAAGCTTTCAAGATTCGGACGGAGATGGAATCGGTGATATCCCGGGAATTATCAGCAGACTGGATTATTTGAAAAAACTTGGAATAGATGCAATCTGGCTCTCACCGGTGTATCGTTCGCCACAGGATGACAATGGATA
>PPYF01130691.1_pt1 | contig 13159 bp, 8 predicted proteins | sample 1559871 | NCBI WGS metagenome assembly PPYF01 (sample SAMN08240021, study PRJNA423297) | Human gut metagenome, whole genome shotgun sequencing project. | reverse complement strand
GCCTTGACAAAGCGGCTAAATTTATGCGAAAGGAGGACGCACAAATGTCAAATTGCAAAGTGATTGCTCTGACCAATCAGAAAGGCGGTGTCGGTAAAACGATTACGGCGGTCAATCTGGGCGTAGGTCTGGTACAGCAAGGAAAGAAAGTCCTGCTCATTGATGCCGATGCACAGGCAAATCTCACAATGGCACTCGGCTACAACAAACCTGACGATATACCCATAACGCTCTCCACCGTAATGCAGAACATCATAGACGATAAATCTTTTGATGTTTCGCAAGGTATCATACACCACAGCGAGGGCGTTGACCTGCTTCCGTCCAACATTGAGTTATCAGGCTTTGAAGTAAGGCTTATCAATGCTATGAGCCGTGAGCGTGTTCTGAAAACCTATGTAAACGAGGTTAAGAAGAATTACGATTATGTGCTTATCGACTGTATGCCCTCTCTCGGTATGATAACGATAAATGCTCTGGCGGCGGCAGACAGCGTGATTATCCCAACACAGCCGCATTATCTCTCAGCGAAAGGTTTGGAGCTGTTGCTTCGCTCTGTGTCAATGGTAAAACGACAAATCAATCCTAAGCTGCGGATAGACGGTATTTTAATGACTATGGTAATGCCCCGTACCAACATTTCTAAGGAAATCACGGCAACGGTAAAAAGTGCCTACGGTCAAAAAATCAAGGTGTTTGATACTGAGATACCGCATTCTATCCGTGCGGTGGAAGCTACCGCAGAGGGCAAGAGCATTTTTGCTTACGACAAAAGCGGTAAGGTTGCCGCAGCTTATGAGCAGTTCGGAAAGGAGGTGGCAGAGATTGGCGAGAAGCAGAGAAACCAAAATCGAACTGACCGCTTACGATGACCTTTTTCAGACAGATGAAAGCCGTGCAGAAGCAAAGCTGAGTAAAATCAGAGATATTCCCTTATCGCAGATTGACGAGTTTCCAGACCACCCGTTCAAGGTTTTAATGGACGAGGATATGCAGCAGCTTGTCGAGAGCATTAAGCGAAACGGCGTAATGACCCCTGCTACCGTTCGGCTGAAAGAGGACGGACGGTATGAGCTTGTAAGCGGACACAGAAGAAAAAAGGCTTGCGAGCTTGCGGGGCTTGAAACGCTGAAATGTGAGGTTAAAGAGCTGACCCGTGATGAAGCCATTATTGTAATGGTAGAAAGCAATTTACAGAGGTCAACGATTTTACCGAGTGAGAAAGCCTTTGCCTATAAAATGCGGCTTGAAGCGATGAACAGGCAGGGACAGCGTAGTGATTTAACTTCGTCGCCAATGGCGACGAAGTTGCAAAAGGGTCGCTCTGATGTTGAATTAGGAGAACTCGTCGGAGAAAGTAAAGACCAAATCCGCCGTTTTATCCGTCTGACTGAGCTTGTTCCCGAAATCCTGCAAATGGTAGATGAAAGGCAGATTGCTTTTCGTCCTGCCGTTGAAATCTCTTATCTGACCGAAGAACAGCAATACACCTTGCTTGAAGCTATGAGCTACAACGACGCTACCCCGTCGCTTGCACAGGCTATCAAAATGAAGAAGTTTATGCAGGAGGGTAAGCTGACAGGTGAGGTTATCCAGAGCATTATGGAGGAAGAAAAACCCAACCAAAGGGAAAAGCCTGCTTTCCGTGACGAGAGGATAACCAAACTCATTCCTAAATCTGTTCCCAAAGGACAGGAAGCGGATTTTGTTGTAAAAGCGTTGGAGTTTTACAACCGACACTTGCAGCGAAACAAAGCTCAGGAACGATAGCCGCACACCGAGGGCGAGGTCTGCCCGTTTTCGTGGATAGCCGCTTTTTCGGCTTCCCCCTCTCCACACCTCACCCCCTTTTTTACTACCAAGACTATCCGAAAAAAGAATATATGCAAAACTCTTTGTTTGAAAGATTTTCTACCTTTGAGAGCTTCTGAGGTTTTTCGTATAATGAAGCCGCAAAGGAGGTCTATGCTATGCGAAAAAAGATGATTGCAATGCTATTTGTGCTGATATTGACATTAAGCGGCTGTGCTGATGTTTCAACAGCTCCCGAAGAAAGTGATAATTATGAGTTTGTAGCGGAAACAGAAGCCACCGCCGAAACAGAAAGCACAGAAAGCAGTTTTTTCTCGGAAAGTGAAGAAAGTGAAAGTGCCAAAACGGATACTGAGCTTGAAAGCAATGCCGAAGTTACAGAGTATGAGCCTGTTGAAAGCGAAACTTCAAAACAGAACGAGCCTGTATCGCAAGGAAAAAATCAAGTATCTGAAACAAAACCTGCGGTAACAGAAAGCAGCTCTGCTCCTGTCGAAAAGCCAGAGAAAACAGAGCCGCCTGCGGAGATACCACCGCAGACAGTCCCCGAAGATACAAAGCCTAAAACCGCCTATGATTATGAATTTGACATTGAAACGGTCAAGGAAGATTGTATCGGCATTGGTCTGGATATGGGGCTTGCCTTAGACAGCTCACTCACTCCGAGTAATTCTACTTGGTGGAAACCTGTAACGGCATCACAGAACAATCAGGGCGAAGCATTAAAGCAGAGCCTTGAACGCTATATCACATTCCATACTGTCGAAAATCTCGGCGCATACGGAATTGATGAAATCACAGCTTTTAATATTTATTGCGAAGCAAGAGGAAACGGCAGCTACTCGATTTATTTCCTCTTTGCGTGAGCAGCTATCAGGCTTTTCCCTCTGTTCAAAAACAGAGGGATTTTTTATGCCCAAAATCAAGAAAGGACGGTTTAACAGCCTATGAAAACTAAGTTTACAAAGAAAGGCAGGCGTATCCTGTCGGCGGCTCTCTGCTTGCTGATGATGATAACAGCTCTGCCGATGTCTGCCTTTGCGTGGACGAGCGAGGAAGGTAAAAGCTGCACATCTTCCTTTGGCGATTACTATGTCGGCTCTGACGGCGAGTATTACCGAAGCAAAGCGACCTATTCCTTTATCGTTTATGACAGTAAAGGCAACATTACCGTGCAAAGCATTAACGCAGGTAACGCCAAGCGAAAATATCTGATGACAGATAATAGCGGAACACATCAGGTTTACTGCGTGGAGTCTGGCGTTGATTTCAACACGGGCAATTCCTATGTGTCCAAAAGCGGAAAGAACAGCTCGTATTTTCAAAACCTGCCGACTGACGCTCAGTTCGGTATTATGATGGCTTTGATGTATGGCTGGCACGAGGGTAAATCCTCTCCCGTTGCAGGCACAAATGTAGATGATTATGCTTTTGCGACCCAGACAATTATCTGGGAATATCAGCAGCAGCTCCGCACAAGCCCCTCAAACCGCCAGAGTGCAAACGGGATTGACGGGGACACTTACTACTATTCCCTGAAAGGCAGACCCGCCGAGAAATGCTACAACTGGATTTTGTCGCAGATGTCAAAACACTATATCATTCCGAGCTTTGCAGCAAGAAGCCAGAGCAATGCGGACACCTACACTCTCAAATACAATCCCGATACAAAGAAATACAGCCTGACGCTTGAGGATACCAACAACACATTGTCCGATATTAAGTTTTCCGCAAGCGGTATTTCCGTAACAAGAAGCGGCAACAAATATACTTTTACGAGCGATAAGATGATTACTTCTCCCGTAACAGTATCGGCACAGAAAAATGTCAATCTCGATTGCGGAGAAATGCTTATCTGGGGCTGTGTTGGTAAACAGACAATGGTTTCTGGAGCTTCCGACCCCGTATATTTCTATCTTAAAATCGACACGGAAACCTACGGCACAGGGCAGATTAAAAAGACCTCTGAGGACGGTGTTGTGTCTGGCATTAGCTTCAATATTTCTGGAAACGGTGTAAATAAAACCGTTACCACAGGCGCAGACGGTACGGTAGATGTTCAGCTAATGCCGGGGGTTTACACCGTCACAGAGCAGTCCATTGACCGATACGAGCCGCAGAGCGTTCAAAGGGTAACGATTGTAAGCGGTCATACTGCTACCGTAACCTTTAACAACACCTTGAAGCGTGGCAGTCTGGAGATTATCAAAAACTCTGAGGACAATCTTGTGGAGGGTGTGAAGTTCCACCTTTACGGCACATCTCTTAGCGGCTTGCCTGTTGATGAGTATGCCGTTACCGATGAAAACGGTGTGGCAAGATTTGAAAATGTCCTAATCAGCGGCGAAACGCCTTACACCGTTGAGGAAGTAGATACGGCTGTTCGCTATGTTGTTCCCGAAAGCCAGACAGCTCCTATTGAATGGGAAAAGGTTACAAGCCGCAGCTTTACGAACATTCTCAAAAAGTTCAATGTGACTGTGACGAAATCCGATGCGGAAACAGGCACGGCACAGGGCGACGCTTCTCTTGCAGGTGCAGTTTACGGCATTTATAAAGGCGAAGAACTGATTGACACCTACACTACGGACGAGAACGGGCAGTTTACAACAGACTATTATATCTGTGATGATGATTGGACTATCCGAGAAATCAGCCCGTCCGAGGGCTATCTGCTCGATACTACAATTCATCATATCGGCGCAGAGCCAGAGCTTTATACCGTAGAGCGCAACAGTACCGCAAACGATGTGACTGAGCAGATTATCAAGGGCAATATCGCCATTATCAAGCACACCGATGACGGAGAAACCCAGATTGAAACACCCGAAACGGGAGCAACATTTGAGGTTTATTTGAAAGACGCAGGCAGCTATGACGCAGCAAAGGAAACCGAGCGAGATATACTCACCTGTGATGAAAACGGCTTTGCTCAAACAAAGGATTTGCCTTACGGTGTTTATGTCGTGGAGCAGACATCTGGGTGGGAAGGTCGAGAGCTGATGAAGCCTTTTGAGGTATTTATCAGCAAGGACGGTCAGACCTACCGCTATCTTATCAATAACGCTAATTTTGAAAGCTATATCAAAATCGTAAAGAAAGATGCGGAAACAGGTGCTACCATTCCGTATGCAGGCGCAGGCTTCCAGATTTACGACCCCAACGGTGAGCTTGTGACAATGACTTTCACTTATCCCGAAGTGACGACCATTGACACCTTTTATACCACAGCAGACGGTTATCTCATTACGCCGCAGACTTTGGAATACGGCACAGGATACTCAATCGTGGAAGTGCAGGCTCCGTATGGCTATGTTCTGAACTCCGAGCCTGTCTATTTTGATGTAACGCAGGACGGCTCTGCCGAAGAAAGCGGCATTACGGTCATTGAGGTGGTTCGCTCCAATATGGCGCAGAAAGGCACAATTACCGTTTCCAAATCTGGCGAGGTGTTCACTTCCGTTTCTGAGAATAACGGAATGTATCAGCCCGTATTTGCGGTACAGGGGCTTGAAGGTGCGGTTTATGAGATTACCGCCGCCGAGAATATTTATACTCTGGACGGAACGCTGAGAGCTTCTAAGGGCGAGGTTGTTGACACTATTACCACAGGCACGGACGGAACTGCAAAATCAAAAGAGCTGTATCTGGGCAAATATGAGGTCAAGGAAATCACAGCTCCTTACGGAATGGTGCTGAATGACGAAATTCACGCTGTCGAGCTCGTGTATGCAGGTCAGAATATTGCTGTTACCGAAACCGAAACGAGCTTCTACAATGAAAGGCAGCGTGTGGAAATTGACCTTGTAAAGAGCCTTGAAACAGACGAAGCCTACGGTGTTGGCAATAACGGCGAAATCTTTGATGTAACCTTTGGATTGTATGCAGAAACAGACCTTACCGCCGCAGACGGTACGGTTATCCCCGCCGATGGTCTGATTGAGATTATTTCTCTGGACGAAAACGGCAAAGGCACGGTCAATAGCGACCTTCCGTTCGGCAGCTACTATGTAAAAGAGCTGTCAACCAATTCCGCCTATGTGCTGAATGAGCAGAAATACCCTGTCCACTTTGAGTACGCAGGTCAGGACACGGCGATTGTTCATCTTTCCGCCAATGACGGCGAAGCTATTGAGAATGAAATCATTTATGGCTCGGTAAGCGGTCTGAAATCCGATGAGGACGGAAACGCTCTGGGCGGTGCGGTTATCGGTATCTTTAAGACAGGTACAGAGGAGTTTACAAAAGAAAATGCTATCCAGACTACCACATCAGCCGATGATGGTAGTTTTTCTTTTGAAAAAGTGCCGTATGGCACTTGGGTAATCCGTGAAATTGAAAGTCCTACAGGTTTTGTACTCTCCGAGGAAGAAATCGCCGTAACTGTCGGCAAAGTTGATGAGGTCGTGGAAATCGAGCTTGTGAACTACTTTATCAAGGGGAATATTGAACTGACTAAGGTTGACGCAGATTATCCCGACAATAAGCTCACAGGTGCGGTCTTTGAGGTGTATGCCGATACAAACGGCAACGGCGAATTTGATAAAGACGATAAGCTGTGCGGCGAAATGACTGAGCTTGAGGGCGGCGTTTATCAAATGACCGAGCTGCGCTACGGCAAGTATTTCGTCCGTGAAAAAACAGCTCCAGACGGCTTTGTGCTTGATGATGGCGTGTACGGCGTTTCCATCGAGGAAAACGGCAAGACCTATACCGTAGAAAACAAAGCAGGCGTTGGCTTTATCAATGACGCACAGAAAGGCTCTCTCAAAATCGTAAAGACTTCCTCTGACGGTAAAGTTGAGGGCTTCTCTTTCCGTGTGACAAGTGCTGACGGCTACGACCAGACCTTTAAGACAGACAAGAATGGAGAAATCTTTATTGAGGGCTTGCGTATCGGTGAATACACCGTGTCCGAAGTCAGCGACTCGGCTTCCGCAGGATATATCCTTCCTGCCGACAAACAGGCAACCGTCAAAACAGACTCTACTACTATTGTTGAAATGCACAACGAGTTCAGGGATACGCCAAAAACAGGCGATGACTTTAATCTGGGCTTGTGGGTAAGCCTTGCGGCTGCTTCCGTTATCGGTGCAGGCGTTCTCGGCTTTGTCGGCTTCAAGAAAAAGAAAAAGGAGGACTGATTTATGGACGCTAAAACCATTATCGCCATTGTGCTTGTAGTGTTTATCGTCGGTGCGGCAATATGGCTTAATATCCGAAACAGAAAGAAGAAATAACCCGATATGACAGGAAAAGGGCGGCTTATGTTGATAAGCCGCCCTCTTTCCATATATGGAGGCAATCTATGAAAAATCTGAAAACCATTGAAGCTAAGGTAAAGGCTATTCTGCAAAAGAACGAGGACGCAAGAAACGATGATATGACCCTCTATCTGATTGTGTGCAACACCTATTTGAAAGGTGCAGGAGCAATGCCCTTTGCGGAAGTAATGGAACAGTATAAATATCTCGGTCTGCCGAGTTTTGAGAGCGTGGGCAGAACACGCCGTAAGCTGCAAGCAAAATATCCAGAGCTTGCGGGGAACGCCCGTGTAAGGCGGCTCCGTGCCGAAGGCGAAAAGGCATACCGCAAATACGCTAAGGAATGAGGTGTGAAATGGAAGAAAAACGCATAAACGGCGGTTATGAAATCATCGAAAGCTGTACTATCGGGAACAACGAGCTTGTCATCGGTCATAACGCCAAAGCCCCCAACCCGTATGTGTGTTGGTACTGCAAGGACGGCTCGGATTATTTTTGGGGATATTACTGCAATCAGTTATCGGAAGCGAGGGAAAAGCTGAATGAACGCTACCAAAGAGAGTGCTGTATGCCCTACAACCAGCCCGATAAAAAACAGAAAAGCCGTGATGACCGTGAGCGATAAACGAAAATATGACTGCACGACCTGTCCTTATCCCCGATATAAGGACGGGTCTGTTATTTTCTGCGATGTCTGTATCCGCAGGATTTTAGACGAGCAGAAAGAGGAAAAGAAACGAAAGGAGCAATCGAATGAGTGAAGAAAAACGAATGCTCGGCAATTATGAGGTCGTGAACAGCATTTATATTGGCGACAAAGAGGTTGTTTTCGGTGTAGATAAAAGCGATAAATACCCTTTCCTTGTAAGCTACTGCGACTACCATAATCCGTTTGGTGTGCCGTGGGCAACAGAAAGCGTTGGTTGTGACGATTATCTGGAAGCTATGGGGATTTTCATTCAGCGAGTACAGTCCCAGATAGAGCAAACCAAATCCGAATTATCCAAATTCGCTTTTGACAATACCGTGTTCACGAAAGACCATTGTATTCCCGACAAACGCAGCAGCAGTATTGTCGGCAAGGTTGTCGTTATCAATGCAGAGCCGAAACGGTATGAATATCAGCACCCTGCTTTTCAGCTCGTTTTGGCGGACGGCGGCAATGGAGCAACAGGCGGCAGAGGTAACGCTGTCTTTGGTACTTGCCTTGCCACAGGCGAAAAATCCAGATGGGAACGGTACGATGTGTTAGGAGAAATCAAGCCCGAATGTATGCCTGATTGGGCAAAGGAAGCTCTTGCCAAAATCAAGGAGCAGCAGAAAGAGAAAAAACAGAAAAATCGGGAGGAACGCTGATATGGAGATACGAGCCTTAACCCCTGCCGAACAGAAATACACCTACGCTCAAAGTATGCAGCTTGAGGGACAGACAAGTAATATCGGACACTTGCGTGGAGATTTTGCATCTTCTGGATATGGCTTTTACACTACTTGGTTTGATACAAGACCGCAATGGAAAACGGACGAGTTTAAGAAAGAGCTTGACGAGGTTATCAATTCGCTTCGTGAGGACAAGGGACTTTTGCACAACCGCTATGATATGAGTGCGTTTGCAAAGCATTATCCCGAAAGCGCATTTGCAGGAAGCTATTGCACCGAGTACGGTTTCCGTGTGGATACGGAAAAACACGCCTTTCTGTTTCGGTGCAATCCGACTAAGGGCGATTACAATTTTTACTGCTATTGCTTTGTGAAAGAATGGCTTGATAAGCATATCCAAAAAGCTGAACAGGGTATCCGATTTATCGACCCAAATTACAAAGAGCTGTTTCGTATCCCAGACGGCGGCAAAATCATCATCACATCATCGTGGGGAGAAAAAACCGAACGCCCCTGCCGTTTTATTGACGAGTATCATACCGAGATTGGAAATAACATTTTCCATATCTGCGAGTTTGCCGAGCGTATGGAACAAAACGGAGCGACCTATGAGCCAAAGCCCACAGAGCCGCAGACGGTAACAAAAGCCCCAAAGCATAAAGATTTAGAACGATAGGAGGTTTTGAAAATGGCACTCAACCAAAAGGCAATCAAGGTGCTTGGTAAGGTCTTTGAAGCAGGCTTTACTGATGAAAAGTCGATTGCCGCTATGACAATGGAAAGAATGGCTGCGAAGTATCAGCTAATTACAGAGCTGTATCGGCGCACAGGCGTGGCGGTTGCTAAAAATCCGCAGGCGTGGCAGAGTTTTTTGTCTGCCGCTTGCCGTAACTATAAATGCCGATTTGATGAACAGCTCTTGATTTACGCTCAACGCCCTGACGCTGTTGCGGTAGCACAGCTTGAAACTTGGAACAAGCAGTTTAAGCGTTGGGTAAACAAAGACAGCAAAGGCATTGCGGTGTTCGACCCAAAAGGTCGCAGGAACACGCTGAAATACTATTTTGATATATCCGATACGCACGAGGGTTATTACGGCAGCCGCCCTGTTCCGATATGGCAGATGAGTGAGCGATACGAGCAGGCAGTTATTGAACGGCTTTCCGACAGATTTGGCGATGTGGAAAGCACCGACCTTGCTTCGGTGCTGATGGAAACGGCAAAAAACGCAGTTGAGGATAATTTGCAGGATTATATGCCGCAGCTCAAATCCTGTACGCAGGATAGTTTGTTAGAGGGTCTTGACGAATATAATATCGAGGTCATTTACCGACAGCTTGCGGTCAACAGCGTAGCATATATGCTGATGAGCCGTTGCGGTGTTGATACCGAAGCGGTATTTGAGCGTGAGGATTTTGCGGAAATCATTAACTTTAATACTCCCGCCACTATCAACGCTCTCGGTGTTGCTACAAGCGACATTTCTGAAATGGCACTCAGGGAAATCTCTCAGACTATCCGAGATGTGCAAATTGCGGAGAAAAGTCAAAATCGCACCTTTGCGCCGCAATCTCAAACACGCTATGATGTAGGCAGAGAACAAGCCGAAAGGAGTAATCATAATGAGCGAAATCACATACACCAAACAAGGGGACTATCTTATTCCCGACCTGACATTACCGACAGAGCCAGAAATTCAGCTTGGCAGATACGCTTTGATGCACAGGGATTATCTGGAGCAGCACAAACGAGTGACCTACCTCAACCTGCTGACATCGGGCGAGCTGAACAAACATCTTTACGAGGTGGAACAGACGGCTCTTACGAGGTTGGAGCTTCTGACAAAACAGCTTTGCAAGGAGCAGGGCGTGACGGAGGAACTGAAAGAAAAAGCACCGATGCAATGGGTCGGGCTGATGAACAATATCCGCAGTCAAGCGGAGGAAACGATACTGAACGAGCTGATTTACAGCTAAATGTCGCTGATGAACAGCAGGTCACAGTTAATCTCCCCACCGTAGAAGAACAGATTGAAATGATGACGCAGGCAGAGGACGAAAAATCCTCTGCTTTTGTTATTTCTCAGGAAGATATTGACTCTGTTCTCCAAAGAGGAAGCGGCTTTCAGAATGGTAAATACCATATCTACCGTCAGTTTCAAAAGAATGAGGACAGCAAAGGCAATATTGATTTTCTCAAAAAAGAGTACGGCACAGGCGGCGGTACGCATTATTTCCCAGACGGTACGCAGGGACACACTTGGCACGACGGGAAAGGCATTGCGATTGAAAAGTACGGCTCATCTGTAACCCCCGACCTTGTTCTTTCTTGGGCAAAGGTAGAAAAACGGCTGCGTGAGCTGATAAAGAATGACCGCTACCTGAATGAAAAGGAAAAAGACCATTACGCCGATTATCTCGAAAGTGAGAAAGCTCCGCAGTACGAAATCGACGCCCAAAGGAAAATGGCACGGCGGCGTTTCATTGACGCAAGCCGTGACCTTCCGCCTGCCGACAAGAGAGATACCCTTGCCCTGCGGCTGTCCGATTTTATCCGTGATTTAGACGGTTATGAGAAAGACCTGCTTGAAAATGTGGAGCGCACCGACCTTGCCGATGTGACCGCCGAACAGATGGAGCAGCATTTGGGCGACCCTGCTACTGTTCAACAGCTCCTTGATTTCCTTGCTCTGGTACAGGGAAAGACCGCCGATGTTTACAGCCGCAGCAATGCATGGCGGTTTTCGCAGGAGCTTATGGAGCTGTATCCTCTCCGCTATGTCTATCACGAGGACGATATTGTATATATCGGCGCAGATAAATATGAGATTGCGGCGTTTGACGAAAATGCCGTTTCTCTGCGTAATCCAGAATTTCCGTTGTTTGGTAAGGAACTCAGCCGAGCTGATTTTGAGGAAAAGCTGAAGGAAAACCCTGCGAACGACCATTTGAAAGTAGTCGTTACCGAAAAGCAGAGCGTTCAAACGCCGCCCGAAGAAAAGCCAGACAGCATAAAGTTCTCAATCGGATTTTCGGAGCACCCCGCCTTTTATGACAGGCAGTTTAATGACCGATATACCGATTTGAGCTTTGCTCTGGGCAACTATCTTCTCGGCGTTCTGGACGAAAAGCAGCACCGTGAGCGTGAGAGCAAGGATAATGTCGGCTGGTATCATAAGACCGATTTTGAGATTACCGCTACTATCGGCGGCGAAGATTTCCATTATGAAGGACGGTTTGATATTGGCGACGGCGAGGGCGACCTTATCTCCCATATCAAAAACTTTTACGAATACTCTCTGTCCCCGAATTGCCCGTTTGTTCCCGAATGGAAGAAACAGGGCGAAGATTATTACCGTGAACAAATAGAAAGCCTGCAATGGGGACGAGATGTGTTTGTACCTTATCTGGAGCAGCATAAAACGCTCACCCCAGATGACGAAAAGCTCTATGCGGAGATTATGGCAACGGAAAGCGACTGGTTTGCCCCTGCCGAGGGAGAAAAGCAAACGCCGCACTATACCGTGGAACTGACTTCCGATGCCTTTGCCGACCCGTTTATCATACGGGATAACACCGTACCATACGGAGAGGACGGGCAGTATTACGATGTGAACGGCATTTATCAGACCTTTGAAGCCGAGGAAGAAGCGCAGGAATATGCCGATACTCTGAATAGTGCTGAAAACATCGTCAAGCTGTTCGCCCAGAAAGATGCGGAACGAAGCCAGCAGGAACAGCCCGACAAGCATGATAACGCTGACCTTATCGGCAAGGAAATTCTTATTGATAACCGCCGCTATGTCATTGAAAGCATCAGCGAAATAAGCGGCGATGTGTCAATGCGGGATATTACCTTTGCCGATGCTGTAGGCTTTCCCATCAACCGTGTGGAGAAAGTCGGCTATGTCCGCAGTCTGCTCAGTAAAACACAAGAAGAAAAGAAGCCCGAAAACCCTGTGTCTTCTGCTCCTGTCCCTGTTCCCTCAGAGCCACGGCACAATTACCGCATTACCGAGGATACTTTGGGTGTCGGCGGCGCAAAAGAAAAGTTCCGTAATAATATGGCGGCTATCAATCTCCTGCACGAATTGGAGCTTGAAAACCGACTTGCCACGCCCGAAGAACAGGAAACCCTTTCAAAGTATGTCGGTTGGGGCGGTCTGTCTATGGCGTTTGATGAAAACAATGCGGCGTGGGCTGATGAGTTCAAAGAGCTGTATGCAAGTCTTTCCCCAGAAGAATACCGTGCGGTAATGGAGTCCACCCTGACAGCGTTTTATACGCCGCCTGTTGTAATCAAAGGTATGTATGAAGCTCTTGAGCGTTTGGGATTTTCCGAGGGCAGTATTTTAGAGCCGTCCTGCGGAACGGGCAATTTCTTCGGACTGCTCCCCGATACGATGGCAGGCTCAAAGCTCCACGGTGTAGAAATCGACCCTCTTACGGGAAAAATCGCAAAGCAGCTCTATCAGAAAGCCAATATTGCCGTGCAGGGTTTTGAAGAAACAAAGCTCCCAGACGACCACTTTGATGTGGTTATCGGCAATGTGCCGTTTGGCGATTTTAAGGTCAACGACAGCCGTTACAACGCCCAGAAGTTCCTTATTCACGATTACTTTTTCGGTGCGACTCGTTCCTAAGTGAAAAGCTTAGGTGCAAATTTTGAAAGGCAGGTGAACCAGAATATTTGCAAACTAACAA
>PPYF01438136.1_pt1 | contig 13160 bp, 7 predicted proteins | sample 1559871 | NCBI WGS metagenome assembly PPYF01 (sample SAMN08240021, study PRJNA423297) | Human gut metagenome, whole genome shotgun sequencing project. | reverse complement strand
CTGTCAGCTCATCTGTTTTAACGTATGTGTCTTCGGCAGCCTGAACCTGCACAACTCCGCCGGTCGAAAGAGCTGTCTGTGCGATCATTCCGGCAGCCAGCAACAATGCCAGATACTTTCTCTTTTTCATACTTTTCCTTTCCCCTTTTTTCACAATTTTATTTTTCATAGACCTTATAACCTTATCACATTTAAACAAAATTGTCATTATCACCCCCCCATTTTCGTCATTTTGCATATTTGGGATTTCAAAAAAGGCTATAGTCGTTCATTTTCCAAAACGATTATAGCCTTTTTGTACAACACTATCTTATTTCTTCTATATTATTTATCGAGAAGCAGCGCTGTAAAACAGAACGTATTTCTTCCAAAAGCGAAAAAATCCACTCCTGTTTTAAACTGCCCATTTACAAATAATGTATTTTAGTATGCTCTTCCCCAGTAAACCATATGTTTCGCAGGTTTTCCACAGCAGACGCATACATCAGACAGATGTTCTTCTTCCATAGGAATGCATCGTGATGTCACTCCGCCTGTCTGTGCTTTAATCTCATCCTCACAAGCTTCGTCTCCACACCACATTGCCTTTACGAAACCTTTCTTTTCGGAAACCGCATCTTTCATCTCATCCATAGTCACCGCAGAACTGATGTGGTCATCAAGGAACGCTTTTGCTTTCGCATAAAGGTCTGCCTGGATCGTCTCAAGGATTTCACCGAGTTTCGTTGTAATCTCATCGATTGCCACAACGATCTTCTCTCTTGTATCTCTGCGCACAACAACAACCTGACCGTTTTCGATATCTTTTGGTCCGATCTCGATACGAGTCGGGATTCCGAGCATCTCCTGCTCACTGAATTTCCATCCCGGACTCTTTTCGGAATCATCGATCTTCGCGCGATATCCGGCTTTATTAAGAGCGTCAAGAAGTTCATTTGCCTTATCGAGAACGCCTTCTTTATGCTGCGCGATCGGAATAACTCTTGTCTGTACCGGAGCGATTCTCGGCGGAAGTACAAGACCGCTGTCATCGCCGTGAACCATGATGATCGCACCGATGATTCGGGTGGATAATCCCCATGATGTCTCGTACACACTGTGCAGTTCATTATTTTTATCTGCATACTTAATGTCAAATGCATCCGGGAAAGAATTTCCGAAGAAATGGCTTGTCGCCGACTGTAAAGCCTGACCGTCGTGCATCAGCGCTTCAATCGTATAAGTGTCCTGCGCTCCCGCAAATTTTTCACTTTCTGTTTTTCTTCCGGCAACAACCGGAATCGCAAGATCTTCTTCTACAAAGTCTTTATATACTTTCCACATTAATTTTGTACGTTCTTCCGCTTCTTCATATGTCGCATGAATCGTATGGCCTTCCTGCCAGAGGAATTCCCTTGAACGAAGGAACGGTCTTGTCGTTTTCTCCCAACGAAGAACCGAGCACCACTGATTCCATACTTTCGGAAGGTCTCTGTAAGACTGAACCGTCTTGCTCCACACGTCACAGAACAATGTCTCAGATGTCGGACGGATACAGAATCTCTCCTGAAGCGGCTCCGCTCCGCCGTGTGTTACCCACGCTACTTCAGGCGCGAACCCTTCGATGTGGTCTTTTTCTTTCTGCAAAAGGCTTTCCGGGATCAAAACCGGAAGATATACGTTTTCCACACCTGTGTCTTTAAAACGTTTGTCAAGATCCGACTGAATATTTTCCCATATTGCATATCCGTTCGGAAGATAGTTCAGACATCCCTTTACGCCTGAATAATCACATAATTTTGCTTCCCGCACAACATCTGTATACCACTGTGCAAAATCTTCGTCTCTCGATGTGATCGACTGTACAAGTTTCTTTTCTTTCGCCATTTTCTTACCTCATTTCCCAAATCATTTTCGGAACTTTTTATCTTTTGTTCCGACTTTTCTTCCATCGCTTCCATAGCGCAGCAGTTTAGCCATATCCGTCCGAATCGACCGTTTCTCCCGTTTTGCCCGTTTCTCCCGGATCGTAAAAGTCTCCGGTAACGCGGCAGATTCCCGGATAGCGCCAAAACTTCTCTGCCGGAAAAGCGTCTCATTTCCTATATGCGCCTATATAAAAACGCCGGGACGCTCTTCCCCACAAGGGACCGAGCATCTCGGCGGTACCACCCTTATTAACACCGCAGACGTCCTGCCTGCCGTTGTTCTCTCTTTTATCTTTAACGCAGATATACGCTGTATTTTCATACAGAGCTCCGGAGCCGGTTCAATGTGTTCCTGCAAAGGCTTTCACCAACCGCCTTCTCTCTGATGCATTCCACACATATACTATTCTCTTTCCTCGCCTGTTTGCATTTGTGATTTTACCCAAAATCCGGCAGAATGTCAACCGAAACCGCCGTTCCAAGTATTCATTCCGAAAATACCATCCTAAACGTGCATCTAAGACCTTATCCCAAACATTATCCGTGAAGCTGCAAAAGCTTTCCTTTTAATTCCTGCTCCATATTGCGAAGTTCCGCCTCCGCAGCCTGACGTTTTTCCCTGCCTTCACGCTGGATTGCCATTACTTCATCAAGCGTAGAGATCAGAGACTCGTTCGTTGCTTTGAGCGTATCCATATCCACGATTCCCCGCTCGGACTGCCGAGCCGTTTCCGTCGTTGCGATCTTCAGTTTCTCTGCATTTTTCTTCAAAAGCTCATTCGTCACATCCGTAACACGCCGCTGCGCTTCCGCTGCCTGCGTCGAATGTTCTACCCCAAGCGCAAGAACCATCTGACTCTTCCAAAGAGGAATCGTATTTACGATTGTAGACTGGATCTTTTCAACCATCATTGTATCATTATTCTGAACGAGCCGAATCTGAGGCGCAGTCTGAATAGAAATCATTCTTGTCAGTTCAAGATCATGGATCTTCTTCTCAAACCGAATGCACATCTCATCCAAATCTTTCGCCGCCTGCGCATCTTCCGGCAGTCCTGATGCCTGCGCCCTGCTCATCAGATCCGCAAGCTGTGTTCTTTTCACTTCCGCAAGTTTCTTCTTTCCCGCAAGAATATACATCGACAATTCCTTAAAATATGTCAGATTCAGTTCGTACATCTTATCAAGGAGCGCTGTATCCTTCATAAGCTGTACCTGATGCTTCTCCAGCGCCTTGATAATCTCATTTACATTCGTCTCGGCTTTTGCGTATTTCGCTTTCATAGAATCAATTTTGTTCGACGCTTTCTTAAAAATGCCGAAAAAGCCTTTTTCTTCTTCATCTTCATCAAAACTTTTCAACTGCGTCACAACGCCGGTAAGGAGATCCCCCACCTCGCCGAGATCTTGAGATTTCACATTATCCAACGCCGATTCGGAGAAATCCGCCATCTTCTTCTGCGTTCCCGCTCCGTACTGAAGGATCAGCGATGAATTCGTCAAGTCGATCTGCTTTGCAAATGCCTCGACCGTCTGACGCTCTTCTTCTGTCAAAATGCTGTCGTCCAGCACCGGTTCTTCTACCTGCTGCACGGCCGGAGTTTCCTTTTTATCCGCCGCCTGAAACGGATCTAACGTCAATGTCGGAGTGGTGTCTAAGTCCTTAAATTCTGTTCCCATTTCTTTAATCTCCTTTTCCATTTCTTTCTTCAGCCCTATCTTACTTATCTTCACTCATCATTCCCCGAGCTTCTATTTTATCTTCTTTACTCGCTGCGAACATCTTTTCTATCTTATCTTCTCCACTCGCTGCGCGCTTTTACTTTCTGATCTCGTCTTCCGTAAGTCCTTCCTGTGCCAGCATCGTATTCAGAACCGATATATCCGACGACACGTCCCACGCCGTATCCTGAAAAAGATCGTCCAACAACTTTTCAAACGCCACATTAAGAGTGTCAATCGTCTTTTCGATCTCTATTTTGGAAGAAATAATATTTTCTCCCTGTACAGGCTGTGCATCCAAATCTTCATACGCCTGCAGCAGTTTCATCGTCATCGGAAGATAATAATCCATTAATTTTCGGATATCACTGACCGTATCGGGTTTCTGCTCGACCCGGTCAAATATCCTGTCTACAAGCATTTCCATACGGGCGATTTTCTCCGAAATTTCTTCTCCGGGTATTGCGTCATTCGCCGCTTTGATCGCCCTCACATATTCGTCGCCTGCTTCGATGATCTTCTGGACTTCCGGAGAAAGTCTGGAAAACTCTTCCTGTTCCTTCGCTGCCCGCTCTTCTTTTTCCTGTTTTTCCCGACGCGTTCTTTCCATAAGCGCCGTGTATTGGCGATAAGCTTCGTTGCTCGTCATAAGACATGTTTCCTGCTCATCAAGATGACCTTGCCGAAACCAGCCTTTTTTAATCATCTTTTTCAAATCTTTCACAACTGCTTTCACAGAACGTCCGCTCTGCTGTGCAAATTCTTTTACGTCACAATATTCCCTGTTTCCGATCATTTTCACATATTTTCCAAAACGGCTCACCGTACACGCATTCGATGTTCCGATAATTCCCATCACTGCAAACGCAACAGAAAAACCGCCCATCAAAGCCGCCATGACATTTATCTCCATCTGCCAGCCTGTTACCGAACTTCCCAACAGAAGCATCAGACCGATGATCAGAGTAACGATCATCCCAAGGTATCCCGTAATCGCGAGGAAGATACCGCCGACCTTTATTGCCGTTCCCTTCAGATAAAGGATTCCGCCTCTGTGCACGGAATTCCCCGCTGTTCCCGTTCTTTGATCCTGCGCGAAGCCGCCTGCTGAGCCCGCTCCCTGATTATGTGTAAATCCGCCCGCTGCGCCTGTCCTCTGATTCTGTGTAAATCCGCCTGCTGAGCCTGTCCTCTGATTCTGCGTGAATCCGCCAGTTGCGCCTGTCCTCTGATTCTGTGTAAATCCGCCTGCTGAGCCTGTCCTCTGATTCTGTGTAAATCCGCCTGCTGAGCCTGTCCTCTGATTCTGTGTAAATCCGCCTGCTGAGCCCGCTCCCTGATTCTGCGTGAAACCACCTGCAGATCCTGTTCCCTGATTATGAAACGGCGGTGTGTTTCCCGCTTGTCTCTGCCTCTGTGCAAAATTATCCGCAGCGGCATTCATCGCATCACTTCCGTAACGGATTCCGTTTCTTAGTCCTCTGGAGAGTCCTTCCATCGCACGTCCGATCGTATCCGTCACATTCTGATTTAACCGTCCGTAATTTTGATGATCGATAGCGTCCTGAATCGTCCGATTCAATTCATCCAACGATCTTTCCCACTCATTATTTATCATGAATTTCCTCCTTAAAGGGTTGACCTGAAAATTCTTTTATATGATAATCAGTTTAGCCGTAACACATTGAAAAGTCAATAATACGAAGGAGCGAAAATAAGACAAATGATAAAAAATGCATCCCCGCTTATTATATACGAAGACGAGCAGATCATCGTCTGCCATAAACCCGCAGGAACGCCGACTCAGAGCAGTCATATCGGAACTTCCGACATGGAAAGCCTACTCAAAAACCATCTTTTTTCTTCACGTAAATTTCACCGGGCAAAATCAGGCGAACCGTATCTTGCGATCATTCATCGCCTCGACCAGCCTGTAGAAGGGATTCTCGTCTTTGCAAAAACACCTGCCGCCGCAAAGGAACTAAACCGCCAGCTCACTTCCCAAGAATTTGGGAAATATTATCTTGCAGTAATATCAGGCATTCCCGAACCGCAGGAAGGCTCTCTTGAAAACTATCTCGTCAAAGATACCCGTACAAACAGTTCCGCAGTCTGTACGAAAACGACTCCGGGAGCAAAACTTGCCAGACTTCACTACAGAACAATAGAAACATACGGTGCGCCCGGAAACGAAAAATTTACCGATTCCAAATCGACTGACACGCCAAAAGACACGTCCCGAAACCACAGGCAGCCGCCATTGCAAAATGAATCTTCTGCCTTAATAGAAATCCATCTTGACACAGGCAGACATCATCAGATTCGTGTGCAAATGGCATATTTCGGACACCCCCTTCTAGGCGATCGAAAATATGGCAAAGAAATCACCGATCATATGAATTCCGTACAATCTTCGACAAAACGATTTCAGGCAGGACAACTTCATCTCTGCGCTTACAAGCTAACATTTCATCATCCCAAAACCGGAAAAGAGATGGAATTTCAGATTTGAAACTCCATCTCTCATAAATCCGATCTTCCTGTTTGGAAAAATCTCTTCTCCTGCAATCCCGAATTTTAACTCGTCGCACAAAAAAGGCGGTGCCTCACGCGCACCGCCTTTTTTGTTTCATATAATCTTCATCTTACGAATCAGATATTTTTATTTCACTCTTTTTCTTCTAAAGAATGTTACTACAGCGATTCCGCCCGCTGCCACAAGCGCCATCAAATATCCTGCGATGTTTGCGCTGTCACCTGTAACAACAGCTGCATTGCCACCGTTTCCGTTGCTTCCATTGCTTCCGCTATTTCCACTGTTTCCACTGTTTCCATTGTTTCCATTGCTTCCGCTGTTTCCGCCACTACCGCCGTTTCCATCCGGATTCGGGTTCGGGTTCGGATCAGGAGTTGTGTCTTTTACAAGACCGTCATAAGCTGTCTGCAATGCTTCTTTTGCTGCATTTACTTCATCCTGTGTTGCATTCGGATTTGCAAGAACACTCTGTGCTTTCATAAGAGCTTCATTGAATGCTGTCCAGCTTTCTGCTGTATATCCGTCTGCTTTGGTGTCTTTGTACTGATTATAAAGAGTCGTCAGTCCACTCTTATCTACATCGCCCGGCTGCGGATCTGGATTAAGTTTCACAAGTCTGTCATGCGCTGTCTGCAATGCTGTCAAAGCTTCGCCTGCTGCTGCGTTTGTTGTATCTTTTGCTTCGATGAGAGCTTTCGCTTCATTCATCTTCGCTTCGTATACTGCCCATGAGTCTGCTGTGTAGTCTGCTTTATTCAAGTTTTCTGCCACATAACTGTCATAGAGAGCTTTCAGAGCTGCTGTCGTTTTCTCTCCGTAGAAACGGATCTCTGCCATACTTGCGAATTTATCCTGTGCTCCTGCTTCAAGAACTTTGAACTCTACATATCTTACATCTTTCGCATCAAAAGCGATCTGCTGATACTGTTCTCTGTTTACAAGAACATTTCCATTCTCATCGAACTCATATGTTCCGACAGATTTCATATCGTCTTTGGCGCTTCCTACAAAGATCTGCGCTTTCAGAATATCGCCGTTTGTCACTCCCTGACGAGCAAGGAATGTAATGTCTGTCAAGTTGTAAAGTCCGCCGAGATCAAAGTTGAGGCTCTGCGGCAATACATCTTTGTTGTACTCTGTATGCCAGTAATTATCCTCTTTTCCGTCAAGTACGTTTGTTGCAAGTCCATCCTCAAGTTTATCAGGATCACATTCACTTGTTGCCGTTACTGTGAATCCTTCTGCTTTTGCATCAAGCAGTTTTGTCTCATCAAGCGGACGGAATACAAGTCCGTCGATTGCCGCGTAAATTGCCATCTGTGCTTCAAGTACCTGATTCTTAGTATATTCGCCCTTAAGCAATTCTGTAGCTGCATTTACTGCCGCTGTAAGCTTTCCATAACTTTCTTCTGTGTAAGCAGATGACTGATATGTACGAGCTTTAGCAAGCGCTTCATTTAATCCTGAAATATCAACGCCGGCTTTAACATTGATATCGTATGTTGCTTTTACTTCTTTGTTTCCTGCGGCTGTCAGAGTGATCGTACTCTTTCCTTCCTTCATCGCTCTCGCTTTGTAGATCGGATGTTTGTTCTCATCTGCCAGCGTAATGATCTTCACAACGTCCTCATTAGAACTTTCTACTGTGAAGAATTTGTTTGTTGCATTGTCTGGCTGAACTGTTGCATTAATGTCTGCCAGTGTTCCGACATACATCTCTTTTGCATTGTTCGGATCTGCTGTGATTCCTGTAACCGGTGTATTAGAGAGATTTGACAGTTCAAGTTCTGCAAGTGTGAGCATGTTCTTCACATCACTTGTTGATTTTGCATCTAAGAATGTAATCTGAACTTCTTTTACCGCCTTGTCTCCTGTAAATTCAAATGTATATTTCTCCTGTTTTGTTTCAAACTTGATCTCGTCTGATGATGTATCATCTGTATAAATCAGTTTTGCAGATACTTTATTCAAGTAACCGTTTCCTTCATTTGCATTAGATACGACTACTTTGTTCAATACTTCCGGATTCTTCAATGCAAGATGCATTGTTGTCGGAAGGATGATGTAGTCCGGAAGTTTTCCATCTACATGGTTGGATGAAATATCCCACTTAAACTCAAAATCACGCCCAAATGTTCCATCAAACAGTCCATTGTAATTATTCTGCTGGATCAATTTATTTACATTCGGATCATCTGTGTTATCTTCTGTGAGTTTCTCATTTGTCATTGTGATATTGAAGTCTGCCTGTCCAAACTTCTTCTCTGTTGCCGGAACATCTGGAATCTCAACTTCTGTGTCTACCTCTGACTCGATCGTGCTGTAGTTCGGTCCGATCAAAGTTACTTTAGAAAGGTCGATCACTTTCGCGTCTGTTGTAGAGATGTTTTCTTTTGCCTTCATTGTGATTGTAGCAAGTACGTCACTTCCGGCATAAAGTTCTTTGTCTCCACGGTTTGCAAACGCAAGGTTTACATATGCTCTGTCTTCATATTCTTTATTAGCTGTCAGGTTTTCCATCTGAGCAAGGAGTGGAGAAACTTCACAAGAAACGTATTCCACTTTGCTCTTATCATACTTGATCACCTGTCCAAACGCGTTCAATCCTGCGACATTCTGTGCGTAAACGTCAACTGTAAATGTCTCGCCTTTCTTCACGCTGTCGCTGCTCGCAAGAAGCATAGCTTCTCCTGAAACACTGTCTGTCTTCGTTGTCCCATTATCTAACTGGAACATCGTGAATGCATAATCATAAACGTCATAGATGTCGTTCATATTAATATCGCCGTAACGGCTCTTGATCTGATCGATGAAGATCTTATCATTTCCGCCTACTCCGAGATAGTTCTTCATGTTCGTGTAGTCAGCTTCAATTACCGTTTCACTATTATTTGTACTTCCAACTGCAAACGGGGTTGAATCCGCTTCTTTGTAAACTTTGATTTCGCTTGCAGCAAAGAAATTTCCAACTGATTCAAGCGGAGTAAAACGGATATAACGCGCTCCACAATTCAGATCACCCATCACTTTTGTATCTGCGTTTCTTTCCCAGTTGTACTCTTTTGCTTCTGACCAATGCACACCGTCAAGACTTGTCTCAAGTCTCATCTTCTTAACAGTTCCATTAGACGCATCCGTACGCGGATAATACTCGATTTTATCAAGTTTATAAGCTTTTCCGTAATCTACAGTAAGTGTTTGTCCGATTGCATCTCCACCTGAATGGAAACCACCATCACCTTGCTGGAAGACTTGGTCGAATGCAAGATCTGCGCTATGGTTTCCGTAAAGCGTTCCAGTCCATTTAATTGACTGCGGCTTTGGCGTATCTTTCCACGGATCTTCTGCTGACTGGAATGTCTGTTTCTCACTCCACTTGGAATATCCGTCAGCATTTCTTGAACGAACCTGATATGTATGCTCTGAATGATAAGCAAGATCTACATGCGTATATGCATCAGCATCGCCAACTGCAAATACAACGTCATCGATCATCAGCTCATAAGATGTAGCAGTATCTACTTTATTCCATCCAAGAGTGATACTTGTCGGTGTCTTCGCCTCAACATTCTCTGTCAACGTCGGAACTGCAAGGTTCTCATTCAACTGATCTTTCGGAAGTTTTCCGTCATTTGCAAATCCTTCGATTACTAATGTCTGATCAACTGCTTTTGCGTCAGCCTGTGCGAATTTCACATATAACTTCGGAGTTCTCTTCACACCTTTTACAAGATCTGCAATGCCGGTTTCTTTCTCAGATGCATATGTCTCGATTGCCGGAGACTCATCGTAGAAGTAAACCGCTTTTCCAGCTTCAACTTTCTTCGCATCGAAATCAGCTTTGCTCGTTACTTCTTCAACATCAAGTGCGGCACTGCCGTTCTTTGCTGTTACTTTCGACGGTTTCTTAGATACGTTTACAATAAATGTTGTGTTTTTGTCTTTCTTGTATCCTTCGTAGCTTCCTGTAGACTTCTCTGCTGTCAATGTAGCCGTTCCGTCTTTTACTTCAGACGTAAATTTCGCAGATACATGATCGCCGTAAGAAGCGTTCGTTACTTTTCCATACTCGCCTTCTTCTTTCAGATCGTTCTCGATGAATTTACCGTCGTCTTCAAACATCGTGTAAGAAGTCTTTCCAGCCGGCCAGAACTCTACGATACGGTTTGCTTTATCAATGTCTTCCGGAGAGTTGTTTTCTTCCCACATCGGAATGATCGCGCCGTTCTTTACGAATACCGGAAGTTTCCAAAGCGGAGCGTCAAAGTTATTGAGAACTCGTCCACCCTGATACTGCTCACCTGTGAAGTAGTCGATCCAAACGTCTTTCTCTCCCGGCAGGTAAATGTTATTTCTGATATCACTACCATCATTCTCTGTATCTGCCGTATTCTGATAGATTGGAGCTACAAGCATCTCTGATCCGAGCATATACTGATACTGCATCGCTTTGCTGCTTGCATAGCTGTCATTCGGATATTCAAGGAACATCGCTCTCATAAGCGGAAGTCCTGTATCTCCGTTGCCTGTATTGATGTTTGCCGCAGAAGCTGCTCCTGTATAAATGTATGGAAGAAGCTGCGCTTTTATCTTCATGTACATACGGTTGATTCCTGTATACGGATCACCGAATGTATACGGCATCTTCGCGTAAGTTCCCCAACCATCCATGTTGAGCATAAGCGGTGTAAATGATTTCCACTGATAATCTCTCGTAGCAATGAGCGCATCTCCGCCGAAGATACCGTCCATATCACTACCTACGTTCGGGTTACCGCTAAGAGACGTTCCGATATATGTCGGAATGTGGAAACGGATGTACTCCCATTTACCACCTGTCTGGTCTCCTGTCCAGATACCGCAGTAACGCTGTGATCCTGCCCATCCGTCAAGAGAGATGATGTTCGGACGGATATCGCCTTCAGTTGTCGCGATATCGTAAGCTGTCTTCACGCCGTCAAGCTGCATGGAATATCCATGTCCAACCCATGCAACGTCTGTCTTCAATGTAGAAACGCCGCCGACTTTAACTTCATTTTTGAAGTCACGAAGACGATGCCATAATGTTCCTGAATTTGAATCCGGTGTCAAATAACTCTGTGTCCAAAGTCCTGTCTGTACACCTTTTTCCTGTGCATATTTTGTAAACTTAGCAAGGTTCTCTACGTTTGCCTTAACTGCCGCAAGACGATCCGGTGAACTTGTTCCATCTGGATTCACTCCGCCTGTCATATGATGACCGTTCTGTCCGTATCCTGCGCCGTATCCGTCATTCGGAAGGAAATATCCGAGAGGCATATCGTACTTAACATAATCATCAAGTACCGCACGGGCTGAAAATTCATATGGTGTCTCTACTTGTGGGAACTTATCAGTAGCCACTGTCGGACCTTCACCGTTAAGCGACTCAAGTTTCTGTCCGGCTACCGGAACAAAATCAGCGCTCATTCCGATTTCATATGTTGTCTTTCCTTCACTTGTAGACGGATCAGTTCCTTTGATAGTCCATGCCTTCGCACCTTTCACCGGCGTGTTTGACCACGCGTCACGGTTGTATGCGTTCAGGTGTCCCTCATAAAAAGCATATTCAGGAAGAAGAACCGGATTACCTGTTACATGGTAATACTCATCCAAAATATCCTGTGTTTTCTCAGTGACATTTTTTCCGTCAGATACGAAATAATAAGCGTCAAGTTCGCCTTCTTCGTGCGTTGCCGTAACAGCATCTGCCGTTGTCTTACCAAAGTCATATTTACCATCAGCAAATGTGTTTCTCAACACCCCGTATCCGTCTGTCGTATAATAGAATGGGTTCGGAGATGCTACACCGCCGTCTGTCCAGCCACTTTCATTTACAATGTTGATCGACTCTCCTGTATGAACGAATCTGCCGTTCTGTGTACCACCGCCGTAGAAATTCTCTCCGTCGTTTTTCTTAAGAGTCTGTACTGTTGCAGATTTTGAAATAGACAGCGCTTCTTTTTCTTCCATCACAACCTTATCGTTGCTTAAGATTTTCATCTTAGCTGTCTCTTTATCAAACTCAACAGAAACATTTTTACTTGTGATCGTAAACTTTCCATCTGCATCTTTAATCTTTGCTTCCGGTTTTGAATACTCACTGGAGCTGTCAGGATACTGCTGAATACGTCCCTTGTGGGAACTCTGTCTCGGTTTTGCATACTCCGAGAACTCGCCGCTCGGATCTACGTTATATCTGAAGATCCCGTCTTCAAGAAACGTAAGCTTCGCTTTTACACCACCGTTGAAAGTCACAATAACGATGTTGTCTGCATCGCCTTTTTTCACTGACTCGACGCTTGTCAACTGCCCGGCAAAATCTTCCGCAGCTTTCGCCGGTATCGGCGGAAATGCTGTAAGCACCATGCCAAGCGCCGTAACAGTTACAGCAGCTTTCTTTCCTGCTCCTTTCATTTTCTTAGTCCATTTCATCTTTTTCCTTCTCCTCCTTTTCTTCGGGCAAATTGTTCAAATTGATTGCATTTACCACTAAGTACTTTATTATATAATTATTTTGACCAAATGTATTTATACAAATCATTCTCGGTTTGTATTTTTTTACATTTGTATCGCCTTTTTTACCGGTATTTTCGGGTATTTTCAACATATTTCTAACTTTTGTCGATTTATCTGTACTCAATTTCTATCAAGACAAAATCTCTCTATTAGAAAGGTAATATTTGCTTCTGTATCTTCAAGATCATCTGCAATTTCGGAAATTGTTTTTCCTTTTTCAAGTTTTTTCCGGATGAGAGCACTTTTTTCTTCTCTTCGTCCTTCTTCTCGTCCCTTCTTCTTCCCTTCTTCTCGTCCTTCTTCTCGTCCTTCTTTCCGTCCTTCTTCTCTCTGCACTTCGATATCTGTCTCATAGTCATATTCGTCTAATAACATATTAACAACCTCGCTTCCTTTTCGCATTAAATAATCAGCAAGAATCCCTTTTTCAATGCACTCTTTTATCGCTTTTTTATAAG
>PPYF01306623.1_pt1 | contig 13160 bp, 15 predicted proteins | sample 1559871 | NCBI WGS metagenome assembly PPYF01 (sample SAMN08240021, study PRJNA423297) | Human gut metagenome, whole genome shotgun sequencing project. | reverse complement strand
TCAAGGTTTGCCGGAACAAGGTCAACACCTTCGTCGTGGTGCAGAATACCGACCGTAGGGTCATTCATCGTTTCGTTTATGACATCTGTGAGTTTCGTTGCAAGCGTGATACCCAAGTTATCCGTATCCTTCCAACCGAGACAGGTGGTTAAGTCGCCCTGTGGGTCTGCGTCTATGAGCAACACTTTCTTTCCCTGCATTGCAAGACCGACGCCGAGGTTTACCGTGGTGGTCGTCTTTCCAACTCCGCCTTTTTGATTGCATATAGCAATCGTTTTGCAGTTCGACACTTTGTGCGTCCTCCTTTCGTACCCGATAAGGTGGCTAAAATCATCAGAATTAAAGTCTTAGTGAATGATTTATTCAGTTGTCAAAATACAAGTGAATGGGCTGACCTTTTCGTGGTTCGGAATTAACCCCTTCACTCATTTGGACAAAGGGGGTCAAAATGCACACCCAAAATCACCCCTTTTTCAAAAATTTCTTGAAAATATTTTTTTAGAAACAAAAAAGCCGCCTATTTCCCTCGTAATTGAGGTCAATAGACGGCGGGTAGAAATATTCATAATTTTGGTGTATAATAGGAAATTAAGAGAAAGACAAACTTGAATTTGACGGAGAGATAGTATGGCTATTATTAAAAACGAAATACCGATTTTGGAGTTTGATACAGAGCAGACAGCAGTTCTTAATCCCACTCATGAAAATCTTGGTTTGAACTTACCCAAGAAATGTGTGTTCGCATTTCTTGGTGCTTACATAGATGAATATGCCAGTAAAAGTGATACCAAACAGGTATCCACTTTTGAGAGTGCAACGAAGCATTATCCCATTTACATCACCAAATACAAGGGTGAGGACATTGTGCTTTGTCAAGCACCCGTTGGTGCGGCAGCAGCCACACAGATACTTGATTGGCTGATTGGTTATGGTGTAAGAGAGGTAATCTCGGCAGGTAGTTGCGGTGCTCTGGAAAAGTTCCCCGAAAGTACATTCCTCGTACCAAACAAGGCTCTGCGTGATGAGGGAACATCTTATCACTATGCGCCCCCTTCTCGATTTGTGGAAATCAGCGAGAAGGCAAGAAAAGCAATTGAAGAAACCATTCTTGAGCATAGTATGAAATATCAGGAGGTTATAACCTGGTCAACGGATGGATTTTTCCGTGAAACCAAAGAAAAGGTGGCTTATCGCAAAAGTGAAGGCTGTGCAGTTGTAGAAATGGAATGTTCTGCTCTGGCGGCCTGTGCTGATTTCAGAGGGGCAACCTGGGGTATGATACTTTATACCGCAGACAGTCTTGCAGATGTTGACAAATACGACGAAAGAAACTGGGGCGGTAATGCATACGAATATGCACTTACGCTCTGCCTTGATGCGGTTATCAAATTATAAGAACAGTTAGAATCAATCTTTTTTTTGTGATATAATTTTATTGAGGTGAATGAAATGAGGACTGAAAAAGAAATATACGATTTAGTTTTGAATTTTGCTTTTCAAGATGAGAGAATTAGAATTGTAACTCTTGAGGGGTCTCGCACTAATGTTAATATACCAAAAGACAATCTTCAAGATTATGATATTACTTTTTTTGTTATAGATATGGGAGAATTTTTGAAAAGCGATGACTGGCTTAGTGTTTTTGGTAACAGAATTATGATGCAAAAACCTGAAGATATGGAATTATTTCCTCCAGAAGAAAAAGGATTTTCTTATATAATGCTTTTTGATGATGGTGTAAAGATTGATTTAACTTTGTTACCTGTTTCAATGCTTGAGGAGTATCTTACTCGCGATAAACTTGTAAAAATCATGTTAGATAAAGATAATATGATTAAAACAGAAATAGTTCCCACAGATGAAGATTATTACATTAAGTGTCCAACAGAAAGAAAGTTTGATGACTGTTGTAACGAATTTTGGAATGTTGCAACATATGTATCCAAGGGCTTACTTCGTGGTGAAATACTATTTGCAATAGACCATATGAATGAAGTATTACGTCATGAGCTTCTTAGGATGATTAGTTGGTATGTCGGTACTGAAAAAGGATTTAATTTCAGTTTGGGTAAAAACTATAAATTTTTAGATAAGCATATTAAATATTTGGAAACACAAAAGAGAATTTCAAATAAATATCTTTATGGTAATAGGTATTGACAAATTCCAATTTGTCGAACTTACTCTAAATTAGCAAAGACCGCTTACATCGTGTAGGCGGTCTCTTTTCGTGTTCAGATATATTTGATTTTGAACTTTCTTCTCTTGGCTGAAAGCACCTTATAAAGAATATCATCTACTGCATCGGTGCATCTGCCTTGTGCTGTCAGGCTGTTCTTCAAACGAATAAGTGATTGTATCAATCTGCTATATTCGTCATCATTTAGATAGATATGGAACTTTTCTTCTCTCATAGTCGTTTCCTCCATTCATCGAATCTTCTTTTGATTACCGAAACATCTACTTCGACATCAGAATAAATAAAGATATGTACGCTTTTGAAAACTGCTTTTACTCTGTCGGCATACTCCGTTTCCGTTTCGGTTGTCTTAAAAGGGAGTTTTACGAGTTTTATATTTCGCTGCTTGCAAAGGTGGCTTTTGAGAACCTCCATATGTTCTGAGCCGTTCGTAAATTCTATCGCCAGCTTTTCTGACGGAATGTAGGTTTCAAGAGGTATTCCTAATAGTTTATCTGAACCGAGCTGTACCTTTAATCCTTTTTGATTGGCGTAATAGGCGACCGCCAAGCCGGGGAACACGGAGCGATATTCTTTTTCGCACACAGTGCATTTTTCTCCGATAATTGTTCTATCGCTGATTTTTGCTTTCCAAGAGTGTCCCAGTGAACATTTCCACCACACTCTTTTCATCGACCTTCTTGACACTTGTGTCGGGAGCAGAGAGTTTTTTTCGTAATCCCATTCAGCAAGCAGTTTCCTGTCCGTTGTGGCTAAATCATTGTATCCTGCAAGAACTGTCCTGTCCGCACAAACCGGGCATACTGTTCCTTTTACACGAGCATTGATAACGGACTTCCACTCATTGCCACAGGTCTTACACTTCCACCAAACATTGTGTCTTGATTTTGCGTTTACCTCATCAGGCATTAGAGGATAATTTCTTTCTGACCACTCAGCCGCAAGTTCAGGGTGCGTAGTCGCCAAGTCATTAAATCCTTTGAGCAATGTATATCCGCTGCAATACGGACATCTGCTCCCACCGGCACGGGTTGAAATAAGAGTGGGGCTTCAATGTGGCTAAATCATTGATACCCTCTATTACTCTCGCTCCTGAGCATATCGGGCATTTCTCGCCCTTTGAGCGAGCTTTGACGCTCGTTTCCCACTCGTGTCCGCAAGCACCTTTCCACCATACTTTTTTATTTGAACCGAAGGTTATCTTATCAGGCGTCAGCGGTAAATTCCTCTCTGACCATTCAGGAATTAGCTCCGGGTGAACGCTTGCTAAACTGTTGTTCATAGTATAACCACCCCTTCCTCTGTGATTATCCTCATTATATTGAGAAAAACAGGATTGGTGTAGTTTGCGATGTAGTCCGAAAACTATGAGAAATGAAAGAAGCTCCTGAGAAGCAGTAACTTCTCAGGAGCTGTGTGAAACTTAAAATTATGCGATTTTTTAGTCTCTGCACCGTTTTTAGCACCGATTGGTGTAAATTTGGTGTAAAGAGGTAAATTTATTTGATTTTGAAAGTCCCGAAACCCGCATAACTACTGGGTTTTTCTGAAATTTGTTAGTCCAAAGGTTTCATTGTGGGGAACAGGATGACATCGCGGATGGAATCCGTGCCGCACAGCATCATGCTGCACCGGTCGATGCCGAAGCCCAGACCGCCGGTAGGCGGCATGCCGTACTCCAGCGCCATGACGAAGTCCTCGTCCATCATGTCGGCCTCCTCGTCGCCGTTGGCCCGTTTCTCCGCCTGGGCCTTGAAGCGCTCGTACTGGTCGATGGGGTCGTTCAGCTCGCTGAAGGCGTTGCCCATCTCGCAGCCGCAGATGAACATCTCATACCGCTCGGTGAGGGCGGGCTGCTCGGGGCTGCGCTTGGCCAGCGGGCTGACCTCCACCGGGTACATGGTGATGAAGGTGGGCTGCACCAGCGTCTCCTCCACCTTCTGGTCAAACGTCTCGTACAGGGCGTTGCCCCATGTGTGGGCCACGCCGTCCATGTCCACGCCCACGCTCTTGGCCAGCTCCACGCCCTTGTCGGCATCGCCGATGCAGGCCATGAAGTCGGCGCCGGTAACGTTCTTCACGGCGTCCGCCATGGTCACGCGCTGCCAGCTTGGGGTCAGGTCGATCTCGTGGCCCAGCCACTGGACGTGGTAGGTGCCCAGGATCTCCTTGGCCGCGCCGGAGAGGATACCCTCCAGAATGTCCATCATGCCGTCCAGATTGGTAAATGCCTGATACAGCTCGCAGGTGGTGAACTCCGGGTTGTGCTTGGTGTCCATGCCCTCGTTGCGGAAGATGCGGCCCACCTCGTACACCCGCTCCATGCCGCCCACGATCAGCCGCTTCAGGTGCAGCTCCGTGGCGATGCGCATATACATATCAATGTCCTGCGCGTTGTGGTGCGTGATAAACGGACGAGCGTTGGCGCCGCCGGCAATGGGGCTGAGAACAGGCGTCTCCACCTCCATAAAGCCCAGATCGTCCAGATAGCGGCGCAGATACGCCACGAACCTGCTGCGGATCTCGAAGTTCCGCTTGCTCTCCGGGTTCATGATGAGATCGACGTACCGCTGGCGGTAACGGATCTCCTTATCGGTCAGGCCGTGGAACTTCTCCGGCAGGGGGCGCAGAGACTTGCTCAGCAGCGTGATCTCCCGTGCGCGGACGGACATCTCGCCCCGCTGGGTGCGGAACACCTCGCCCTTGACGCCCACGATATCGCCGATGTCGTATTTCTTGAAGCGGTTATAGTTGTCCTCATCCATCTCATCCTTGCGGGCGTAGATTTGGATGCGGCCCGTTTTATCCTGCAAGTCGCAGAAGGACACCTTGCCCATGCCGCGCTTGCTCATCAGGCGGCCGCCCACGGATACCTCGCTGCCCTCCAGAGCGTCGAAGTTGTCCTTAATGTCCTGCGTGTGGTGTGTCACGTCGAATTTCGTGATCTGGAAAGGGTCGCGGCCCTCGTCCTGCAGGGCCTTGAGCTTCTCACGGCGGATGCACAGCAGCTCGCCGAGATCCTGCTGCTGGGTGTCGTTGCGGTTGGTTTCGTCTGCCATTTTGCAGCCCTCCTTTGTATATTGCCAATGCCGGGCGCCATGCGCCCCGCACTCAGCGTTCGATCTTGTCGATACGGTAGCGGATCGTGCCCCGGGGCGCCTCCACGACTACCTCCTCGCCGGCCTTGTGGCCCATCAGCGCCTTGCCGAAGGGGGAATCCTCGCTGACGGCGCGGGACATGACGTCCGCCTCCTGGGAACCCACGATACGGTATGTCGGCAGCTGCTTGCCGCTGCCCAGCTCCGTTACGGTAACAACGCTGCCGATGGAGATCTTGTCGGAATCCTCGCTCTCGTCCACGATCACCGCGTGCAGCAGGATATCCTCCAGCTCTGCGATGCGGGAGTACAGCTTGCCCTGCTCGTTTTTCGCCTCATCGTACTCGCTGTTCTCGCTGAGGTCGCCGAAGCCGCGGGCCTCCTTGATCAGCTCCGCCACCTCATCGGCACGGGTGGTCTTGCTGTAATCCAGTTCCTTTTTCAGCTCGTCATAGCGGGCCTGACTCATTTTGAATTCTTTCGCCATGCTGCACATTCCTTTCTATTGGTAAGATGCCCCTGAACAGGCAAAATACGCACAATATATCACGTTGCATTATAGTGAGTTTCCCCCCGCCTGTCAAGCGCGGGAAGTCACCGATACCACATGAATTTGCGATGGCTCCCATCTGCCCGCCGCAAACAGCGCCGCCAGCAGCTGCTCCGACACCGGCCACGGCCCCAGCCCCGCCGCCGCGTACCGCACCTCCTGCCGCGCCGTGCAGTCCTCCCCCAGATACACCGCCGCGCCGTCCCGCTCCTCTCCCGCCGTACCGCACCACACCGTCACCGCCGGCGTCTGACCGCCGCAGCCCGCCGCCACGCCGTACCGTGCCAGCAGCCACTGCTCCAGCGCCGCCTGTCCCGGCGGCTCCGCCGCCACATACCGGGCCCGCTTCACCAGCACCCGCGCCGCCCGCCGCGCCGTGCTGCCGTCCTCCCCGGTGCACAGCCGCGCGGTCTTTCCGCTGAGCACCGGACACACGGCGTCCAGCAGCTCTCCCAGCTTGGCCAGCCGCAGCGGCCCCACCGGCACCGGCCGGATGCCGTACCGCGCCGCCGCCTCCCGCCATGCGCCGTCCTCAAACACCGCCGCGCTCACGCCCTGCCGCGCCAGACGCCGCAGCAGGCGGCGGGCACGCACCCGCCGCAGCGGGCCTGTCCCCACCGTCAGCACCTGAAACGCCACGCCGCCGATGAGCTCCCTTGTCAGCGCCGTCCGCCGCCCCTGCCGGATATACCCGTACATACGCCGCCCTCCACGCAAAAAAACTCTGCATCATGGTATGATGCAGAGTTTTCCGGTATGTCCGTGTCACCAACGTGCAATGTAGCCCGGCAGATAGTCCAGCGGGTTCTGGTTCACGCCGTTGATCATCACCTCGTAGTGCAGGTGCGGGCCGGTGGAGTTGCCGGTAGAGCCGGTAATGCCCACCGTATCGCCCTGCCCCACCATCTGTCCCACGCTGACGGAGACGGAGGTGAGGTGCGCGTACAGCGTGGTATAGCCGCCGCCGTGATCCACCACCACATAGTTGCCGTAGCCGCTGCCGCCGTAGGAGCCGTACACCACCGTCCGGGCCAGAATGACCTTGCCCGCCTTGGTGGCCATGGCCGCGCTGGTAGTGCCCACGCCGCCGATATCCACGCCACGGTGGTTGGTACTGCCGATGCCGCCGGGGGACACGCGCCCGCCCATGGGAGATGTAATGATCTTACTGGTGCTCACCGGCCAGATGAAGCCGCCGGGGCTGGGTGTCACATCGGAGGTCTCCAGCAGCTTCTTGATCTGGGCCTCGATCTCTTTCGCTTCCTTCTCCTCCGCCGCGGCCAGCTCCTCGTAGCCCTTCTGGGTGGCGGCGTACTCGGCGATCAGCGCCGCCGCCTCGTCCACCTTCTGCTGCAGCGCGTCCTGCTGCTGGGCCAACAGCTGCTCCTGCTCCTCCATGGCGGTCTTCTCCGCCTTGATGTTCTCCCGTGTCTGGCGGATGGCCTCGATGAGGTTCCGGTCGTATTCCGCCACCTCGTTGACGAACTCCAGCCGGTTCAGGAGGTCTGCGATGCTGGTAGCCTTGAACAGCACCGACCAGTAGGACAGGCTGCCCCTCTCCTCCTCGCTGCGCACCTGCTGGCAGAACAGGTCGTACTGCTCCGACTCCATCTCCTCGTATTCCGTGATCTGCTGGGCATACAAGTCGATCTGCGCCTTGGTATCGTCGATCTCCTCCATCAGCAGCTGGTTCCGCTGATCCAGCAGGGTCTTGGTGCCCATTACGTCCTCTTTCTTGGCCTTGGCCTCTGCGATCTGCTTCTGCAGCTCCGCGACGCGCTCCCTTTTCTCCTGCTTCTTTTTCTCCAGCTCGTCCATCTCCGCCTGACGCTGGGCCTGCTCCTCGGACTTCTTTTCCTCGTCCGTCTTGGTGGCATAGGCCCGCTGCACGGTGGCCGCCGCCAGCAGCGACAGCCCCAGCACCAGCGCCAGCGCGCCGCACAATAGGCGTTTTCCTCTCCTCATGGTCACGCTCCTCTCCTTGTCATACCGTCATACCCGCAGGAACCGCCGAATGGCCGTCAGGCTGCCGCCCACGCCCACCAGGATGCCGGCGCCCAGAAATACCAGCGCCACCGGCTGCCAGATCTTCACAAACGGCACCACCGTCAGGATCTGCAGGGTGTCGGATGTCCCGATGCCCCGCGCCACGGCGGTGTACAGCAGCCACTGCAGGCCAAAGGCGATAACGGCGCTGAACAGGCCCAGCAGCATACCCTCGTACACGAAGGGCCACCGGATGAATCCGTTGGTGGCGCCCACCATCTTCATAATGGCGATCTCGTCCCGCCGGTCGAAGGTGGTCAGCTTGATGGTGTTGCTGATGATGAACACCGACACCAGCAGCAGTATGGCGATGAGGGCGATGCTGATGATGCCCGCCACGTTCCGTGCGGTGGTAAAGCCCTCGGCCACCGCCTGATCGGCCCGGGCCTTGGCAATGCCCGCCACCTGCTCCACCGCCTCCTTCGTCTCCATGATGCGGTCAGGATCTGTCACATGGATGACGTACCGGTGCCGGAACACGTCCGCCGGCAGGTCGCCGTACAGCTCGTCGCCGTCGTACCTGGCGATGTAGTTCTCCTTAGCCTCGTCCCGGGACATAAACGTGCAGTCCGCCACGTTGTTCACATTTTCGATCTTCGTCTGCAGCGCTCTGGCCTCCTGCTCCGTCAGCGCGTCGTCCACAAAGGCCAGCACCGCGTTCTCCTGCTGCAGGTCTGCCAGATTCACGTTGGCGTTGTACGCCACCAGTGTAAACGTGCCCATAATCAGCAGACACGCCACGGTGATGCCGATGGCGGCGAAGGACATGAACCCGTGGGAGAACATGTTCCCCGCGCCTTCCCTGATAAAAAATTTAAAATCGTGCCGCATGCCTTACACCTCGTAGCTGCCCATACCATCGCCGATGACGCGGCCCTCGTTGAGCAGGATGATCCGCTTGTTGAAATGGTTCACCAGCCCCCGCTCGTGGGTCACCACGATCACGGTGGTGCCCAGCGCGTTGATGCGCTCCAGCAGGGTCATGATCTCCAGTGAGCGGCCCGGGTCAAGGTTGCCGGTAGGCTCGTCGGCCACGATGGTGCTGGGGTTGTTCACCAGCGCCCGGGCGATGGCCACACGCTGCTGCTCGCCGCCGGACAGCTCGTCGGGGTAGCGGTTCTCCTTGTCCGCCAGTCCCACCAGCTCCAGCACATAGGGGATGCGGCTGCGCAGCTCCCGGGGGGAGGCGCCCACCGCCCGCATGGCCAGCGCAAGATTGTCGTACACGGTCTTGTTGCCGATCAGGCGGAAATCCTGAAAAATGACGCCGATGGTGCGGCGCATATAGGGGATCTGCCGCTCGGAAATGCGGCTCATGGAGAAGCCGTTGACCATGACGCGGCCCGCCGTGGGCACCACCTCGCCGGTCAGCAGCTTGATAATGGTGGACTTGCCGGAGCCGGAGGGCCCCACGAGGAACGCGAATTCCCCATCGTCCACGGTAAAGGACACTCCCTTGAGGGCGTGTGTCCCGTTGTCGTATACCTTTTCAGCGTCTATCAAACGGATCATATCTCTGCTCCTGTTCGTCCCAATGCAACATCTTGTGGCCTTTTTCGACCGATGCTCCCATGATGTTCCCATTATATATAAATGGTTACAAAATGGCAACAGGAAAGATATGAATATTTCCTTAATTTGCCCCACCCGTTTTTTGACGCTTTCCCCTGCCCGCCGGTTCCCCGAAAACCCAATTTTCGCAAAAAAAGGACGCCTCCCGGCGTCCTTTTTTGCTTAGTCGATGCTGTCGATGTCCAGCGAATAGCCCAGCACCTCGCCGACTGCGGTGATCTTCCCCCGCACAGTGATGGGATCGCCCGCGCTCATCTCCATGACCCTGTCCGTCTGCTCCGCACTCTTGATGTAGCACTGCACGCTGTCGAACAGGTAGTCATAGCTGTTGGACGATGCCTCCACGCAGATGTACTTGCCGCCGCTGTCGATGGTGCCCAGATACCCCTCGATCTCCACATACTGCCCGTTGTAGGTCTTTTCGGCGCTAAGGGCGTTCTTCTTCAGGGCATCGAACAGCTCCGTCACATTGTAGTGGGTATAGGATACCGTCTCCTGCTGCTGGCCGCCATCGGCTACCATCAGGTGCAGATCGCCCGGTACGAGACAGGCCACAATACGCCGCCTATTGCTTACCTCGTCAAATTCTGCCAGCACGATCATGTCAGCGCCGACTATCTGCTGGGCCTGCCCCGCGGACTGGACTGGCCCAGGGACGCGTGACGCGGCGAACCCCCGGCATCCGCCGTGTCACGGATACAGAGGACGGAGCAGCGCCAACAAAACCAGACGGCTGCCATACCGCAGCCGTCTGGTTTATGTCAACTTATATTCTCTTATGTGTCGATGCCGCGGCTGGTCAGGTACTTCTTGACCATCAGCGCCACCTTGAAGGTGATGGCGTCGTCGAACTCCCGCAGGTCAAGACCCGTCAGCTTCTTGATCTTCTCCAGCCGGTATACCAGCGTGTTCCGGTGGACGAACAGCTTCCGCGCCGTCTCCGACACGTTCAGGTTGTTCTCAAAGAACTTGTAGATGGTGAACAGCGTCTCCTGATCCAGCGCGTCAATGGGGTTCTTCTTAAAGACCTCCTGCAGAAACATCTCGCACAGGGTAGTGGGCAGCTGGTAGATCAGCCGGCCGATACCCAGATTCTCATAGTTGATGACGTAGCGCTCGGTGTCAAAGACCTTGCCCACCTCAATGGCGATCTGTGCCTCCTTGTAGCTCTTGGCCAGATCCCGCAGGTGCAGGGCCAGCGTGCCGATGCCCACGAACACGCAGCTTTCGCCGTCCACCCGCAGGGCCTCCTCGATGCGCTGGGCCACCGCCTCCAGATCCTTGGCGCCGGCGTTTTCGTCCATCTGGTGGATCAGCGCCACGTCCTGCTCGCCCACACTGATGACGAAGTCGTTCTGCCGGTCGGGGAACAGCCCCTGTATCACATCCACGGGTACTGTCTCCAGCCGGTCGTCCACAGGCCGGATGACGAACACGCCCCGGGCCGTCTCCGCCGCCACATGCAGCTCCTTGGCGCGCATGTAGATATCGCTGATCAGGATGTTGTCCGAAATGATATTTTTGATGAAGGAGCCCTTGTCGTGTTTCTCCTCGTAGTAGCTTTTGGCGGCGTTGAGGGACACCGCAGCCATGGCGCACACCGTGCGGCTCATGCTGTCGTCGCCGCTGGCAAATACCGCGTAGTCAAAGTGGGTGCTCCAGCTGGGCAGTGCCTTGAACGTCCGGCCCTCCAGCGTGATGCAGGCGCCCTCCGCCGCGGCGATAGGCTCCACATACTTCGTCCACTTCTTGCCGATCCCCGTCAGTTCGCTGCAGGCGATCACCGTCCCGTCCGCGTCGATGACACCGATGGTGCGATCCGTCGTCTCCTTGAATTGCAGTACCACATTCTGAAAAATTCTTCCCGACATAACGACTTCCTCCTGCGAACCTCGCGTAGGTATTTTGTGCAATCTGCCAAGCCGATGCTCCTATTATATCGTCACTATGACGATTTTGCAAGTATTTTTTCTCGTTTTCCACAAAAAATATGTCGTGTTTTTTGTGGTTCTGTCGAAATAATCACAATCTCGCCGCAGCCCGCAGCGCCGCCGTCTCCTCCGCTGTCAGTTCCCGGAACGCGCCGGGCGCCAGCGTCCCGTCCAGCGCCAGCGGCCCCATAGACAGCCGCTTCAGGTACAGCACCGGCGCACCCCGGGCCGCCAGCATCCGCTTCACCTGGTGGAACTTCCCCTCCCGCAGGGTCACGATGCACTCCCCAGGCCCCAGCGGCTCCAGCCCCGCCGGCAGACACACCAGCCCGTCCTCCAGCGTCAGGCCCGCCGCGAAGGCCGCCGCGTCCGCCGGGCCCAGCGGCCCGTCCACACGGGCGTAGTACCGCTTGTCCACATGGTATTTCGGGCTCAGCAGCCGGTGGGCCAGCTCCCCGTCGTCCGTCAGGAGCATCAGCCCCTCCGTGTCCTTGTCCAGCCGCCCCACCGGCGACAGTCCCCGCCGCCGCAGCTCCTGCGGCAGCAGCTCCAGCACCGTCGCCTGCCGCCGATCCTCGGTGGCGGACAGCACCCCCGCCGGCTTGTGCAGCATCACATAGGTGAATTTCTGCAGCCGCACCGGCTCTCCGCCCACAAGGATGACCGCCGTCCCCGGCTCCACCTTCTCCTCGGCGGAGGACGCCGCCGCGCCGTTGACCTGTACCTGTCCCTGCCGCACCAGCAGCTTTACCTCCCGCCGCGACCACCGGCCCGTACCGGCCAGTACCTTGTCCAGCCGCTCCATACCGCCGCCCCCTCTCTGTCATTTTCCTGATTTTATCATATCCCCGCCGAAATACAAATAAAATTTGGTGAGAGGTGATGAACTTGTACATCATACATATGCGCTTTACACGCCGCAGGCTCCTGCTGACCGCCGCCGCGCTGGTGCTCGTCACCGGCATGACCCTGCTGCTGGCCGGCTGCTTCCGCAGCAGCACCCCCTGTGAAGAGGTAGATCTTGCCACCAACGACCAGCGCGTGGCCTACCTGGAAGGTCTGGGCTGGCAGGTATCGCCGGAGCCGGTGGAGACGCTGGATCTCCAGCTGCCGGAGGATCTGAAGTCCCAGTGGGGCGACTATCTGAAGCTGCAGGAGAAGCAGGGCCTGCCCTTCGGCGGCTGCGCCGGGCAGACCGTCCGCCGCTTCACCTACACCGTCACCAACTACCCGGAGGTGCCTGACGGCGTGCAGGCCAACCTGTTCCTCTGCGGCGACCGTCTGGTAGGCGGCGACATCATCGCCACCGGTGAGAACGGCTTCCAGACTGTGCTGGCCTTCCCGGAGAAGTAGCTGCGCAGGCAGCTGCGCCGCTCCCGCGCCCACATTCGCCGCCGCAGGAAAGCTCCTCACACAGCAGGAGGGCCGCACGATCTGCGGCCCTCCTGCCCATGCGGCAACCGCCCGGCAGGAGAGCATTCTTCCGCCAAACGCCGCTCTCCGACACATAAAAAGGGAGACACGCTTGTGCGTGTCTCCCTTTTTTAGATCATCTGATCCGTTACCCCCGGTGGGAAATTACTCCTCGATGCCGATAACGACGCCGGAACCGACGGTACGGCCACCCTCACGGATAGCGAAACGCAGACCGTTCTCGATAGCGATGGGGGTAATCAGCTCCACGTTCATGTCGACGTTATCGCCGGGCATGCACATCTCAACGCCCTCGGGCAGAGTGATGACGCCGGTCACGTCGGTGGTAC
>PPYF01029100.1_pt1 | contig 13161 bp, 8 predicted proteins | sample 1559871 | NCBI WGS metagenome assembly PPYF01 (sample SAMN08240021, study PRJNA423297) | Human gut metagenome, whole genome shotgun sequencing project. | reverse complement strand
ACACACCGGCGCCTCGCTACTCCGTTGACACCGAGACCGTCGAAGCCGTCTTCAAACAGGCGGCTGCCGACAATCGCGTGCAGCTGACGACCGGAGAGTCTCTGCAGGTCCTGGCTGCTTACGGAGTCCGAGTGTGCAGAGACGGCGAAGCCAAAGATGCCGATGAAGCCGTCGCTTTAGCCAACAAGATCGGCTATCCGGTTGTGATGAAGCTCAACTCTAAAGAGATCTCTCATAAAACAGACGTCGGCGGCGTCCGTGTCGGCATCAAAGATGCGGATCAGCTTCGCGCCGAGTTTGCTGATCTCGTGAATAAACTCACCGAAAAAGGTCTCATGGACGGCTTTGAAGGCGTCATCATCCAGGAAATGGTTAAGAGCGACCGTGAAATGGTCTGCGGATGCGCCAAGGATCCTCAGTACGGTCAGATGATGATGTTCGGTTTAGGCGGCGTGTTTGTCGAAGTTATGAAAGACGTAACTTTCCGCCTCGCTCCCCTCACCGTCGAGGACGCCTCCGACATGATTCATTCCGTAAAAGCCTATAAACTTCTCGCCGGCGCCCGCGGGGCAGTTCCCGCACAGATAAATAAAGTCGAGGAGACATTACTTCGTTTGTCTCAGCTCGTTGAAGATTTTGCTTTCATCGACGAACTCGATATCAACCCGTTAATGATCAGCGGTAAGGACGGTGAACCGATCGCAGTCGACGGAAGAATCAAATTTAATGCGACAGAAGCGCTCGTTGCTTTGTCAATCGCCTAACAATTTATAAAAGGAAGATAACAAGTGTTCCAAATCAGATTACACGGCCGCGGCGGTCAGGGTGTTGTGACTTCAGCAGAAATGCTGTCGCTTGCAGCCTTTACCGAAGGCCACTACGCTCAAGCTTTTCCAAGTTTCGGCAGTGAACGTACCGGAGCACCGGTTGTCGCTTTCGCTCGCGTCAGCGACAAGCCGATTCGTCTTCGTGAACCGATCATGGAACCGGATGCCGTTCTTATTCAGGACCGCACACTGCTCGAAAGCGTAAATGTCTTTTCCGGCTTGACGGAAAATGCCTATGTCCTTCTGAATAGCTCTCAGTCGCCTGAAGAACTCGGTCTGGAAGATTTGGTCAACCGCCTACCTAAGGGACACGTCATTACGCTGCCCGCCACTAAATTCGCGCTCGCCCGCATCGGTCGTCCTCTTCCCGGCGCTGCTATGCTGGCAGGTTTTGCCGCGCTGACCGGCAAACTCAAACTCGAAAGCGTCCAGCAGGCTTTCCAAACTCGCTACAAAGGAAAAGTTGCCCAAGCCAACGCCGACGTTGCGGCAGACGCTTACTCCTTTGTTTTAGAAGCTAAGAATCGTTTATAAAGGATCGCCCCAATGCTCAAACAAATTGAAGGCTCTTTAGGCGTCGCTGAGGCTGTGGCACTTTGCCGCCCCGAAATCATCTGCGCCTACCCGATCTCTCCTCAGACCCATATCGTCGAAAACCTCGGCGCCATGGTCAAAAAAGGAACTCTTGAAGACTGCGAATTCTTGAACGTTGAAAGTGAATTCGCAGCCATGAGCGTGGCAATTGGCGGTTCCGTCGCCGGCGGCCGTGCCTACACCGCTACCGCTTCCCAGGGGCTGCTTTATATGGCTGAAGCGGTTTACAACGCCTCCGGCCTCGGTCTCCCGATCGTTATGACCGTCGCCTCTCGCGCCATCGGTGCCCCGATTAACATTTGGAATGACCACTCCGACTCTATGAGCCAGCGCGACTGCGGCTGGATCCAGCTTTTTGCTGAAGACAACCAGGAAGCGGTCGACCTCCATATTCAGGCTTTCAAGATTGCCGAAGAGCTCTCTCTTCCGGTCATGATCTGTATGGACGGTTTCGTTTTAACGCACGCTTTCGAAAGAATGGACATTCCTTCTCAGGAGCAAGTTGACCAATTCCTTCCTCCGTACGATCCTCGCCAGAGCTTGGATCCGGAACAGCCGGTTTCTATCGGTGCAATGGTCGGTCCCGAAGCGTTTACCGAAGTTCGTTATCTTGCCCACGCCCATCACCTCCAGGCACTCGGCGTGATCGACAGAGTCGCCAAAGAATACGAAGAAATCATCGGCCGCAAGAGCGGCGGTTTGGTTGATCTTTATCGTGCTGAAGATGCCGAAGTCATGGTTGTTGCTTTGGGCTCTGTCATCGGCACGATCAAGGATGTTATTGACGAAATGCGCGAAGACGGCAAGAAAGTCGGCCTTCTCGGAATCAAGTCATACCGCCCCTTCCCGGCTGCCGAAGTCTTTACAGCTCTCGAAGGCGCCAAGACCGCAGTCGTGATTGACCGTTCTCTCCAGGTCGGTATCGGCGGTGTCGTCACCGACGACGTAATCCGTTCGACCCGTAAACTCTCCGACCTCGATATCTGCTGCGTCATCTCCGGACTCGGCGGCCGTGCTATCACTAAGCGCAGCCTGCACAAAGCTTTTGACGCTGCTCTTAAAGGTGAACTTCCCGAACTCACATTCCTGGATCTCGATAAGAAAGTCGTTCAGGACCAGCTGAAGCACGAACAAGAAGAACGCCACTCCGGCCCGATGGCCGAAGCCATTGTTAAGGCCGTTGCCGACCTTCACAAAGGAGATCTCTAAGCCATGAGCGAACATCAGATTAAGTTTTATCAGACCGGTACTTTCACGGTCGGCAACCGTCTTCTGCAGCCCGATCAGAGAAGCGGACAGGCCAACATCGAAAGATACAACTCCTTGAACTCCGGCCACAGAGCCTGTCAGGGCTGCGGCGAAGCCTTGGGCGCCCGCTATGCTGTGGACGCTGCTATGCGCGCGACCGAGGGCCGCTTGATTGCTGCTAACGCCACAGGTTGCCTGGAAGTATTCTCCACACCTTATCCGGAAACCAGCTGGCAGCTTCCCTGGTTTCATTCTCTTTTCGGCAACACGGCCGCTGTCGGTTCCGGTATGGCCGCAGTTGCACGCGTCAAGGCAAAAAAATCCGGCAAACCGCTGGTCCGTGTAATCGCTCAAGGCGGTGACGGCGGTACGACTGATATCGGTTTCGGATGCTTGTCCGGCATGTTCGAAAGAAACGACGACGTGCTTTACATCTGCTACGACAACGAAGGCTATATGAACACAGGTGTTCAGCGCTCGTCCGCTACGCCGCCGGCTGTCCGTACGGCTACCACACAGATTGTCGGCAAGCATCCCGGCAACGCCTTCGGCCAAGGTAAAGACGTACCGCTTATCGCCATGGCTCACGGCATTCCTTACGTTGCCACAGCCACAATTGCCGACTTAAGAGACTTGGAAAGAAAAGTTGCAAAAGCCATGACTTTCCATGGCGCACGCTACATCCACATCTTGGTTCCGTGCCCGCTCGGCTGGGGAGCCAAATCGGCTGACACCGTCAAACTGGCACGCCTCGCTGTTGAGACCGGTCTCTTCCCGGTATTCGAATCCGAATACGGCGAAATCACTAAAGTCACCAAGATTCGCCAGCTCCAGCCGGTTGAAAACTATATGAAACTTCAGAAGCGCTACGCTCACCTCTTCGGACCGAAGCGCAATCCTCTACCTTCCTGCATGGGACGCGTTTGCTATCACACCTGTGAAGGCGCTTGTAACCGCGGTAAGCTGGACGCTTCCGTCGGCATCAACTCTGTCGAACGCTTCCTCGGAGACAACGCCTTAGAAAACGGCTACAAGTTCGTCAAACCCGAACAGAAGACAGGCAAAAAAGTCTTGATCGTAGGCTCCGGCCCTGCAGGCCTTTCTGCTGCCTATCAGCTCGCCCTCAAAGGCCATGAGGTCACAATCAAAGAAGGCAGCCCGGAGGCCGGCGGCATGATGCGCTACGGTATTCCGAAATACCGCCTCCCCCGCCGAGTGCTTGATCAGGAAATTGCAAGAATCCTTGATCTGGGCGTCAAACTCGAACTGAACACAACCGTCAAAGACATCGAAGAAGAAAAGAAGGCTCACTGTTACGATGCAGTCTTTCTCGCAGTCGGTGCCGGCATGGCTAAAAACGCCTACATCCCGGGCGGCGATGCAAAACACATGCTTGACGCTGTTTCCGTTCTCCGCTCCATGGAAGGCGAAGAAGAGCCTCTGCTCGGCCGTAAAGTTGTCGTTTACGGCGGCGGCAATACCGCTATCGACGTCGCTCGTTCTGCCAAGCGTATGGGTGCTGAGCCTCTGATCATCTATCGCCGCACACGCGAAAAGATGCCGGCTCATGACTTCGAAGTTGAAGAAGCCCTCCAGGAAGGCGTTTCCGTGAAATGGCTTTCCACCATTACAGAAGCAGAAAATCCGAAGGAAATCCGCATCGAAAAAATGGAACTCGATGAAAACGGTAATCCTCAGCCGACTGGTGAATTCGAAACCGTCGAGGCCGATACCGTTGTTCTAGCCCTCGGTCAAAACGTCGACCAGAGCCTCATCGATAAGATCCCCGGACTCGACATCGAAAAAGGCGTTGTTAAAGTCGACCGCTTCATGAGAACCGGCGTCCCCGGCATTTACGCCGGCGGCGACATGGTCCCGGGAGACAGAAACGTTACCGTTGCCATCGGCCACGGCTACAAGGCTGCCTACGGCATTGACTGCTACCTAAAGGGCAAAGAACCGGTTGATCATCCTAAGAAGGAAATCGCCACGTTCGAAAGCCTCAACACCTGGTATTACTCGGATGCTCCCAAGACCGTTCGCCCAATGCTCGACCTTGTCCGCCGTCAGAGCACTTTCGATGAAGTTCAGCACGGTTTAACGGAAGAAAACGCCTTGTTTGAAGCTCGCCGCTGCATGTCCTGCGGCAACTGCCTGCAGTGCGACAACTGCTACGGTGTGTGCCCGGACAACGCCGTGATTAAGACCGGTGACGACAACGTCCCCTACATCTTCAATTACGACTACTGCAAGGGCTGCGGCGTCTGCGCCAGCGAATGCCCCTGCGGTGCGATCAAGATGGAACCTGAATCCATCTAATAACGCAGTTTCAAGGTAAACCAAACGGTCGTGTTCCTTCTCGAAACATGACCGTTTTCTATTTGACTATGCCGGAAAAGCGCCGAGGAATTTTCAAACTCGCCGCCCAATCGGCAGAGTTTTACTTCAACTTTTCTAAAGTCTGCAGCAGGAATGCATCTGCGCCCTCAAAAATCATTTGGGCAGACAATGCAGCCAGAATCAAACCAGTGAGTTTGCTCAGCACCACTAACCCGTTCTTTCCGATGGCTTTCTGAATGTAGTTGGAAACCAACAGGAGCGCCCCGACACAGATGACAGCCGCACTGATGGAAAGATAAGCCAGGAAAAATCCCAAACCCGTTTTAATTTCACCGCCGTAAACCATCAGCACACCGATAGAGGCCGGCCCCAAAGTGATCGGAATGGCCATCGGCACAACTGCTAAAGACTGGACGGAGTCTCCGGACGGCACTCGGATAGAATCGCCTCTTACCAGAGAAACGGCAGTCAAAAACAAGAGCGCACCCGTACCGATTCGGAATGCGTCCAGCGTAATGCCGAAAATTTTAAAAATGAATCCGCCGAAAAAGAGGAGTACACCACTGATAATCAAAATCCACAGCGTGATCCAAATCGCTAAGGTATTTCTTTCCTGGATCGTGTTGTCTTTCGTCACCGACAGGAATGCCGACATCACAAACGGAGGCGTCAGCAGGAAGAAAAACTTCACAAAAAGTGCAAAACAATCAGATAGGGTCATTTTGACAATTGGTTGAATTCAGTACGATATCCGGAATGGCTGCGGAAAAAATTCTCGCCGACAAAAATCAGTACGCCGGCCCATATAAGGATAAATCCAATTAAGCGGTCAACTTGCAGTTCTTCCCCAAAAAAGAACAGCCCGATAAAAAACACCATCGTCGGACTCAGGTATTGAATAAAACCGACCGTTGAGTAAGGAACCTGTTTTAATCCGTAGGCAAATAAGATCAGAGGGATTGTTGTAATCGGACCGGCCATGATCAGCCAGAACTTGTCCCAGCTCGTGCCATGGACGAAAGTTAAATCTCCGTTCCCCGCAAAATAGAAAGTGGCCAAAAGCGCCACAGGAAATGCAAAGGCCGTTTCCAGCGTCAGACCTTCAAGACTGCCCAGGGGGGCCATCTTGCGTACCAGACCGTAAAATCCAAAACTGAGCGCCAGCGTAAGGCCAAGCGCCGGAAATTCGCCTTGCTTAAAGGTCACCCACATTACGCCTGCACATGCAAAAACAATCGCAAGCATCTGAGCCTTATTTAGTTTCTCTTTCAGAAATACTGTTCCCAGCAATACAGAAACCAAGGGATTCATAAAATATCCGAGCGAAGCCTCCAGCGTTTGGTTCGTAACGATCGCATAGGTATAAGTTGACCAGTTGGCAGTGATGAGCACCGAAGACATCAAAAACACGGCAACGGTTCTCCTGTCAGTAATAGCTTTCTGGATCCACCGCCAGCGCCTTGAGCAGAATAAGTAAACAGCCAAAAGCGCAAAGGTCCATAAGACACGATGAATCACAATTTCGGTAGGGGCGACATGCTGCATCGCATGAAAATAAAACGGATATAGCCCCCAAATAAGATAGGCAACTAAAACGGAAACCACGCCTTTATTCATAAAAATCCTTTTTTAGTTATTGCGTTCCGGTTCATTCAATACTTCAGAAAGTTTAAGACGTCCTTTGCCGTAATCTTCCAGCTCGGCCATGATGGTCGGAACGTAGTTGTGCTCTTTCCAATCTTCATAGTTTCCGATAAAAATCACGGTTTCTTTAGCGCGGCTGACGGCGACGTTTAATAAATTAGGTGTTGAAGTTGCCCAGTTTCTCGCGCCGAATCCGTCTTTATTCGTCTTTGAACCCAATACAACAATGACGATGTCGCTTTGGCGTCCCTGAAGCGTATGTACGGTCCCGATGCGCTCCACTTCAAGCCAGTTGCCCGTCTTCTTAATTCTCTTTCGAAGGGTTGCCGCTGCGGTTCGGAACGGCGTGCAAATAAGGACAGATTTCTTTTCAAAAACTTCGCCCTGAAGATGTTTCATGGCAATTTGCACGTCGATATGGTTGAGAACCTCCTCGGCTGCACCGACTTCTTCTGAGACACAATTGGAGAGGCTCGGTCTTGCCGGAACCACATCCACCCAATAGCTTTCGATAAATCTTTCCGGCGTTTTATCTACCTTCATCTCCGGCGATAGGACCATCTGTCCTGAATATGCGATCCGATTGCAGATATTGAACATCGGGGGATAACTTCTTCTCTGCAGTCTCAAAGGCAGTCCGGACCAAATTTTGTGTTCTTCCGGACCCACGAAGGCACCGAAAGGATTGGCTCCGTCGGCAAGCTGCTGAAGACTGTGAAGATGCGGCGACCACTTCCTCAGAAGCTCCTCTTTTCCGCAAAGCAGCTCTGAAAGAGAATCAGGAAGCGTCACGACAGGTGTGAGCTGGAGCGGATCTCCGACCACTAAAAACCGCTTCGCTTTCTGCATCAGAAGTAAAGCTGACTGCGGAGTCGCCTGAGATGCCTCATCAACGATCACCCAAGGCAGCGAAGAAGAAAGAAAATTATTAAATCTAAAAGCTGCCGAAGCAAAAGTTGTCGAAATAATCGGTATCAGAAAAGACAGTGTTCCGAGAAACGACAGCCGATGAGGAGAAACCAGGTCGTACATATTCGCGGTAATCGAACCTCGAATACCGTCGATGAAATCCTTCTTCTTGGCCAACACCGCCAAACGATGAAGCTTTAATGCTGAGATGAATAAACGAGTCCTGGCTCTGTCGAGTTCCTCATCTGTATAAAGACGCCTAGCGTGATTCTTTTCTTTCGAGCTTCCGGAGAAATCAAAAGGATTGTCCTCCGATTCTCCTTTCTTGGATCTGAATGAGCGAAGCACCGAATCTCGGAAAGAGCGGGCAGTGACAGGCTTTTCCTCAGAGGTTTGTGCAAACTTCTTTACATCAGCCTTGTAATCAGGCATTTTTGACGTAATGCGCTCATGAACATCGCAGTAAAGTTCTCTAAAACGCTGAGTCTCCTTTTTCCAATTGGATCGAATTTCGGCAATGCCGCCTTCGCTTTGAATCTCTTCTTCCAAGGCATGCTGAAGATAAGGAATTGTCCCTTTCGGCGTTTTGTGATTGCTGAAAAACGCTTTCCAAAGACGGGTCCAATTATCTGACTTCCCTAAAGGAGCTGAAACCAGTCCCCATGCATCTTTGCTTCTATTTAATTTGTTGGCGAGATCCGAGAAGTAATCAAACGGCTCCTCAAAGCCATAATCGAAAGGAAGCTCCTTCGTAATGTTTTCTACCGCATTATTGTTATTCGACGCGACGATGATCGGATAATCCTCGACATACTCCTTTAAAAGAACTGGAACCTGCTCTCCCCTCCAGCCTGACTTCAGTTCAAATAACGGCGCCGTTCCTATATCCTCAATGTTAGCCAGCACTGCGGCACGATTGATTACGATCTCCGTCAGCAGTTCTTTTAGGAGCATCGTTTTTCCGGTTCCCGGAGGCCCGTTTACGGAAATAATCGGATCCACAGGCGGCGCCCAAATCATGGTTGAAAGAGCAACCTGTTGGCAGGGAACAAGATAATTTTTGATATCGCTCGGCCAGCGTCCGAAGATCATCCTTTCCGGATTCGCCATCTCCAGAAACTTCTTAGAGTTGGCTAAAAGGTCGTTTCGATCCGGATTGTCGTAAGCCAAGGAAAAGAATCGCTCCGAAACCGGACTCAGCACCCTAGTGGGCGGCTCGGTCTGAACACGCTTTTTAATCTTCTCCAAAATTTCGATATAAGGAGAATTCATAAAGTCGAAGTACAGAGGCTTTGGACGTTCGTAGTAATTAACGATTACCCAGATTCGGTAAGAAGGCCCGAGACCGGCCTTCTCAAGCCAGCTTTTGCAGAGCTCGTCTATTTTTCTGGGATTGAGAAAGTTTTGAGGAGGATTTAAATCTTTAATGAGTTTATATCCTCGGGTTTCATCCGGCTTTAATTCCTTCTTGTTCAGATTGTGGATGAGCATTCCATAGAACTGCCTGTCCTTTTCACTGATTTTTTGAGCCGTCGTTTCAGAGTCAAGCGAAAGCTGACGGACCGCCGAGGTATGGAGAATCTGAGCAACGTCCGTCAAGAACTCAAAACTCTCGACGCCCTTTTGTTTATTTGTTAGGTTAACCAGCTCGCACAAAGCGTAGGACGGCTCAACCGTCCCCATGCTGATTTTGCCGAAATGGTTTGCACGCAGGACTCCCAAACAGATAAGGTCATCCGTTCTTTGCTCCTCAGCGCTGAAGTCAGACAAATCCTGCGAAATATCCAATAGATTGGATCTGAGAAGATGCTCTGCCCGATCAATGAATTCGTTGCGGTTAACGATGCCGATGCAGACCGTAAACATCCGAAAAAAGTCTGTTCTGTCTTCTTCTTTAGGAAGCTTTTGCAGTTCAATTTCCAGACTGTCCCGCTGTGTTGTGTCTTCGTTATCCCATGTAAAAAGAGACGACCGAGGTTGATTCAGACTCCCCGGCATCTGTTCGATAAGATCATTCTTGTCGAGGTCGAACGGCGTCAACGCTTCGACGTGGAGCCAAAGCGAAAGAATTTTGGCGAGATTGTCCTTATCTAACTTCATGGCAACGGAACTTTTAATTCTTTTTTGAGGTCTATAGCCTCATTGTAAGATTTTTACCGAGAGCCATGAAATCAGAAAAGATTACGTTTAGCCTCAGAAGGTTAGAGGTAATAACGCCAATACGTCCAAGCAGAGAAAATCAAAACCATCAACAAGGAGAGAACACCGCATTTGCCGATCGTTTTCCAAAGACGGCACTTAAAGTATTCCACGGTAACCAAGATACAAAGGTGAGTAGGTGTCACCATCTGTCCGGCCATGCCGTAGACCATTGCAATACCGACCAAAACAATATTGCCCGGAGCCATAAGGGCAACAATCGGCATCACGATCGCAATGTAACCTTGTCCCATGCCGGTCATAACTCCGAAAATGAAGGAGAGACAAGCAATGATAACCGCCTGAGGCAGAGAGGAATTATTAAAGACGCTGACGATTTCATCCAATGTGCCGATAACCGTCAGCAGCTGAATGAAGTACAGAATGCAGATGACATTGAAAAATAATTTTTTATCCAGGCTTTCTGTAAAGACGCTCTTTACAGAAATGGGGCGCTTGAACCAAAAATAAAGCGGAATAAAGGCCACAACCACAAGGCCCATTGCAAGGGCCGCCTGAACGTTAAAAGCAACGATTAAAAGGAAGCTCGTGACAATCGGACCGAAAGCCAGGACGAGACTCTTCCAATCGATAGTACGGTCATGCTGAGTATTGGTGGCTTTCTCCAGATCCGTAATCTTCAACGGAATAATTAAAAAGATCCAACCTAAAACAAAGCAAAGAATCGTTACCCAGCCGACCTGATCAATTAAATCGCCGATTGAAACGTTCGCAATACCGCAGGCAAGAATGACGCCCGGCATCAAGGGATTTGAAAACTCGAAAATATGACGGAACCAAAGATTAATGGCGCTTTTTTGTTCATCGTCTACGGCAATGCCTTCACTGGCTTCCTGCACGATCGGCGCGGAGAAACGAGCTCCGCCCAGGGAAGGAAGAAGCCCCAAGAACGCCGGCATAAACGCCAAAGTAACTTTATTGCTGGAGAAGATATTCCTCAGCGTCACCACCATGCCGTGAAGGGATCCGCTCTTGCGCAGCTCAACCTCAAGGCACATCACGAAGTACAGACAAAGAAGCAGATCCCAAGTTCTCTGCATTGTCAGCGTTTCAGTGAACGCAATCCAAAGCTTTTCAAAGGATCTCGACTCAAAGAGCCAAATTAACAGACCGCCGCTCAAAATTGCCGGTCCGATAAGAACTTTAAAACGAAGAAGCACAACGATGAGGATCATCGCTGCTATAACGACTAGGAAAACCGAATTCATCCTGGGACTCCGAGCCGCAGGGCGCGGCCCATAAAATTATTTACTCTTAGCTCCGTCCCTCTCTAGTGGTTGTGAGGAAAGAGACGTTTTTTTATTGGTAGTAGTTTATTGGATTTTGGTTCAGAAATAGGAAAACCCGATGCTTGCCACCGGGTTTTCCGAACTTACTGCGAGAAGTTATTAGGCTTCAAAATTCACAGGGAAACGAGGTTTCAGCTGTTTGAAGAAGTCATTGCCTTTGTCATCCACCAAGATGAATGCCGGGAAGTCGACGACGTCGATTTCGTAAACAGCTTCCATACCGAGCTCAGGATACTCAATGCACTTAATGCTGCGGATGGACTCAGCAGACAAGTCGGCAGCAACACCGCCGATGGTGCCTAGATAGAAGCCGCCGTGTTTCTTGCAGGCTTCGGTAACGACGTCTGTACGGTTGCCCTTAGCGATCATGACGTGAGAGCCGCCGGCTGCCATGAACGGATCGGCATACGGATCCATACGGTTAGCAGTTGTCGGACCCATAGAACCGCAGGCGTATCCTTCCGGAGTCTTAGCAGGACCAGCGTAAAGAACAGGATGGTCTTTGATGTACTGCGGAAGCGGTTCGCCTTTGTCGAGACGTTCCTGCAGTTTAGCGTGAGCGATGTCACGGGCAACGATGATCTTGCCGGTCAGAGAGACGCGTGTAGAAACCGGATGTTTAGACAGTTCAGCGCGAATCTTTTCCATCGGCTGATTCAAGTCGATCTTAACGGTTTCGCCTTCTTCCATATGTCTGAATTCTTCAGGAATCAGTTCAGCAGGGTTGTCGTCAAGTTTCTCGACCCAAAGACCTTCGCGGTTGATCTTGCACTTAACGTTTCTGTCAGCAGAGCAGCTGACGCCAATGCCGATCGGGCAGCTGGCACCGTGTCGCGGCAAACGAATGACGCGGACGTCGTGGGCAAGGTACTTGCCGCCGAACTGGGCGCCTAAGCCGATGTTGTTAGCGAGTTCAAGCAGTTTGTTTTCGAGTTCGACGTCACGGAAAGCACGCCCTGTTTCATCGCCGGTTGTCGGAAGATTGTCGTAGAACTTCGTAGAAGCAAGTTTGACCGTCAGCATGGTCTTTTCAGCAGAAGTTCCGCCGATAACGACAGCAATGTGATACGGCGGGCAAGCAGCTGTTCCCAGACCCTTGATTTGTTCATAAAGGAAGGGGATTAAAGCTTTCGGGTTCAGGATAGCTTTTGTCTTCTGGAAGAGATAAGACTTGTTGGCGGAGCCGCCGCCCTTAACAACGCAAAGGAAGCGATATTCTTCACCTTCTGTGGCTTCGATATCGATCTGAGCAGGAAGGTTGCAGCGTGTATTGACTTCTTTATAGAGCGTCAAAGGAGCGTTCTGAGAATAACGAAGAGCGTTCTTAGTATAGGTGTAGTAGACACCGCGGCTGATCGCTTCTTCATCGGAGAAGTCTGTCCAAACTCTCTGGCCCTTTTCACCGTGAATGATGGCGGTACCTGTATCCTGGCAAATCGGCAGGACACCCTTGGCAGAGACTTCGGCATTGCGCAGCATCGTCAAAGCGACGTATTTGTCGTTATCGGAAGATTCCGGATCTTTCAGAATCTTTGCTACACATTCGTTATGAGAACGGCGAAGCATGAAGTTGACGTCTGTGAAGGCACGTTCGATAAGCATCGTGAGTGCTTCTGGCGTAACTTTCAGGATTTCTTTGCCTTCAAAATTACCGAGAGAGACATGTTCGGAAGTGAGGTGATAATACTCTGTGGTATCTTCCCCGACCTGGAACATCGGTGCATATTTGAACTCAGGGGCTTGAGCCATTCGTATCTCCTTTGTATAAGTTTGTAAATTTGCGGATAAAAAGATACGCTAAATTCAATTCTGCGTCGATACTTTATAAAAATTATTAGGGTTATTGCTTAGATGTAAAAACTGTAGATTTTACAATCGTTTCCAACCTGTTGTTTATAAAAAGATTATTCTGAAATAAAATTTTTAATTCATCCGCCTTCATTAAGGGTTTTTACTTATTATTTGTCGTCAAAACCAACGATAAAAGAAGAGTCGGATGTCACGGGCTGATGTTTCAGATGAAACAAAACAATTTCAGCTTTTTCAATAGCAGATAAAACAAAACCTCTTGAACGGTTAAGTCCAAGAGG
>PPYF01654179.1_pt1 | contig 13162 bp, 13 predicted proteins | sample 1559871 | NCBI WGS metagenome assembly PPYF01 (sample SAMN08240021, study PRJNA423297) | Human gut metagenome, whole genome shotgun sequencing project. | reverse complement strand
ATTAAATATATATGTTATAAAGCCTAGTGTTGTTGCTGTGCTTCCCATTGTTGAAAAAAATAGAGCACTATTTAAGAGACATGAGTTTTTATTTTTTAGATTCATATTATCATCTCCTAGGTTATAAAAGTACCTTCAAAATAGAAACTTCGTTTTGGTTATGAATAACTTCCATTTTATTATTTATGGTTGCTAAGAAGTGATTATATTCATCTAAGGTTGGCTTTATAGAGCGATATATTTCAACCGTTTTCGACTGATTAAGCAAAAATGATTTTTCATTTTCTAATCTTATGTTAATTGGAGTCGTGATATTGTATTTATAGATAAATCCTGAAAAATAACCATCGATATTATTTTGAAACTCTATTTGAGGTTCCTTTAATTTTATTTGAGTTATTGTTTCAAATGGTTTGGATATAAAATCTAAAAAAATTTTATTGTTATAAAAATTAAGATTCTCTTTGAGATAGGATGCTTTTTCTGTTAGTTGAAGGCTAAAGAGTACATTAGTGCTTTTATATAATGATGCTATACTATTAAAAATTCTCCATATTTTATATTGATTATAGTTCCCAATGGTAAACCCAAAACAACAAAATGTTGCTGAATTAGTTATTTTTACCTTATTAGTATTTTTTAATGCTTGATAAGCGTTTTCAAACATACAATCTAAGATAGATATATTCCAACCTTGTTTTTTTAAAGAATGTACTTTTAGGGCAATATTTTTGGGTTCGATTTCAATATAAGCTTGATGATTAGCCTTTCTACAAAAAAACTGAGTTGAGATATTTAATACAAAAATAGAATTAGAAAGGATTTTCTTCTGTAATAATTCTGGTAAAGCGCTAATAAATAATTGCTGTTGATATAAGCGATGTAAAGGTTTCCAAATTTTAGGATTTCTTGTTTCTGGTAACGTGCTTTTAGTCATAGTCGTACCCTCTTTTCTTAAAACTAAGCAATAATGTATTGATATGATTGCACGATTATAAAAAACAATATTTTAGAACCTCTAGAAATTTAAAATACAATTTTTCCGCTCTATTTATATTAATAAATTCTTTTTCTCTATATATAATTCCTGCATAATATAAAGATATTATGTATTGTTGTAAGATATTTATACAAGTAAAGAAATAATTTAATAAATATAATATGATAAATGATAATAACTTTTAAAATTTCAATATAAAATGGCTCTATAATAAAAATGTATATACTCAAGTAGTAATACTTGGTAATTTTAATTATATATTATAACTATAGTAGCATATATAGCTATTCCTTAAGGTTAACCCCTAGGTGTCAATGCACCTAGGGGTATTTTTTATTTGGAGGATTTGTATGAACAAATATTACCAAAACACATTCCTGTTTATCAGTAAGCACCAGTCAGTATTACAGCCATTACTGAAATCATTACAATGGGCTTTTAGACAACAGATTGAACGTTTAGATGTGCCTCTTATTCGTATGGGTATGTTAGCCAACATGCTTTCGGACAGCCGAAAACATAGCATTCTTGATTATGATCTCTATCAGCATAATCAAACAAAGGAATATATTTTACGTATTCATACAGAAAGCGAAGGCGATACACACCCTATTGATATGGAATATTGTAAAGTGTATTTGTCACCTGATACTAAATTATATTACGTATCAGAAGAACGCTCTGAACTGACCTATATTAATACAGATACATCACATGTATACTTACCTATTCGATTCAAGATTGAATTATACATTGATGAAACCTATGATATTAACTATTTTCTTAACCTAACTACTTTACAGCGATTTTTAGTGGTGACATTTCCTTCACTACATATTGATATCTTCGACGGTATTAAAGCGATTCGCTCTAAAATCAATCGTCATATTAAATCGCTAAATACTAATAATTGGTGTCAAATTTCCAGTTATGAATCTAAATAATTTATTTCTATACAAGGAGAATCTATTATGAATACTACAGTTGAAGCTATGTTAACAGAAATTTTGCCAAAAGCATCCGTCCAAGAGTTAGTGGAACGTTATGGAGATCCATATGATGCATTATTCCATGCAGAAGAATCTGAGTGGTATGATGCACCAGGTATGGGAAATCGTGGCATTGCCAAGCTACGTGCCATTAAATCTATCATTAAGAATGTGCAAAACAGGCCTCGTAAAGCCCCTATTAATGTAGGTAGACCTATTGATATCTATAAAGCTATGTCAGATATGCAGTACTTTGAAACCGAACACGTACGAGTGCTATATCTTAACGCCAGAAACCACTTAATTAAATCAGAGGACATTTCTATTGGTGATGTAACGACAGCCTCTTTAGACATTAAATGTATTTTCTCTTCTGCAGTTCGTTTAAAAGCTTGTGGAATTGTCATTGTCCATAACCACCCTTCTGGTGATCCTCATCCAAGTGAATTAGATATTCGTTGTACTAAGCGAGTTACTGAAGCGGGTAAACTATTTGATATTCCAGTACTAGACCATATTATTATTGGACATGGTGAATTTCATAGTATGAGTGAATGTGGTCAATTATAAGGAGGATATTATGCCAGCTAAACGATTTATTTGCCCCAATGGGGATGAAATTAATATGTATGAATGCTTATTACGATGTCCACAAGGTACAAGATGTATGTTTCTACCAACCTTACGTGCCGTAGCTTCATCATTAGAACGCAATTTAACTAAGCCTTCTGTTACTGAGTTATTAAGCGGTACTCGTGAATTATATTTAAAAAAGATTACTGAATATGCTGTAGATCCACAAAAACAACTATATGCTCTACATGGTTCCGCTGTGCATACCATTACAGAGCGTCATACAAGTGGCAATATGCTTTCAGAAGAGCGGTTAAAAAACACTACCACAACAGGACAGCTTGATTTATATGGACAAGTATTATCCAATACCGATACTACACTGGGGGATTTAAAAATTACGAGTTCCTATAAGTTGATGAGAGCATTAGGTTACTATAAAAAAGATGTTGAAACCGGAGAATTCTATAAGACAGGTTTGAGAAAAGGCCAACCTAAAACACGAAAAGAATTATTTACTGATGGTGTACGTCATGTATTGGATTGGGCTTTGCAGTTGAACTATTATCGACTACTGTTAGAGGAAGAAAACTATACGGTATCATCTATGGTTATTCAGGCCCTTTGTCGTGATACAGGGCTACGTATTGCCTCTGAACGAGGTATTACAAGGCCGTTATATCTTATTCCTATCAATCCAATCAGCAATCATTGGTTGAAACGATATATGGAAACTAAAGCAAAACGGTTACAACAAGCCATAGAAACGGGTGTAATACCGAAGAAATGTAGCCAACGTGAAACTTGGCATGGTAAAAAATGTGAAGGTTATTGTGCTGTATCCGCTCAATGTAAAGCTATTGAAGAAGCACAACAAGTTAAGTCAGCATAATAGAAAGGAATCATTATGACACAATACTGCGGTATTATTATTACAGAGACAGATCTCTATGTATCTGTGGTAAAAAGAATCCAAAATAAAATTAAAGTACTAGACCGCTATGTATATAAACGTAGTAAATCTCTTGTTTCGGATTTATCAGCCATTCATAGTAAAAATAAGAATATACCTACGATTTACTCATTAGCATATACAGAAATCCCACATCTTATATTTACTAAAACTTGCTCTAGTACACCTTTGCAAGATGCTTGGAAACAACGAGATAAGCTTGTTTCAGCAAAAGATAATCGATATACGTATCAATTTATATTACCCACCATAGATAATCAGAAATGGTCATATATGGTGGGTATTTCTCAATCTAACATATCTCAATTACAATGTGCTGAAAGCCAAAATCATATGGAAATTGAAGTGGTTTCTTATTGGCCAGTACCATTATTGGATTTACATCAAAAGCATAATACACCTATTCTTTTGCTAATTGAGAGTAATAATATAGTTACTGGCTACCTTTGTATTGGAACGGTAATTGTTTCTACAATCAGCTGGAATAGAAATATAGAAACACCAGAAAATATGCTACAACGTTTACTAGAAGAATCTCCCGTCAAATTAATTGATTCATTTGAAGTTCAAGCATACTTGTCTGATGAAACATATCTTTTGTGGAAGGATACAATCACCAAATATGGTGAGGTTAATACATCAACTATTAATGATGTTTTAAATCACTTTACCTATCGTTGGAATAATAATGTATATATGGATGCAGCAGCAGGACTAAGTTATTATCTAGCTCGTTCTAGTGTACAATCGGAGGAACAAAAATGACGAATACAACATTATACGAAAAGTTATCACTCGCCATGAAAAGCTGTAGCTACATTGAAAAAACAGGTGAAAATACCTTTCATGGGTACTCTTACGTTACCAGTAGCGATGTATTAGAACGTGTAAATGATGCACTTACAAGTGTAGGTCTCATTACAACTGTTACTCCAACCCTTCTTGATTTACGAGAGATACAAACTGCAAAAGGTAACATTGATAAGCACGCTACAATCAGTGTTATGATTTCCATTATTGATATAGAGACAGGTGAATCAATACAAATAAGTGGTATTGGTTCTGGTCAAGATAGCGGTGATAAGGCTATCATGAAAGCGGAAACTGCTGCCATAAAATATGCTTATATGCTGAGTTTCTGTATTGCTACTGGTGACGACCCAGAAGCTGATAACAATACAGATCTTAATACACAAACTACAGCTCAAGCTAAGCCCCCTATCACCAGAAAGAAAAATACTTCCTCTCAAATTACGACAACTGATGATTTACATTGTATAGATTGTGGATGTGCTATATCCAGTAAAGTATCTAGTTATTCTAAACAACGTTATCATATGCCATTGTGTATGAACTGCCAGAAGAATCATCAATCTGTAGCATAATTCACTCCTCTGTAATTTGAAGGGGGGTGAGATTATGGATCCAGTTATTACACGAATTATTATTGAAGCGGCCGCTACAGCTTTACTTTACTTACTTGCAGATGAATGATATATAAGCCATGTCGATAATATGACATGGCTTATCTTTATTTTTTATAGACAACTACCTTCCTCATTACCTTGATAATATGGTATCGGATTAATTCCATATGGTTCAATAATTTTGTTAATTGCCTGTTTATATGACCACAAAGACATACCTTGTTCATAACGCTTATAATTCAAACCAATCGAATTAATTATATAATGACAATGTATATGAGCTTCATTTTTATAATGAATAGCACCCAATACTTGATATATATCTTTAGAAAGTAGTCGTCCCACCGCTTTACAAATCTCAAGTACTGTATCTAATGGTATAGTATCCGCACAATCTAATGAAAATACAACATGTATGAATGATTTCGACTCATCCTTTATATGTGACATTTTTTTTACAAGTTCAAATTCTGAAAGTGGATGATTACTTCCCATTAATATACCAAAAACATAATCACTAGATGTCTTATACTCATCTGATATATATTGAATCGCATTTGGTAGCTCCATTCCATTTCGTTTGATAAATTTTAATATTGCCATTATCGTAACTCCTCAATCATATTATGTAAGGTATCTACAACTCCTGACAAACCACTACATATAGCCATCTTATCTTCAACAGTAAGTTCATCATGATTTGATAGAACTCTATAAATTTTACCTAATGATGAAGCAATCGATTGATCAGGGTCGACTATCACTATCTTTTCCTCATTTAAAGAGCATTGCCTTATGTACTCAGACATTGACATATTACACATTTCAGCTTGATGTTTAACAAATTGGAGTTCATCCTCTTTCCACCTTAAATTAGTTCGTTTAGATTTATTGTTCTTATCCATAGTAATTCCTTTCTCTAAAATGATAAGTTTTTTAATTATTTATATGTACAGACATAATTACTTTTTAATAAATAAATTAAGGCGGGGAGTGTCTTTAGTGACACTCCCCGCCTCTATGTTGTTTTATAATGGATATAAACAATAACCTATATATAGTTACTCTATCTTGCTTATATCCATTACAAAACAACATATAAGCAAGATAGAGATTTGTACGTACAAGATTTTTATCCATTTTTGCCGAATTTACCAAAATTAAAAGTATATAATTATATGTATTAATATGTCTTAAAAATTGGTAAAAATGGCAAATTTGGAAAACAAAGCAAAAATATTAGTTATTATCCCCTTCAAGCAGTTCATTAAATTGAATTCTAAGATTAGGTCGACCATTAAATAATCTTCTATCCTGCATAGGCTCACAAATCAATTTATCTATTACTGCTTTTTTTAGACGACTAAATGATTCTTGATTTTCTATACTACTCTTTTCTAAATATAACGATATATTCCATAAAAACTGCTCGAGTATATCATATAATCCTAAATATGATTTTCTTAAACTATACGTACCACAAGTTACAACTAAATCTAAAAATTCATTTATATTATCATCATTAAGATAGGGTAAGTATAACCAAAAAGTACGTTTATCAAATGTGTCTGATACAGAATTATTTATATGAGCTTTTAGATACTCGTCTTGTAATACAAACTTTTTAAGAGGTTTACCTTCAATATCATTACAGTTTAATACAGCATAAAAGCACTTAAAGAATTTAGTAAGTGCTTTTTTTACGTTTTTCATTGGATCACTAAGTTCAAATGTATCATTATAATGATATCTGTATTTAGTTAATCCTCTAATCAAAGTAGATTCATTGTCTTGTATTTTTAATAACTCGATTAATCGTTCATCCTCTTGACGCCCCCATTCATATAATGAGTCAATACTATACATTCTCTTAATCCAAACATAGATTGAATCGGTTAGCGACTCAACTGCTATCCCCTTATTCCAACGAGTATCTTTAGTTACCCATTTAAGAGATTGGGGATTAGATTGAACTACTTTTTTTCCTTCTATAAACACTGAATGCCCGCTCTTATATGTATTTTCACTATGGAGATATATTCTATATTCATTGTAAAGGAATGCAAATAACTCCTTGATACATCGATGTGTCATATTATAGATACTATCACGATCTTTTAATTGAGAATATATAACACGTTCTAATTCCTTTTTTCCCTTTACAATATCTAAGCTATCCTTCTGCTGTATATAAATCAAAAGAGGTTTATTTAAAAAGCCATCAAGATACTTGATTATATTATTATCATAATATAATTCCTCATGATTAATATGATACAAGTTTTGTAATTCTTCTTGATATCTACGATAAGATTTACTAGACAAAACAGAATACGACGCTACCTTATATTCTTCAAGTTCTTTCTCATTTGCTCCTAAAATAATAGATTTTATAGAACGATCAACAAAAGGAAAAATTTCAAATATAAAGACTAATAATACTTGATTCAATATGTCAATATTTTCTAATACCTCTTTTTGATCAAGCAATGACTCCTCAGACCAAATAGATTGATTAGTAAAGATTCCTCGTGTTGGTAACTTATTAAACTGATTTAATACTGATACTGCCATGTAGTGAGGCAAATTGCATAACAACATAAAAAATAGAAATAAAGACTCATTAATTTCATCACAACCTTGAGATAATAAATAGCTAACCTCAAAAGATGTATTAGGTTGAGATAGCCATTTATATAATAACGTAATAGGTAAACAACAGGTTTGTTCATCTAATTGTTCTAGTAAAAACTCTTCGTTTAAAGCATAGTCTCCTTCTACATTCTTTTTCATTAAATTCTTATATAGTTTTTGCGATTCTTCAATTAATTTTTTGAGTTTTATATCCTTATTTCCATTTAAGACTTCAAAAGAAGCATCACTTAATAACATTTTTTTATGCACCAAGAGCGAATTGGCATAATAATCTATTGATGAAGAAATTACGCTAGGAAATATATTATCTGTGGAAGTTGATGCTGGTTCTGATAGAATCTTTGTATTAAATGTATATACCTTATTAAATATCATCGTTGTAGAACATTTTTTGATTCTTCGATTTCTAGTTAATGTTGTATACTCATTTTTTTTATAGTTTTTCAAATCTATATGCCGTAATATATTTAATGCAATATAATGGTCAATTAAATCTTTTATCAAATCAGAGTTTTTATAAAGTGAAATAGTATTAGAAGGTATCTTTATATGTGATACCCCGAAAAGTATTTTAATAGCATCAAAATCTCTAGCTTCTAATCCCAACCTTATAACAAATGGATCATATGGGTTGTTTAAACTGTTTCTTTGCATTTCAGACAAACATAATCCATACGAATTATTTAATGCATTATATAAGTACTCCCATATCTCCACTTTTCCAAGACTTTTATTAACTATTCCAATCTGTTCGTCTTCATATTGGCTTATTCTTTGATTTAGTGACAATACGTACTTATAAAAAGAAATCCGATTGGCATCTAGCAATCTAATATTTATATGATCAAATGTATAGTCTTTATATCCGGCTGACTCATCTTTTTTCAACGGAACACCATTTAAAAATATATTATAGAAACCTCTATTTATAACCTCAACATCGTATCTCATAATTTTAATTTTACATCTCTCAAATCCTATAAAAAATACATAATTTATTAAAAATAGCCATTTTTATTTTTTAAAATGGCTATTTTTTATTTTTTTAACACATACAATCAGTATAGCATAAAAAAATATAAACTATTAGTGTAGCCAATAGCTACAAATTATATTTTTTAAAGGAGGTAACAATAATGGAAAATTTTCCAACTTTATCACCAGATAATGAGCCCCAAAGAGCCATTATCTCAACGGCAAAATTAGTAGATATTCAATCACTAACAAGAAGTAGTGTTATCAATCAAGAGATATCTCAACCTAGTCCGCCTAAAAAGGATGACTTCTCGCCTACCATATCTATTTCAACAGTAGACTCACCGAGTAAATATGCTAGTATTTCTCCAACAGGATCACTAGTACAAGTTGAATCAAAAGATATATCGATTATTAATAATCGATATAATGAACTATCCTTGATGCCACAACATGTGTCTACGTACTCAGTATTATACACAGCCGTCAATGTAAATGAGTTCCAAGAATCAACAAAAACTAACTCAGCCCATTGTAATAATTTCCTAAAAAATTTTATCGAGCAAGACGATGTGATTTATCAGATTGATAAAGTAACACAGGAAATAAAAGATGAGATTGTAAACTGTGTGCTTTCGTTTACAGAGGAACGTGAGATTTACGATTTAGATAGTTGTCAAAGCTTCTATGTAATTCATGTCAAAACATCTCTTACAGAAACAGATGTCATTATCAAAAAAGAGCAGCTCGAAACGCTATATACAATCCTCAAGAAGAAATTTCCAGAAATCAGTTTCAATGCTGACTGTGGAAAAGCAAAAGAGTTGTTTAAACAATATATAGCTGAACGTTATATACAAGATAGGAAATCTATCAAAACCACTAAAGCAAACAAATATCCAGGCTGGGGTAAAATCTTTGAAGCAAAAAGATTTCATTCTGGACAAGACGAAAACGGTGGTACATTGTTAGCTTTACCAAGCATTGACAAAAATGACAGATTCAATCTATACGGTTATGGTCTCAAATTATTAGAGCTTGCTCCATTAGAGGTTGTTCTACCCCTTTTCTTACATGCTCATAGTGGCTTTGTAAGAAAGTTATTCCAAGAGGGCTCACATCCTATACAATATGTACCGACTCTAATTGCTCCTACTGGTAGTAGAAAAACATCTCTTTCAAAGATTTTCTTTCTACTATTCAATCATGAAACATATGCATCATTTAATGATACCGACCGTGCTATTGAACTCGTATCAACACACTATAAAGATCAAACGGTCATATTTGATGATTGCAAATTAACAAATGATAAAGCTTTACTTGCAAAATTCGAGAAATTCATTCGTCCTCTCTCGGAAGGGCAAGGTAGAGCAAAGTCTAGTGATGCAGGCAGTCGTTTGGAGCGAACACAACAAATGCACACAGCTATTATCACTGCAGAGTCCTACCCCAATGAACTACAACAATCAAGCAAGTTAAGGCTTTTACCTATTTTCATGACACAAAATGATGTAAACAATGAGGTCTTAACTTACTTTCAAGATGAAAGAACTCTGGCTAAACAACAATCAACGACAGCCAAACTGGATGAGTATATGATGCTATTCATACATTATATTGAACAGCATTATGATGAAATTGTACTCATGATTCAAAAATCTTCACCAGTATATGGAATCAGTCGACATGCAAGACTTAACGCAATGTATCTAGTACAATCACTTCTTGCAAAAATAATCCTTAATTTTGGCGTATGGTGTAACTATTATAGTCAAGAGCAAGCAAATGTTATACATCAACAATGGTGTAACACTATCAAAGGAGTTGTTCATGAAAACAATAGGTTATGCAACGATGCGACTCCAACAACGCTGTTCCTTAGAACTCTAGCTAATGGAGAAGCTAATAATGAAATTCTTTACGCTCCTGATAAAGCTACATATTGGGCTAATCCTGATCTATACGTTGGTATTAAACATCAATCAGATTTAATACTAATTCCTGGTCCGGCATTCGCTTATGTCGAAAAAACTTGCCAACGACTAGGTCGTCGTATGGAGTATACGATGGATACTATTGCAAATCGTCTACGAGATGAAGGTATCTCTGTAGGATATGGTGGATCAGACCGGAAAAAGCCCCGACCATACACCAAACTATCTAAAGGAACTAAAAAACTGGATGTTATCAGCATCCCTTTATCCCACTATATTAAATCAACAATGGAGGAAGACTAATATGAATATCAACAATAATTATTCCGTACAAGAAACATCTAATAATACAAAATTCTATATGGCAATAAGTCCTAGTGCCTATGTAGTAAACCATGACCTTGATTATATCGTCCAATGGATGGAGCAATATCAAGCAGTCTACTTCAGCCAGGTAAATACTGTAGAAGAAGCAAATCAATTATCTGCAACTTTAATTTTCTATAACCAATCGTTATATATTCCTAAAGAGCAATGGTTCATACATCAGTGTGTAGGCGAACATACTACACAGCTTAACTATAAACCTAATGCATCTATGATATTTAATAGCCCTGTGAACATAGATACTGCCAATGAGATTATGGACAGTAATTCTTTAGGGGTTTGGTCAATCATAGCTGACCAAGGTTATGGTATTGCCGATAATTCATACACTCTAAAAGGATTGATAGAGTCTCAGATGTTGACAAATGTTATTGCCAGAAAGTTCAAAACATTAACCGAAGCGAACATATTTGCACGTCACCGCTACAATAGACGCTATAATGTTCTTTTCCCTCAAGCCATCCTAAATATTTCACAAGGCGACATAAATATTAATCATTTTTATGTTATTCCTAATTATGAACAGTTAAAACAACAAGGACTCAGTTTAGTGGAATGGAATAACTTAATCCAACGAGATATGTTCATGTAACTCGCTCTTTATTAAACATATTAATTCTTTGAAAAGGAGGGCTGTACGTCCATGAAAACTTCAAATAAGACCACAACAGCCCTCTCCATTCAAGAATTGAGTGAGTTCCTGAATATATCAGCACAAACTTTAAGAAGGCGGTTGCGTGATCAAGGATATTTAATAAAAAAAAATAAAGTCGGTAACTGTTATTACTTCACCATAAGTGATTGTGAAACCTTTATTGCCAATAACTATGGTATCTTTTATAATGAATTCGTGAACAGGTACTTCAATGGCAAGGGAAATGAGTTCATTATGTACCAAATTCCATCAGGTAAAGGTATCATCTCAAAGGAAATACAACGAAGTGGTAAGACGTATTATTACATACGTAACCTCCCTCTGTATTGTGATGACCAAGGTACCATCATTAAATTCCGTTCCAAAGGTTTCACCTCAAAAGAAGAAGCTGAATACGAACGAAAACGAATGATTGCAGATCGTGATAATGGGTTGTATAAGTATCGCTTTATCGAAGTCGGCCACGTACAACAATCATCAAAGAAAAAAGTGCCAAAAGGTTCTAATCAAAGCTATTATGACTTCTGCATTGATTACTTTACAAAAGTACCGTATGCTGAAGCAACACGGAAATTATATCTGGATATAACGAAAAATAGGATTAAATCATTCTTTGGTACTACTCCTATTTCCGAACTCTCTAAGGCCTCACTACAAAAGTTTGTTGACCAATATACTACAAATATTCGCAAAACATTTATTGTACTGAGTTTAACCTTAAAGAAACTGTATAGCCTCGATTTAATTCCAACGAATTTTTATGATTCGTTGGTTAAACCAATCTCAACCGCACAAAAGCACCCAAAAGAAGCTCTGACAGTCAACGAAACACAATGTTTCCTGGGCTATTATAAAGGCCACTATTTGGAACATTGTATGCTATTGCTATTCCAATGTGGTTTACGAATTGGGGAGCTACAAGCACTACAATGGGATGAAGTTGAGATCATTGATGAGTGCAAAGCTAAGGTTCATGTTAATTCTTCATGGGGTGAAACCCAATACGGCATGAATCGAAAAGAGCCTAAAACACGCTCGAGCAAACGTATAATCCCGATTAGTGATACTTATACTATCTCAGTACTAAAACGTGCACGAGAAAAATCTAAAGGTAATCAATGGGTAGCCGAAAATGAAACGGGATTACGTCCTATCGATAAGCATAATTTTAGTAAACGCTATTTTACTAAGGTTGGTAAAGAGTTAGGTATTGAAAAGCATCTGTCAAGCCATGTAGCTCGACATACATTTATCTCAAACCTAGTTCAGCACAACGTACCATATACTGAAATTGCTAAATTAGCTGGTCATGATAGTACAGCAATGATAATTAAAGTATACGCTCATGCGATACAAGATGAAGATCAAACCTTCAATTATGTATCAAACCTATACACCTGATGCAAGGATAATGCAAGTATAAAAAACTATACTTGCACCATATCCTTGCATTTATTTTAGGGTAATAATAAAAAAATAACCGTAAGGGCTAAAACCCTTACGGCTATTACGTTTCTTTGGTGATCCAGGAGGGATTCGAACCCCCGACCCACGGCTTAGAAGGCCGTTGCTCTATCCAACTGAGCTACTG
>PPYF01526025.1_pt1 | contig 13162 bp, 9 predicted proteins | sample 1559871 | NCBI WGS metagenome assembly PPYF01 (sample SAMN08240021, study PRJNA423297) | Human gut metagenome, whole genome shotgun sequencing project. | reverse complement strand
ATATTCCCACTTTCATCCGCAACAACACGATTATTTCCCTGATGATCCTGTAAGAAGAAATGATGCTTCTTGTCCGTCAGGGTGATATAACCTGCGTCTGTGAGCAGCAGTTTGGCTACACCATTTTCATAGATCACGTTTCTGCAATAGTCTTTAGTAACAGTACTTCCTCCTATATTGTGGATGGTTTGGAGCTTCTTTCCGTTGGCATCATATGTATAGGCAATCGTACTGCCGTCTTCAAACGTCAGCAGATATGGCAAATTTAGGAAATTATACTGAATATCAGTAATTTTCTTATTTAAATCTTTTGTTAAATTGCCATTGGTGTCGTATAAGTATTCCGTATGCTGTCCTATACTGTCTTTGAATTCAAAACCATTGTTGTAGGCAGAAAAGCTTGCGGCATCAGTTATGGATTGTAGTTGATTCCCGTTCAAGGTGAAAGTCAGGTTGTCGATGAGACCGTAAGAGTTGGTACCGGTTTGTCCATAACGTGACAAATGCAGAATATTTCCTTGCTCGTCATATTCGTAGGAAGTGTTGTACTTATCACTTTCTGTTTGGTTTTCCCGATAATTGGCATTCCGAAGTTGTGACAAGCCATCGTACGTGAAGTTGTATCCCCGCTGTATGCTGTCGTGAACAGTACTCCAGTCCATAGCGGATATGCTTCCATTGTAGCGGCAGACATTTGTTTCGTCATTTCTGGAGTCGTTGTAATACAGCGTTTGGCTGAACAACGGATTTGAAATGCTTTTCACCCACGAACGTACATTATATGTGTAATCAGTTCTCAAGTTCGGATTACCATTGCGCTTGTTCGTTTTCAATCGTCCCCATGAATCGTATTCGTTGTTTGCCAGCGTGATACGGTTTCTTCCTGTAAGTGTATATTGGGTGTCGAGCAAACGGTCCATATAGTCGTAGGTATATGTATATTCTTCCGTCTGTGTCTGTTTTCCCTTGGCGCTGTGGACAATGCGATGCTTTACGGGCTTTCCTGTAAAATCATAGGCGGTGTACTCTTTGTCGATGCCGCCCGTCAGGTGAGTAGCTGTTTTGCTTTGTATCAATCTTCCCCGATAGTCATAGTACATTACTGCGGGCAGATAGCTGATTGTGTCGGCTCCGTTCAGTTGTGCTGTCAGACTCCCTGTCAGCAGTGATTGAGTTCCATTCGTATTACGGTTGTCATAATCGTAAAGCTTGTCATATTTGTAGTCATATTCTGTCGGAGCAGGTATTCCATGCTTTCCCATGAATTCGTAATTGTCATAATAGTTCACGGTCATTACTTGCGGGTTGAGCAGGGCGACACCGGATATGGAGTATCCTTTGTAAATCTTCTTTGTGTCGTCACGTTCGGCATTCACGACTGTATTCAACGAAGAGACAGATAAGTCGAAACTGTTTTTACAGACACCTGTCAGGCAAACCCGTTCCAGCCCGTCGGTGATGGAGAATGACCATTCTCCCCGTTTGCGTTGTTCTCCGTCCTGTGTGAAGACGGGTATGTCCGATTTGTCGTAGACATAACGGAGCCAGTCCTGTCCAGGTCGTCGTTTGGCGGTCATTCGGAAACGCTCATCATATTTGTAGAGATAGGCGTATCTGCGGATGACTGCGTCTGACGCGTTATTCCACAAACTTCCTTTGCTTGCCATTTCGTTCGAAGCCAGCGGTGGCAGGACTGCGTGCAGATTTCCCCATTCATCATATATGTAGTAAGTATCGCAAAGTTTCGTCCCGTCATTTAGAATCTGACGGCTCAGCACCACCTGGTCGAAACGATTTTTGAATGTAAGGGTAGGGTTGTCGTCTTCATCCATTGTCCGGGTAGCCGTGAAGGTACCGGTAGGGTAGTTGCCGAGCATTTTTACGGTGACTAAAGTGTCTCCGTCTACTGTTTCATTGACTACTTGATAATGAATGCAGTTTTTCAACTTGTCTCCTTCGATATTTGTCAACTGGTATTCCGTTTTTATACCTTTATGCCAAATATGCCAATCATCTCCCGGTCCGTATTGATTGATTGGTCGGTCTAGTGGTGACGTTTCATATTCCGTCAATGATACAGGTGAATAATCAGGATCCGTTCCGTTTATGAAATCATTGAATGGGACGTATTCACCTGTATTTTCAGCTATTACTGCCGGAAGCCATGACTCATTCTGACGTCCGTAAGCGTCATATTTTAAAAAGGTAACAATATCACCGGCTTCATCAGGCGAAGCATTTGTCAGAACGGTTTGCTCCGGTCGTCCCATTTCATCGTAGTAATCCAACTTGTCTTGCCATGAATAACCGGAAGCGTCTTTATAAGAACGTGATATGGTGTAATTTTTGTTTCTTGAACCGATTTTCATTTCGGTGGTTCTGCCTACGATTTGTGTGGTGATATTTCCCCGTTCGTGCGCTCCTGTCGACACTACATGATAAATGCCGGATTTCAGATGTGTGTCCAGATAAGCATGCTGTGTGTTTTCGCATGCGTTGATACCGGAATAATCATCGTTTCGGGCAATCACTTCTCCATCCATATCCAATAGATAAATGCGGGTGTCCTGCACGGTTGATCCACAATTTGAAATGGTGATATCCATATCATTCAGCAGAAGGAATTCATAGCTTATCCCCGCGCGATAATCTCCGTAGCCTGGATAGCCGGAAGTCCGGGTATCTTTGGTGTCCGTATAATTAAAAAAGGTGGAAAACTCTCCGATATCTTCGGAGAATCCTGTGATGGCGGGAATGTTTCCGGCAATCTCTCCCGTGACTTGGGTGGTGATATTACCGTTCCCATACATTCCTTTGGATACTACATAATACGTTCCGGCAGGAAGGTTGGATATGCCCAGGTAAGCGTGTCGTGGATTGCCGCAAGCATCGATACCGTCAAAATCATTATTCTCTTTGATGCAATTCCCTTTGCTGTCCAAAAGATAGACGTAGGTATCGTCTACTTCCGAACCGCAATGTGAAATGACTATATCCATAGTCTTGGTAAAAGTGAAACCATAACAGATTCCGTTTTGGTAAGGACCGGGAATTTGGTAAGCTTTATCCGGGTCGCTGGTATCACTCGTTTTTCTCCAGGTGAAAGCCTCCGGGCAAGTGCTGATGTTCTTGACTGTCCGGATGATATTCGGGGATGTACCTGTGATTTCTGTGGTTATGCCATATAAGGAGTCGGGAGCCCAATCTATCCATATGATATATGTTCCCGCTGGCAGAGGTACGGTAACCTCTGCCAGCCCGTATTTGGCACATGCTCCGTTATAACCACCGTCGCTTGCAAGTATGTTTTCATTTTCATCCATGATGAAAATGCCGGTATTGGTTGTTCCTTCCGATTTACAATGAGAAACGGTGATATCCATTGAATTGAGTAAGGTGAAACTGTAATAATATAGATTATTAAGCCTTCCTGCTACATTTTCTAAAACAACAGTTTTTGAAAATGATGTCCTCCACGAGCCCAGAAACTCCGGGTGATAGAAATCTTGTGCTGCCGCATGGCTGATAGCTGTAAGGCAGGCGATGATTAAAAACAATAATTTCTTTTTCATATTCGTTTGTTTTTATATTATTCTGCATAATGATAGTCATGGCTTTCCGTTACTTCGATCTTATTGTTATTGATGAAGTAGGTTTTTATCAGCCTTCCCAGGTCATCGTAATCATAGTAGGTGGTCAATCCCGTCGGGTCAGTAATGGAAGTTATACCTACTAACGGCTTATATCCATAAGTGGTCACACGAGCGTTGGGTAATAGCTGGCGCAATGTGCCGAGCACATCTTGAGAGGCAGAAGAAACGATTGTAGCAGATGCCATCTCTTCTATCTTGTTCTTGCCTACTTTTGTTTCTACTTCTTCGTAAGTGGCGTTTTCTATCCGTGCCACTACATATTGGTTCTTATATCCATATAGATAGACTACCGACTCTTTACCGTCTCTCGTTTCTTGGCGTATCCTTCCGTAATCATCGTAAAGATAGCTTGCACGGATATTACCCGTGTCGGACGGGTCGCGTCTGACGATAAGACTGCTTGGTTGGTAAACTTCATCGGAAGATTTGATATAAGGTGTTTCAATGCCGATATATTTTCCGTTTCGGGTGTATTCTTGCTTCACGGTTGGGCTTATGATGTTCCGTTTCACCATGTCCGCGTATGGAAAAGTGTTACCGTAATCTTTCGGATAAGTCAGATGAGTGATGTGTTCTGTATGATCACTTCCTGTATCTGTGATATCGGTCTGATAAATAGTGGCAGGATCGGTGTATTCATATTCCGTACGGGTGGAGACGGGTGTTTCGTCAGTCATAACCTTATGATTACTCCACTTCAATAGTTTACTTCCAACAAAAACCTCCGTACGCAGATAAGAGTAACCTGTTTGTATTTCTTGCGGGATGGCGTTAAGGGAAGATTCCTTGATGACATTGTTGGCGGCAGCTTCACCTACCAATATTTTTCCGAACTCTTTATCGCGAACAGAATAACCGTATTGGTCTTCTTCTAAAGGGATATATTGCTTATTATCCTTACGATAGACTGTTTTGCCGGTCAAATGTCCGAACATCCATCCATTGTGTGGATTGCCTTGCATAGTACTTTTCTCGTCCGGTTGGGAATGTGTATCGTCAATAGTGTAATTATATACTGTTTTGCCAGAGTCTTTTCCTGGTGTACCGTTATATTCCGTTACATAATCGTACATGACGGTGGAGCCGCTGTCGAAAGTGACTGAACGTGTCGGGTTACAAAAGAAAGTTCGTTGCCGTGCAGAACAGTATTCATTGGCGATAGGAGAATAGAGAAATTCTCCATTTTTCCAAAATCCGCTGAATACTTCACATAGAAACAGACCTTGCTCCAAGCGGAAGTAATCCAAGATGTTAGTGGTTAGTGGAGTGCCGCACCCATCCTCTTTTACCCCGTAAGTGAAAGTTCTTATTTTGGCATTTTTGCTGCTTTTATCTTTCGTTATGATTTGCTTTATACGTAAGCCGCCTGCTTGCTTTATGCTGTCATTTGCGTCCCTGTAGTGGTGTGCTTCGTATATGAATTTGTCGGTCGACCCCGCTGGATAAGTGATGCTGTCCAGTACGCCGTACTGCATGTATTTTTCATCAGCTTCCCGTGAAAGTTCAGAGCCGAATGTCATTTGGATACTTGGCGCAGGTATGATTCCGGTGACTGTTCCACTGCTTTGGCTGTATTTCCATCTTGTCGTCTCAATTGTTTGTCGGGGAACCAGGGTAACATTGTCCGGACGATAAATTCCGTTAAAGTATCCCCAATAATCCATGGAGCGGTTTCCCGGATCCGGCAATCTGTTGGGACTTTCGTAGCCGAAACGGTAGGTTTCTTCTGCTTCTCCTTCTTTGTTTGTCATCACGATACTTTTCAGAAAGTAACGTTGGGTGACACGGTCATTGGGGGTGTAGTAATTGAAACAAAATTCTTTAACGAACTGTCCGTAACTGTCATATACTGTCATTTTTTGAACTCTCGGAAACTTAGTGTCTTTTGTGAATACTACTTTTCCTTGACTGAAACGGATTTCGTTTAACGGTTGGCTGCGCGTATCTATGTTATGACCGGAAATAGATCTGTCGGGGATGGTGCCATCCGAAACGATGTTGCCGTTATCATCGCATTGATAGCCGGATGTTACGTCTTTCATTCTACTGATAATGATAGGGTCCTGCATGCATTCGTCGGGCATATAATTTGTAATCATAATGTTTTCTTCCCGATTGGTACTAACGCCTTTCTTTTGGCTGAAACCATCTCTTACGATAATATAGTCATCATGCATTTTCACCAGATATTGCACAATGTTTTGGTTATAGACGAATGAGATGGAATCTTTCTCGTTGGGGGCAACAATAGCCGATGCTTTCCAACCGATAGGATTTGAGTTCCCATTTCCTGTTTCTTTACCCCCGTTGAATTTATAAACTGTGCCGTCATCGTCCGTGATACGGAAATATTTTCCTGTCCAGTCGATACGGATGTTCTCGTAAGGAACCGGCAGAAATTGACGGTTTTTTTCTATCGGCTCCATAGCGTACATGAACATACCTTGTTTGTCCGGCAAGCGGTAGTAATATTCGTCCGGTTCTTCCTTGGAGATTTTCGTCAGATTCTCAACATAAAAGGGAAATCGCGTTTGGGCATCATTTTTATTGAACGTGCAAGTCATCGTCTGTGGGTCGTCCACATATCCTTGTATGGTTCGTGTAATCATCGGTTCCGCCACAAGATCCCAGCCTAGTCCAGCCCAGCCGGCGGTGTCGCTTAGTTTGATGCCCGATGCGTGGTAGGTGAGATAGATAGGCAATGTGATGTCTCCGCTATGCACTTCGTAAAGAGGTATTTTGATTTCCGGCAATCCGGTGCAGTAGTTCACGGGATAGACAATGTTTTGTTTCAATGCTGCTGTAGAAGGCGTGTTCATCATGCGGTTCTTGAACAATGCATCCGTGTTGATAGGGTTGACGATGTTGCTCGTCTGTCCGTAAGAGTACGACTGGATGCTTGCTATAGCTGATGCAAAGAAGAGTATTCTTATCATGGATGCTTTTGATATATACTGTTGTATCGTTTTTCGATTCATAAGATATAATTGAATTAAATTTGTTGCATAAAACTTTATATTAAAAATTTCACCCCTGCAAGAGAGACGCATGTAGAGCTTCTTGCAGGGGTGAATGTATGGATTACAGATTCATCGCATTACCGCCCACAACGCCCAGCACTGCCGAAGCCACTGCGATAACCACTTTCAGAATCATGTCCCAAAGGGATTTTTTGACTGCCATAACTTTATACACCTCCTTTCTGATACTTTAAAAGATTTGTTACTTCCTGAAAATTTACTACCTGAAAAAACTCTCTTACCTTATGTCGGTAACTTTCCTGCTGAAAATTCATCTTTCACCTCAAAACACGGGCACGCCTTAATCCACTCTTCCGGTTCAATCTCTCCGTTTCCGTTACGGTCGGGCGAGAGGTCGCGATGTCCGCATACCCGGCAGCCGGGAAACTTCTCTCTCAACCGATTTACCAATTGCCATAGTGAAGACCATTGTGCCGGTGTGCGTGTGTCTGCCGGGTGTCCCCGGCAGTCCAGTCCGCCTTCATAACAGATACCTATTGAGTGAGCATTCCATCCGCGGACGTGTGCGCCGATGCGGTCAACCGGACGGGTGAGGTGAACCGTGCCGTCCTTGCGGATATAATAGTGGTATCCTGTCCCGTTGAAGCCGCGGCGGCGGTGTTGCAAATCGAGGTCGTCCGGGGTGAGCGAACGGTCGGCGCGTGTGGCGGAACAATGAATCACGATTAAGTCAATCTTTCTCATAATGGAGTTTGTTGAGTGTCCGTTACTTTGTTACCTGCCAGCCGGTTATGCTGCCGGATCCGGAGTCTCGCCGTCATCACCACCCGGATTCGGATCGGGGTTTCCACCCGGTTTCTCCGGGTCGCTCTTGTCTCCGTCGCTGTTTTCGGGTTTATACTTGCTGTATTCCAGCGTTTTCAGTGCTTTCTTGATTTCCTTGCCGGGACGGAAACGGACGCGGGCACCTTTAATCAGTGCTTCTTTCACGTCTTTGGGGATGAGTGCGCCCGAACTGCGCAGTGTGACATAGAACGAACCGAGGTCGCCCAGACGGACGATTTCCGCTTTCTTGAAACTCTCTATCATTTCCGTCTGGAGCGCACGCAGCACACAGACTACGTCTGCCCAGTTCACGGTACTCGAACGCTGGATGCGTTCCGCCATCTCGTCGATATCTATCTCGCCGCTCGACTTTGCCAGGGCGTAATACATATCCGGCTTTTCCTTATCCAACATGTTCTTACGAAGCACGCTGGTGAATGAAAATACTTTTGCCATAAATCCTTTAATTTTTAATCGTTAATCGTTAATTATTAATTATTAATAGTTGTCTCATAAGTGGTTCCTTGCTTATGACACAACGAAGGTACGGCAACGGGGATGGGGGATGTCTGTATTTGTCCGTAGATGTCTGTTTTTGTCGGATAATGTCTTTTAATGTCTGTATCTGTAAGAAAATAGCGGTTCTATTATTTGACAAATATCTAAATTTTTACTATCTTTATACCATTATATAATACCAATAAACAACAATAATAACCACAATGGAAGAAGAGAAAAAGTTTGAATTGAGAGCGTATGATAAGGTCGAATTGGCATTGCTCTATTGTCCCGGCCGTTCGGAAGAAACGGCGATGAAAACGCTGACACGATGGATTAACGGGTGCGGACAGTTGGTGCAGGCGCTGCGCGACATCGGATACAATTCGCGTCGGCATCGTTTTCTGCGTCAAGAGGTGGAGCAGATAGTACGCTATCTGGGAGAGCCTTGAGAAAAAGGCGATAAAAAAATGAAGTACTTCTCCCTTCTTCTTTCAGTACATCTTTTGGCTTGAGTCTGTACTTGGTTTGTCCGGTTGTTGTACTTCACTTCGTTGGTTCTACTACTTGTCCGCTTCGGGTCAAGTACTTGATTTCTGTTCGACAAGTACGTCTCTATATTACACGAATGTATATATTAAATATCGCTTTTATCCTGCCGTTTTACTGCCACTACTGCCAACTGCCAACTATAGGCTTATTTGGCAGTGAGTTTTTTAATGCAAATATACGTATTCTCTTGTTTTTCAATATATTGTTTCTCTACCGCAAGTTTTAGATATCTAGCTGCACTTCTCTTGCTAATGCCATTATTCAGTGCTTTATCAATGAATTCTTTGTACGTAAATTTCTTATTAATCTTATTGATCACAGGACCTATACGGAAGTAAGACTTCAACGGTTTGGATTTCACCTCATCTCCCGGCAGTGAAGAGGCGAGTAGCAGACTGTGGCTGGTAGTGGTCTTCACAATGTCCATAGCCGCGTGAAAATCCTCGTCCGAGCAGATATACTCTTTCATCTGCAAAGTTCCTTCGCACTTGCGTAGAGCGGTGAGAATGCCGGCTATACGAACCGTGATTAAGGCAGCGCGAAGCACGATAGAGCCCGGAGCATCTGCCTTTTCGCTGGCCACTTCGTCCAGCAGTTGAGAGAAGTAGGCGGTATGCTCTTCCCACTGGCTGTCGCTCAGGGTGACTTCCGTAGGCGACTGTTGCAGGAAGAAGAACATATCGAGCACTTCACGGCTGAGTTTCCTGAAAAAGGTGTCATAGTCTTCCTTGCCTTTGATAGGTGCGGCCGAACGGTATTTCCAGAGTGATTCGGAATTGAGTATGAGGAAACGGCTGTACAGACCGTTGCCCAAAGAGCGGATGAAGAGGGAAAGCTGGTTAGGAGTGCCGGTCAGTGAGAGAGTCAGATGTGGGTCTTCGGCACAGATAATCTGGTCGTCCACTTTGTAGTCCGTCGATACGGATTCGTGATGGAAGGCGGCGCGGAACACGTCGTCATGATGACCGCACTTTTGTTTCATAGCACCGGAAATCATATCCAGTTCGGAAGCGTTGATGATGAGTCCGAGCTTGGCGTTGATTTGCAGACGCTTGATTAGCTGATTCTTGGATGTGTTGGGAGCACCGCAGAGATATAGATACTGGGGCTTTTCGGGCATGGAAGAAGGAGCGGTGACGGCAGGTGATGTTCCTTTCTTGTTAGGATGGTTGTTTTTTTCCCAAGTCTCCAGTTCACGTTCATAGGCTTCCTTTTTCTTTTTATTCTCTTCCTTCAGATAGTTGTTGATGGCTTCGGGAAGCCTGCTTGCCAGTGTGAGCAGTCCTTTTCCTGCAGCTGAAGAGGCGATGACGAGCAGATAAAGATGAAGGCTGTAGTAGCGTTGGTCGAAACTGATGGTCACGTTGGGCATGCATCCGCTCAGGTTGGCCAGTACGCCCAGTAGGAGAATGTCACGTTCGCGGTCGGTGCGGGCGGCTGTGAGGGCTCTTTGCAGAAATGAGGGGAGATGCTGGTAGACTTCTGCCGGAATGCAGGGCAAAGAAGAACGGAGCTCTTCATCTTTTATTGACAGTTCCTCTTCATCGTCAGAGGTGTTTTCCGAATAATTCTGCCCATAGTTGGCAGTTGGCAGTTTTGGCAGTGGATTGGGGGTGTCTTCGGGCTTATATGATAGGTCAACATATTGATAACCAGAAGATAAATCTTTTTGTAATTCTTTCAGGCTATAACCGTTTCCTACAATTTCTGCTGCCATAACAGATGTTAATTTTTCTAGCTCCTCTTTCGAAAACCCTTTACGTCGGGCGCTTCTTCCCAAGGCAAGCATGGATTCGTGCCGATTGCCTTTTTGCCAGGGGTGGTATTGGAAGAAGGTGTGGACGAAGGCTTCGATATATCCGCAGGCTTCGGTGAGGGGCGGGATGGCGGAAAACTTGTCGTTGATGCCGGTAGGGAAGCTGCCGTTGGCATATTGTGGAGATGATTTGACGAGTTGCGCCAGTGAAGGGTCTGTTGCCAGTTCTTCGCGCCAGGGATAGGGTTCGGGGGCGGGATTGTAGTAAGCGTTGGGGTCCCACACGCAGGAACAGGGCTGGGTGATACGGGCGCACTGCTCGTCGCATGGATGTCCGGCGATGCGTTCCAGTGTTTGCTGGCAGATGGCGTAGGCGAGGGGATACTCTTCGGGGGTGTTGACGTCGAGGTAGACGATGATTTTCAGACCTTCGTCGGAGATGCTGTTGTGGACGTAGGTCACGTAGGGCAGGCGGCAGACGAGGGCTTTGATTTCCGCAGTCCGTTGTCCGCTGTGGTCGAGGTCGTACATGGCGAGACTGCTCATCTTTTCAAGATTGGCGGCGGCGTGACTGCAATGAGGGCGGCAGATGCCTTCGACGATGACGACGGGCATCGAATCTTTGGTCATTTTGGCTTCGTTATCCCGGTTGGGAAAGCCTTTCAGTTTCCGGTACGATTCAGTTTTGGGTTTCCACAGGGGACTCGTTTCTTGCAGGTAGAGATCGTGCAGGGTGATAATGGTAGATTCTTTGCTCCATAGGCTGTTGAAAAAAGAAAAGGAAAATTGCGTGTTTTTGGGTTGCGACGATGAGTCGGTTGTTTTCATAATTCGTTATTTTTATTTATTATAGTGTGATTTGTGAGGTAAAGAAAGGAGAATAGTAGTGGCGATGAATACGCATAGGATAGTCGGTTCCTTAAGTCGGGGGACAAAAGTAGGAACAATGTAAGGAAGGTTGAAATGTTAAAAATAAGCGTAGATGTTGTTTCAACGGATTTTTATTCCGCTACGATAACCTCAATGTCATAACCTATGAACAGTCCGCTTTCTATGACACCGGTGATTTTTTTCAGCCGTTCTTCGAGGGAATCGTCAATGGAGTTGAAGCGGGTGTCGAGGATGAAGTTGCCGTTTTCTGTAAAGATTGGCCCGTCCTTTCCGTGGGCGGGGCGGAGAATGATTTCCGATGCGCCTAAGCGTTGCAGTTCGCTTTCTGCATAAGCCAGTGAATCGGGAAAGATTTCCACGGGAACGGGGAATTTGCTTCCCAGCCGGTCGACCCGTTTGCCGGGGTCGATGATGATGAATGTCTTGCGGCTGCTCCGGATGAGCAGTTTCTCTTTGAACATGGCTCCGCCACGGCCTTTTATCAGGTTCTGCTGCGGGTCTACTTCGTCCGCTCCGTCGAAAGTCCAGTCGGGACGTTTGTTCCAGAGGGTGGTTTGGGGGATACCTAGCTGTATGCAGGTCATGGAGATTTCTTTGGAAGCGGGGATAACTTCGATATGCAGGTGCTCCTCACGAATCCGCCGTGCCAGTTCGAACAGCGTCAGGTAGACGGTGGAGCCGGAACCGGCTCCGATGGTTTCCCCGTCTTTGGCTATTGCGGCAATCTCGCGGGCTACGTGTTCTTTCGCTTCACGGTTGATAATAGTGTCCGACCATTGAAGGTGCTTTATCAGATAATTTTCCCAGTCCATAGGTTTGCGTTTTATATTTCTCTAATATATATAACGAGTGAACGGATAGGTTTGTTTATTTGTTAATGTGTTAACTAATTAACGGATTAATGGTCTGATTCGTTAAATAGTTATAGCTTAAGGTGGATTTAATGATGCTCTGTTTGTATGTGTGATTGGATGTGTGTATATTTGTAGCATCAATAAGATAAATATACTGATAATCAAATAATGGCACGTCCGATTCAAAATACTCCTACTATAAAAGGTGAGGATGCTAAAAGATTTAGAAAAGAACTTTTGGAATCTCTTACCAAGAAGCTTACGCCCGAAGAAAAGGCTGCAAAGAAAAAGGAAATCAGAGAGATGGAAGAAAGTTATAATTTGTTAGTATCGATTTCTGGTGGAACATTCTATTGACTTTTGGGAGTTGCTGAAACAGGGAAAAGTAACAGTAACCCACTTAAATACAGATTATGAGTTTAAGTCGTTCAATTGCGGGAATACCGATTTGAACGATTTTTTATTTGCTGATTCGAAAATATACTTAAAGTATCTTCGCTATACGACAACGTTGCTGGAAACTGAAAATCGGATAATAGCTTATTACAGCCTTGCCAATGATTTGTTAAAGATATCAGATCGCCAGGATTTTGCTGATGAGATGGAAGGTTGTAGAGATAAAATTGAGTTTGATTTTTGGGAACGATTTTTAAACCAAAAGATGTATCCGGCAGCAAAAATAGGAAGACTTGCCGTGGATAAAGATTTTCAAGATCAAGGTATTGGTACTTTTCTTATCAGGTCATTAGTACAAAGTTTTATTAGGAAAAACAAGACTGGCTGTCAGTTTATAACTGTAGATGCTATTAATGATAATACTCAACGAACTATAAAGTTCTATGAAAATAATGGCTTCAAGTATCTCACAATGAATGACGTGAATAGAGAGTCGAGACAAATGTATAAATCGTTATTGGAGTATATCTAGGAGTAAACAGATTTCTATCTCAAATATTATTTTAGTGGTTAGTTAATTTTTAACCTAACAGCGTTAAATGTTAACGAATCCCTGTATTCTATTAAACCGTGTTATAAATCATCCTGCTTCGCCCCGAAAATTTGGAGATATGCCGAAAGTCCGTATCTTTGTACTGTGTTTTTCATAGTATTAGATTTAAGGTTAACAAAGATTGGCTGTCTGGGATAGATAGC
>PPYF01526024.1_pt1 | contig 13165 bp, 12 predicted proteins | sample 1559871 | NCBI WGS metagenome assembly PPYF01 (sample SAMN08240021, study PRJNA423297) | Human gut metagenome, whole genome shotgun sequencing project. | reverse complement strand
CTTAAGAAAAGATAAAGAAACACGTATTGACTAATTAATTTAAAATTGAGAAGAAAATGAAAAAATTTAGATGTACTGTTTGCGGTTACGTTTATGAAGGTGACGCAGCTCCTGAGAAATGTCCTTTGTGTAAAGCTCCTGCCAGCAAGTTCGTAGAAGTTGTTGAAGTAGAGGGTGGTGCATTGACTTTTGCTGACGAGCACGTTATCGGTGTTGCAAAAGGTTGCGACGAAGAAATGATTAAAGACCTGAACAACCACTTCATGGGCGAATGTACTGAAGTAGGTATGTATCTGGCTATGAGCCGTCAGGCAGACCGCGAAGGTTATCCTGAAGTAGCTGAAGCTTTCAAACGCTACGCTTGGGAAGAAGCTGAACATGCTTCTAAATTCGCAGAGTTGCTGGGTGACTGTGTATGGGATACTAAGACTAACCTGCAGAAACGTAAGGATGCTGAACAAGGTGCATGCGAAGACAAAAAACGTATCGCAACTCGTGCTAAAGCTTTGAACCTGGATGCTATCCATGACACTGTACACGAAATGTGCAAGGACGAAGCTCGTCACGGTAAAGGTTTTGAAGGTCTGTACAACCGTTATTTCGGCGATAAATAATCAAACCTCATAATAACTCTTAAAAGGTCTGTATTCGAAAATGAATGCAGACCTTTTTTGTTTATATTTGCTCATCAACTTTTAATACCACAGTTATGAAAAGAGTACAACTATTGTTAGTTTGTTTAGTGCTTTCGGCAGCTGCTTTTGCTGCTGATAAAGTGATTAAGTTGCCACAGCCTAATTTAAACCGTACAGGTACGGTAATGAAAGCGTTGTCCGAACGTCATTCAACCAGAGAGTTTGCTTCAAAAGCTCTGAACCTGGCTGACTTGTCGGATTTGTTATGGGCTGCTAATGGCGTCAATCGGAAAGATTCAGGTAAACGGACGGCTCCGTCGGCTTTGAACAAGCAGGATGTGGACGTATATGTAGTGTTGCCGGAAGGTAGTTACTTGTACGATGCAAAGAATCACCAGTTGAATCTGATAGCTGAAGGAGATTACCGGGGTGCAGTGGCCGGTGGGCAGGCTTTTGTGAAATTGGCTCCGGTTTCTTTAGTGCTGATTAGCGACCTTTCCCGTTTCGGAGATACGAAAAATGCACATACCCAGTTGATGGGGGCTATGGATGCAGGTATTGTTTCACAGAATATTTCAATTTTCTGTTCTGCTGCAAATTTGGCTACAGTGCCACGTGCTTCGATGGATAATAATCAATTGAAGAAAGTCCTGAAGCTGAAAGACACTCAGATTCCTATGATGAACCATCCTGTAGGGTACTTTAAATAAGGATCGATAGGTATATAAAAATAGTGACGCTATCCTCGCGGGATACCGTCACTATTTGTCCATTATAGCGTCACTATCCTTACCGGATGGCGTCACTATCTTTTTTCCTTTTTTACTTTAATAAAAACTCATCGATTGCTTTCTTGTAGGTTGCTTTGTCAGCAGCCCCACGGAAAAGCTGTGGATCTCCTTTCATGGGGATGAATACGAACAATGGAATACTGGTTGCATTGAACAGGGCTGCCAGTTCTTTTTGTTTATCCACATTCACTTTGTAGATTGTTATTTTCCCTGCATATTCCTTTGCCAATTCTTTCATGATAGGAGCTGTCTGGCGGCAAGGTCCGCACCAATCAGCGTATAAGTCGATGATGGCAGGCTTGTCACCTTTGTATTTCCACTCCTTTGATTTTTCATAATCGAAGACGTCTTTCAGAAACATTTCCTTGTTCATTACGACGACTTCACCGTTACCTGTTACCTCTTTTTTACCTTGATTGGTTTCTGCTTTATCATTGAAAGCGTACACAATAACGCTTACCATGACAAGAGCCACCATTACTAATACTTTTTTCATTCGTTATCTTTATCTTTTTATGTATAATGCTTCTCGATAACCCCTTGCAGTTCACTGCTATGGATTACGCCGGAATGTCTCCATACCGCTTCCCCATCCTTGAATACTATAAAGGTAGGTACGGCCTGTATACGATATTTAGTAGCCAGTTCTTCGTGCTGGTCAACGTCTATCTTTACAATCCGGGCTTTGTCACCTACAACTAATTTCAGTTCTTCCAAAACGGGTTTCATTGCTTTACAAGGTCCACACCATTCAGCAAAGAAATCAACCAAAACGGGTACCGGTGACTTTATTAAATCTTCAAACTTTTCCATAATCTTTCCTTTCTTAAAGTTAAATGGCAGCCATTGAAGACTGCAAATACAAATTCTATTTCATTAATATAACGGGAAAAAACTGTTTTTGTTCACAAAATAGTACTGGTAGGGAACTCATTGTGAAACAAAGTCAGTAATTGAAAATAATATTCGCAAAAATTGTGAAGATTGGAATGAAAGAATTATCTTTGTGGATGAAATAAGAACAGTTGATGAAATGGAAATCAATTTCAATGAGATGTATTTGCGAGATTTGTATCTCGCAGGTAAAGCGGACAAGAAACATCGTTTTCAGCCACAAGTCGTCAAAAAGTATATTCGGGTCATTGACCTGATGAGAGACGAAGATAATGTGCTCGGTCTTGTCAAGTATAAAGCTTTGAATTATGAGCGACTCTCTGGTGATAAGAAGGGGCTTTCATCTGTGAGAGTAAACGACCAATATCGCATTGAGTTTGAAGAAGAAACAGAGGATGGCAAGACTGTTGCCACAATCTGCAATATTACAGAATTATCGAATCATTATAAGTGAAAGAATATGAGTAAGAAAAAATTTCCGTCCGATATGGTGGCAAACAATATGCTCCCTGTATACCCAACACACCCGGGAGCGATTCTGAAAGAAGAAATCGAATATCGGGGAATTTCTCAGCGGCAGTTGGCTAAAGATATGGGAATTGCCTATTCTGCCCTAAATGAGATTTTGAACGAACGCAGGCCTTTGACAGAAAAAACTGCGCTGCTTTTCGAGGCTGCTTTGAATGTTAATGCAGAACCTCTATTGCGCCTTCAAATGAGGTACAATATGCAGGTTGTTCAAAAAGACCGTTCTTTCATGGAACGATTGGCTCAGGTCAGGAAGGTTGCCGCAATTCTTTAAGGTCTTGCGTGAATGTAATGATTAGTTCCGGATGTTTTGGCGATAATTTATGATATAATAATCATGAAAGACTTTGTCTGATTAATGGAGGACTGGAAAAAATGGATAATGAATGATGATATAAAACACATCAGCTTCATTATCCATTTCTTCTTTATGAATGATATTTCTAATTATTCCGCAATAGTCAATTCATCAATGATATGGGAAGCTCCCGCAAATTTATCTATGATAAAGAGTGTATAGCGAATATCGACACAAGCGGCACGCTGTGATGAAGGGCGGAAAGCAATGTCGCCCGTCAAGCCTTCAAAGTTACGGTCGAAAGCAGTTCCTATCAACTGACCTTTACCGTTGAAAACCGGGCTGCCGGAGTTCCCGCCTGTATTATCAGTGTTTACAATAAAGCAGACAGGCATTTCACCGTTTTTACCATAGCGTCCATAGTCTTTGGCTGCGTATAACTCTTTCAGTTTTTGAGGCACAACAAATTCCCAGTTTCCCTGATCTTCTTTCTCCATTACTCCTTTAAGAGTGGTATGGGCATCATAAATAGCACCGTCGAACGGTTCATAAGAAAGTACCTGCCCGTATGTCAACCGTAAAGTCGAATTTGCATCCGGATAAATAGGAATACTTTTTTCCTGTCTCATATCCATCATACCTTTCACCCATACTTTGTGAGCAGCATCGTAGTTCTGATTTACTTCTTTCATGGCGATAGCCGTTTTCAATATTCCGTCAGTAATGGAATATTTGAATAATACCATCCAGTCGTATCCTATTTTATACAAGCTCGGTTTTTTGATAAACTTTTCAAAATTTTGGGGATTGCCGAAGATGGAATGTTCGAAGCACTCATCAACGAATGCGTCGATATTACCTTTAAAACGGGAATTGATAATCTCAAAGATATTAATCCGCTGTTCTGCCGGAATATATTTGGCATAAGTTTTCAGCATCTCTTTGCCGACCTTTTTCTCCACTTCCGGGAAAGGAACATTGGCAAAATATTTATCAGCTTCTTTTTTCAGGTTTAGCTTTGCTTCTTTTATCTTCTCTTTATCTTTAGATTTCAAGGCAGCAACTATTTCCATTGTAGAAGGAATACGCATAAAATCGAGAGCAGTTACCAATGCTTCATTAATAGCCTGCTGATGATAGAGAGCATCACGACGGTGAGCTACGATAGAACGGATTTCATCGAAAGCTTTCTGATAAGAATCATCTCCCTTTTCACGGCCACGTGCCAAAAGTTCTTCTTGTTGTGCACGTTTGGTATCTAGTACGTTGAGACGTATCAGACCTTCGTTCATGCCGATAGCATTTTTCCAATAGTTGGCAGATGATGCATATTTGCTGGCATAATGAATACGTACGGCGGGATCTTTCAGCATTTGTTCCATAAGTACCTTTTGACGGGCTCCACGTACATGCTGACGCATAAAGTTGGTAGTCTGCATGCGTTCTTCCACTTCATCGGAAATCATGTATCTCCAGTTGCGTCCGGGGAATCCCATGACAAAGGTGAAATCACCTTCCTGTACTCCGGCGAGGCTGATAGTCAGATGTTTCTTTACTTTCAAAGGAATGTTGTCTTTAGAATAGGCTGCCGGTTTCCCATCTTTATCCGCGTAAATGCGGAAAAGAGAGAAATCCCCCGTGTGACGCGGCCACATCCAGTTATCCGTATCTGCTCCAAACTTACCGATAGAAGAAGGAGGAGCACCTACCATACGAATATCGCTGTACACCGTTTTGATGAACATATAGTATTTGTTTCCACCATAGAAAGCCTTAAGCTCCAGTTTGGTGGCGGGGGTGATTTCTATATTCTCGGCTTTGGCAAAACGTTCTGCCACTTTGCTAAGATAGCTTGGTGACAGGTAGTTAACTCCTTCCGGATCCGGATCTTTCTTTAGTTGTTCTGTGACATAATCGGTCACATCGAGAATACGATCGATATATGTGACGGTAAGTCCCGGAGTAGGAAGTTCCGCCTCGCGGTTCATAGCCCAAAAGCCTTCAGTCAGGTAATCATGCTCTACATTGCTATGTTGCTGAATAGCTCCATAACCGCAATGATGGTTCGTCAGAACCAGTCCTTCGGAAGAAATAACTTCTCCCGTGCATCCACCGCCAAAGTGTACAACCGCATCTTTCAGAGAAAGACCGTTTGCGTTGTATACCTCTTCGACAGGAATTTCAAGACCGAGTTCACGCATGGCAACTGCATTCTGAGTTTTCAGATCAGGCAGCATCCACATGCCTTCGTCGGCGTGGATGCTAAAAGCTGCCAGTGAAAATAGGACAAATAGGATTTGTTTTCTCATTTATTCTATGATTGTCATTTCGTTAATCAGATGTCCGCAGTTGCCCAGTTTTTCAAGGATGAACAGGACATAACGGATATCCAGGTTGATGCAGCGTTGCAGGTTGTTGTCAAAGTTGATATCACCGCTCAACGATTCCCAGTTGCCGTCGAAAGCGCAACCAATCAGTTCTCCGTTTTCATTCAATACCGGGCTGCCGGAGTTACCACCGGTGATGTCATTGGTAGACAGGAAGCAAACCGGCATATCGCCGTTCGGCAAAGCATAACGTCCATAATCCTTCTTTTCTATCAGTTCTTTCAGTTTGGCAGGTACAACGAATTCGCGATCTTCCGGGTTTTCTTTTTCAAGAATACCTTTGGTAGTAGTGTAATAGTTGTAGTGTACGCCGTCTTTCGGGTCATAAGGCTTCACGTTACCGTAAGTCAGACGAATTGTAAAGTTAGCGTCCGGGTAAGAAGGAACGGGTAATTTCATATCGCCAAGACCGCGAATGTACGTTTTGTGCAGTAAGGCAAGTTCCTGATCCATATCTTTCAGTTGTGAAACAATTTGCTCGAATAAGTCATATTTGGATTGACAGTATTGTAAAGCCAGGTCATTGTCGATAGCTTTCACTGTCGGCTTTTTGATGAACTTCTCAAAGTTTTCACGGTTGGCAAAGATGGAATTATCATACATATCGTCGATAAACTTGTCATAGTCGCCTTTGTATTTCTGTTCGATCACCTTATAGATAGACGGACGCTGGTCAGCCGGAATCATTTCTGCATAAAGCGGAAACAAAGCTTTGGCTACCTTACGGTCTACTTCGTGATCGTAGTCCTTATTATGGATACCGTCATAGGTTTCTTTCAGAGCTTCTATGCGTGCGTTGATTAAAGAGTCATTCTTTTCAACTAGTGCTTCCCGTGTTTTTGATAGCAGGGTACTACCAAATTCGATAGCGCCGAAGAATGTCTCTCTTAGACAAGTGAATTGATAGTTGAGAGGAGCGGTTTTAGCTACGAGGTCATCTATCTTCTTTACTACTTCCGCATATTCGGCATTGTTCTTTTCTTTGGCAAATTCTGCGAATTTAGCTTCCTGTGCAGTTTTTGTACCCAGCACGTCATTATCAATAATCGCTTTGTTCATTCCGATGGAGTTCTTCCAGTAGTTGCTGGAACCGGCATACTTGTTGGCATACTGGATACGGATTTTGTCGCTGGCATTCATTACTTCTTTCAGAACAGCCAGGCGGGCACCCCGGATGCGGATACGCGGTTCGTTTTCAGATTCCATACGTTCTTTCACTTCCGATACAGTCAGATAACGGCTTGTACTTCCGGGGAATCCCATAATCATTGCATAATCTCCTTCTTTCAGACCTTTGATGGAGATAGACAAATGTTTCTTGGTTTTCAGAGGAGTATTGTCAGCACTGTATTCTGCCGGTTCACCGTTAGCGTCTGCATAGATACGGAATATGGAGAAGTCACCTGTGTGACGCGGCCACATCCAGTTATCCGTTTCGCCGCCAAACTTACCGATAGAAGAAGGTGGTGCGGCAACCATACGTACGTCCGGATATATTTTTTTATAAAACATGTAGAATTTATTTCCGGCATAGAACGGAAGTGCTTGCGGCACAATTCCCTTTTTGTCTTTCAGATCACTTTTAGAGTAAAGTTCTTCTGCCAGTTTCTGAAGGAACGCACCAGTGAATGATTCAGATTCGGTGATTTCTTTAGCAGCAATTTTTGCGTTGACAATATCGGTAATATCTTCAATGCGTTCGATAAAGGTGAATTTCAATCCCGGAGTAGGGAGCTCTTTATCTCGGGAAGTAGCCCAGAAACCGTCAGTCAGGTAATCGTGCTCAACGCTACTGTGTTGTTGGATGGAAGCATAACCACAGTGATGGTTTGTCAGGATCAGACCTTCCGGTGAGATGATTTCTCCTGTACATCCGCCACCGAATATGCCGACAGCATCCTTTAGAGAGACACCGTTAGGATTATATAAATCTTGGGCTTCCAACTTCAAACCTTGTTTCTTCATCATATCTATGGAATGTTGCTGCTGCATCAGTTGCAATAACCACATACCTTCATCCGCCTTGGCGGAACATACGATCAGCGCAGTCAGCGCCAATAAATAAAGTCTTAGTCTATTCATTAATTAAGTGATAAAAATTAAATATATGATTGTTAATATGTTCTGTTTCTTATTATTCTGCTTTGAATGTTCCGTTCTTCAGGGCTTCCATGATGTTTGCCGGCGGACGTTGGTTCATCAGTTCATTTTTCATGAAGTCCATGTATGGAGCTACATGCTTGAAGAACTGATAGTATCCTTTGCATAAGTAATTCAAGCCGGGTTCGCCTTCTGATGTTTGACTGAAACGATTCTTCGGACACTCCCCGTTGCAGGCAAAGAGGAATTCACATTCCTTGCATTGAGCAGGGAGAGACTGATATTTCATGTTTCCGAAGTTATGTTGGCGTTCGCTGTGCATCATTTCCACGAGCGTTTGGTTGTAGATATTTCCCAATTTATATTCGGGGAACACAAAATGGTCACAGGAATAAACATCTCCGTTAAATTCCATCACACCGGCATGTCCGCAGGTTTTTGCCATCGTACATATACCGGGTTGTTCGCCCATCCAGTTGGCGAGGGTAGAGTCGAATATCTGTATATAGTAGTTGCCTACATCTTCTTTTACCCATTCGTCGAAAAGGGTACAGAGGAATTTACCCCACTGCTCCGGAGTGATTGAGAAGTCAGCCAATGTTCCTTCCTTGTTTTCTGCAAGAGAGGCTAGGTGCCGTCCGTCCTGATGTGGAAGGATACGCTCTACGATAGGGGTAAACTGAATATAGTGACAGCCTATCTCTTTGAAGAAATTGTAAAAATCCAATGGATAGTCGGCATTGAAGTCATTGATAACGGCCATTGCATTCCATTCTACTTCATGCTTTTTCAGTAGATTGATGCCCTGCATCACTTTCACGAAAGAGGGTTTTCCCATCTTGTTTTTGCGATACTCATCATGGAACTCCTGCGGTCCGTCGATAGAGACACCTACCAACCAGTTGTTATCATGGAAAAACTCGCACCATTCATCGGTGAGCATTGTTCCGTTGGTTTGGATACAGTTGTCAATCGTACGTCCACGGGCATACTTCTTTTGCAGTTCCATTGCCCTTTTGTAGAAAGAGAGCGGGCGCATCAGCGTTTCTCCACCGTGCCAGGTGAAAAGCACCTGTGGCATGGTCTGTGAGTTGATATACTCGTCGATAAACTTTTCAAGAAGTTCATCGCTCATTACGTGTTTCGGATTGTCTTTGTATAGATTTGCCTTCTCCAGATAGTAGCAATAATCGCATGCAAGATTGCATACGGCACCTACTGGCTTTACCATCACATAAAGCGGTTTGGCAAAAGGGGCATAAGTTGATGTTTTCATGACTACAAAATTAGATAAACTAAATGAAAAAAAGTCCCTTATACGTATGTTTATAAGGATTATTAAAGAAAAGAGACTTACAAGATTTAAATATTGATAAAATGTTTCCTTGAATTCTGAATCAGTTGTACCTTTGCACACAGAATTTTAATGAATAGATGAACGTGAATAAAATTTTGCCTTTTTTGCTTATGCTTCCGTTTCTGGCTTCTTGCACCAGCAAGTACAAGATTGAAGGAACATCTTCAGTAAACAGTCTGGATGGAAAAATGTTGTATCTTAAATCCCTGAATGACGGCGAATGGATAAAACTGGATTCCGCCGAAGTGGTGCATGGGGGATTCTCCATGAAAGGGAAAATAGATTCCGTGCAGATGGTAACACTCTACATGGATAATGAAAGCATCATGCCGATTGTGCTGGAAAATGGCAAGATTACGGTAACTATCAGCAATACCGACCTGAAAGCAGTGGGTACGCCCTTGAATGCGGCATTGTATGAGTTCATCGACAAAAGAAATAAGTTGGAAGAAAGCATTGGTGAGTTGGAACAGAAAGAAACCCGCATGGTGATGGATGGTGGCGACCTGGAAGAAATCCATTCACAACTGATGGTGGAGGGCGATTCACTGATGAAAGAAATGAACCAGTATGTAAAAACTTTCATCTCGACCAATTATGAGAATGTGCTGGGCCCAAGTGTATTTATGATGCTTTGCAGCTCCTTGCCATATCCTGTTATGACTCCTCAAATAGATGATATAATAAAAGATGCTCCTTATTCTTTCAAGAGCAACAAGCTCGTGCGTGAATTCCTTTCCAAAGCGAAAGAGAATATGAAATTGATAGAAGAACATCAACGTTTAGAACAAAATACTCCGGCAAATAAGTAAACTTTGAGTTTTTTGCGTATTTTTGTGCAAAACTCAAGTAAAATGAAAACGACTATTTCGGTATATGCCGCTTTCTTTTTTATTTCTGTCTTATCAATTTCGTGTCATAAGGATTCGGATGTCCTCGGTGGGACTTTTTCTAAAGTGGAAGAGTATATGGACATCTGCCCGGACACAGCCTTGTATATATTAAATTCAATTCCAAATCCAGATGAGTTGCGTGGTAAAGCGGGAGCCGACTATGCACTCTTGATGACGCAGGCCATGGATAAGAACTATATGAAGTTTAGTTCGGATTCATTGATTGCACTGGCTTTGAATTACTACTCAGTGGATAAGAGAGAGCCTGACATGTGTGCAAAAGCCCAGTTCTACTATGGACGGGTGTTGCTGGAATCGGATAAAGCAGAAGAAGCCTTAGGATATTTCCTTGCTGCAAAAGAATACTTTAAAAGTGTCCGAAACTATAAGATACTGGCCTTGATTGCCGAAGAAACAGGAAAAATAAGCCGGAAGCAGAAGAAGCATGCCGAGGCTTTGGCTGATTTCCGGGGAGCATTTGCCATACATCGGCAATTGAAAGACTCTATGGGAATCGTACGGGCCAGTCTCCATATGGCGCGTTCCTTTTTGTTTGAGAACCAATGGGACAGTAGCCACTACTATTATAACTACGCTTTAGAACTTACTGAGTTAAAGAAATATCCTTTTGAAATTTCAATTTTGCATGAACTGGGGATATTATACCGTTCAATGGGAGATTTGAATGCTGCCGAACCTTATTTTCTTTCCGCTTATCAGAAAGAAAGCGATGAAGAAAAGAAGTATATGGAATGTCTGTCTTTAGGCTATCTGTATATGCAGATGGGGAGAGTGCAGGATGCAAGGAGCTATCTGAAGATGAGCATGAACTCTACCCATGCATATACGCGGATTGATGCTTATACCTATTTATATTTTCTGGAAAAAGACATAGATAATTTTGAAGAAGCCATTGTCTATCATGAGAAGGCAGATTCCATAACGAATGCAATGGAAGCGGTAAACTCCGGCGAATTGATTACTCAATTGCAGAAGCAATATGAGAAAGAGAAACTTCAGAATGATAACTTGCGGATGAAGATACAGTATACGAGCTTCACTCTGTGGAGTGTCGTTGCTTTTTTGGCGGTAGCCTCTTGTATGTGCTATTATTATTGCAAGAATCGGGAACATAAGAATAAAATTATCGAAATAGAATCGCAAATCAAAGAAAATGAGGAACAAATAAAATGTTATCAGCAGGAAATAGATGAAATTCAGGAATCAAAGAAGCAAATGTTGGAAGAGAACAGGATGCTCGAAGAAACCCGACTGAAAGTTGGTGAACTGAATGGCAAAATCATTCTTTTGAGCATGCAGAATAAGACATTATCGGGACTGCTTAAGGAATTAGGGGGAGAATTGACAGTAGGAGTTTCTTCCGAGCAATATATATCAGCTTTTCGTTTATTGCTCGCTATAAGAGAGGGTACGCTGAGAGGTAAATTGTCGGATGGAGAGCGTTATAAATTATTAAGCTTGTTCGATTTGCTCTATTGTAATTATGTAACCCGTTTACTTGAAAAAACTCCTTCCTTGACTAAACGTGATCTTGAAATCTGTTGCTACCTCAAGTTCGGACTGAATAATGAAGAGCTGGCACGTATTTTCCAAACTTCTTCTGACTCTGTAACTAAAGCAAAGGGGAGGTTAAAAGGGCGTTTAGGTATTTCTTCACAAGATGATTTGGCTGTTTATTTGGGTGGATTTTGATAAATAAAAAATGAATTGTCCGGTTCTATTTTTAAATAGTATTTGTACTTTGTTGATTATTAGTTGTTTAAGTTTTGTTCTGTATGCTAAATTTGTCCGGGTAACTTTTTTGGCGTTTTTCGAAATATGCCGTACTTTTGGACAGACAAAAACCAAATAGCTATATGAAAAATTTTAATGAGTTATCCGTTACTTCTTCTTATAAGGAGAGTAATTTGCAGTTTGCGGAACAGAAAGCCTGCATTGTTGTCGGGATTGCTAATCCCCGTATAAAAATAAGAGTGGAAGTTTTATTGAGTGAAAACCCGGAATATCAAACAATTTATATATCTTCTGGAAGTGAAACAGGTAAACTGATTGAAGAGGCGGATCTGATTATCGGTTCGGGGATTACAGCGTATGAAGGAGTGGCACGCCGGAAACCAGTGATTGTAGTAGGAGATTACGGACTGGGTGGACTGGTTACCCCTGATACATTCCGTAGTCAATATAATAACCGTTTTAGAGGTAGGATAAATGGTATGAAAGATGAATATTTCTCGTTGGAAAGTCTTGAGAAAGATATAAAGAAGGCTTTCAGGCTGACTTTTCAGGAATTACAAATGATGTCTAACCAAATTATCACATATCAAAATATCTAAATTTCTAGTTTTAATAATTTAATGCATAAAAACTGGTTAGGAATGTGGGGGTGCGTGAGTATCCCCACATTTAGTATTCGTATCACCGATCTTGATCTTCGTTTTTCACCATACCCTTGTACTTTTCGGGAAGTGCGCTTTCAACCGCAGCATAAGCCTCTGCCATAGTAGCTTTGATATTATCCATGCCTTTTCCTTTGGGTGGAATAGGGTCGTGAATTGTCAGAATCATACGATGGCGATGTATCCACTTCCCTGTACGTGGTAGAATTTCAAATGAACCGTCGATGGTGACAGGCACCACTGCCAGTTGTAAATCATCGGCCAACTGGAAAGCTCCTTTCTTGAAATATCCCATATGTCCTGTGAATGTACGTGCCCCTTCCGGAAAAACCACTAAAGAAACCCCGTCTTTCAGAGAGTCTTTTGCCTGTCGGATAGTCTCCAGTACTTTCTTCGGACCGGAGCGGTCAACAAAGATATGTCCTGCACTCTCACAAGCTTTTCCGACGAATGGCAATTTACGCAGGCTCTTTTTCATCATCCACTTGAAGTTTCTTCCGATAAAGCCATAGATTAGGAAAATATCGAATGAACCCTGATGGTTAGGTACGAAAATATAGGAAGTTTTATTATGTAACTTTTCACGCCCGCGAATCTTTACGGGAATCAACAGGAAAAGACAAATTAATTGTGACCATATCTTCCCCGGATGATATCCCCAGAAGTGGGCTCCACCCAAAAGGGAACCTACAATAGTGACGAGTGCCGTGAGGATAGTCAACACTAATAAAATAGGCAAAGCGATGCAAATCTGATAAATATAATACAGTATCTTCATTGGGTTGGATTGTTATGTAGGTCAGCGGCGTTTCCGCCGCTTTCCCCATTAAGAACTGTACGTGCGAGTTTCCCCGCATACAGCTCC
>PPYF01386753.1_pt1 | contig 13165 bp, 7 predicted proteins | sample 1559871 | NCBI WGS metagenome assembly PPYF01 (sample SAMN08240021, study PRJNA423297) | Human gut metagenome, whole genome shotgun sequencing project. | reverse complement strand
GACTGCTTCTTCAAGGCATTGAGTGATTCCGAGTCACCAGGTACAGTGGGAATGTTGGTCAAACATTGATTGGCATAATTAATACCTTTATACAAATTAGTCCACTCCGTCTTGACTACGGAGTTAGTGGGTTCCACATTGAATGATGAAATATTCATCCAACTCGTCACATCATCTCTGTGGGTAATCTCATCACTTCTGTATCCGTCTATTACTATGTAGCGTTCAAATGGTATCGCCCAAGATGCATTCGGCTGCAACGCTCCGTATACACTAGTCAATCCTTTCATAATATCCCCTTCACTTTTCCAGAAAATACCAGGTGATAAAGCATTGGGATTAGAGTCTTCATCCAAGAAATCTGTGCAAGAGGAAAAAGACATTCCGCTCAGAAGAGCTGCATATAATAATATGTTTTTGAATTTCATAATCTTCGTATTAAATTTAATTAGAAACCGAATTTAAGACCCATCATAAAGTCACGACTCAAAGGAATGGCTGCATAGTCATATCCCATCTGTCCGACTGAAGAACCGGTTGAAGGATCATATCCTTTGTAGTTGGTAATAGTGAACAAACGGGTAGCGCCTACATAAATACTCAAAGTCTTTATAAGCCAAGTTAATGTTGAATCCCAATGACACCTTCGGTGTACCACTACCCACTTTCACGCGGTCGTTTGTATCAAGCATACCATCTCCATTCTGATCTATGAAACGGATATCACCCGGCTTAGCCACAGGCTGCAGAGGCTGCCAGTTGCCGTTTTGATCCTTATAGCCATGAGCTGTGTTCCATTCGTCCACTTCTGCTTGATTTTGGAAGATTCCGGCAGTTTGATATACCCAGAATTCACCGATTTCACCACCTACATAAGTACGCAAAGCACCGTATTCATAGAGATAGTCAGGATTGGCCATAGATTTCAACACACTTTTATAATGAGATAAATTCAAATCCAAATCATACTTCAATCCTCCGGCTTTGCCATGATAAATGGCTTGCATTTCAAAACCGGTTGTGCGCAACTTACCATCGTTCACCAAGATAGAAGAATTATAGCCGGTAGCTAAACTGATGTTACGGCTAGAAAGCATATCCCTGGTGTTCTTAATATAAGCTTCCGCAGAAAGCTCCAGTTTATTGTTCCATAAACTAATGTCTACACCGATATTCTTATACACCGTCGTTTCCCACTTGATGTTACTGGATGGAAAAGCTGTAATGGCATATCCCATGGAAGTTTCACGACCATCAAAAGGATAGTTCAATGCATGGGTATTGTAGCTCAAAGTAGGAATATATCGATAAAGACCTATGTTCTGATTACCCAAAGCACCGTAGCTCAAACGGAGTTTAAACATGGAAACAGTTTCTTTCAAATTTTCCCAAAATGGTTCATTAGCAATGTTCCAACCCAATGATACAGAAGGGAAGAACCCCCACTTGTTACCTTTAGCAAAACGTGAAGAGCCATCATAACGGAAAGAAGCCATAATCATATAACGCATCATGTAGTTGTAGTTCACACGGCCAAAGAGAGAACGGAGGGCACTGCGGGTCTTGGTACCACCTACAGAATAGTTACTTTTAGCATGTCCCATCAAGCTCATACTGTTATTCTCAAAATCAGAACCGGAAGCACTAAGGTCTTCATACTTATTTTCTTCCTGAGAAAGTCCCAATAAAAGAGAAAGATTGTGTATTTCAGCAATGGTCTTGTCATAATTAGCAGTCAATTCCAACAAATCGTTGGTTGTCTGCGAACGTGATTCAGATAAACTAGCCATCGTGTTTCGTTTGGCCGCCCCAATCTCATAGGTAGGTGTAAAAAGACGAGATTTGCTAAAGTACATATTACGGCTGGCATTGAATTTCACGATAAGCCCTTTAATCGGCTCGTACTGCAAATAGCCGGAAGCTGCGATATAATCGGTAGAGCTTGTATTATCAATCAATTTATTAAAAGCAACCTGATTACCGGCATCAGACATACCCATACCAGAGATGGCACCACCATAACCACCATCGTTGTTCTCATCATAAAGGAACGCTAACGGCTCCATATTCGTCACCTGATAAATGGAAGAGAAACCCGAATTGGATTCCAAATCGGCCGACCAACGGCTATAGCTTACAGATTCACCCATTTTAAACTTACCACGGGTAACATCAGAGTTTAAACGGAAACCGAACTTTTCATCTCCGGTAGCAATAGTCACACCGTCCGTCTTACTATAGAAAGCAGAAAGAGACACATTGGAATTAGCACTACCTGCCGTATAACCAATGTTATATTTTTGTGTAAAACCACGTTGATAATACTCTTTCTGCCAATCAGTATCAGCAAACTGACTCGGGTCTCTCTCGTACTCGCTGATATATTTAGGCCAGCGGCTTTCATCCGTACCTGCATTTGTTAATGCCATCTTACGTACTTTAATAAACTCAGCTGAATTACAAACTTCCAGACGCTTCGGCATGGCACTCAACCCCCAATAACCGGAAAAAGTAATCTTCGGAGCTGAATTCATCGTACCACGATGTGTTTCAATCAAAATAACACCAGCTGCCGAACGTGAACCATAGATAGCGGCAGTAGCAGCATCTTTCAATACGGAAATCGATTTAATATCTTCAGGATTAAGATAAGACATATTACCCGGAACACCATCGATAATCACTAGTGGACCGTTACTTTCACTGTTCTCGCCATCATCATCTTTCCAAGAAGTCACACCGCGTACCTGCAAAGTGGCAGAAGAACCGGCAGCACCACTGCCAAAGTTTACCGACAAACCTGGAGCCATACCTTGCAATGCCATCTCTGCATTTGCAGTAGGAATCTTAGACAGTTTATCACCCGATACTGATGTTACCGAACCTGAAACATCAGACTTTTTCTGTGTACCATAACCAATTACAACCACCTCATCCAATGTCTTGGTATCTTCTATTAATACAATTTTTATAGTAGACTGATTACCTATTTTCACGGTCTTTGTGGTATAACCTACATAAGAAACAATCAATTCAGTTCCCTTACCGATAGATAAAGTAAAACGACCATCCAAATCAGTAATCGTACCGTTTGTAGTACCTTTTTCCAATACACTGGCACCAATGATAGGTTCACCCTGCTCATCGGCTACAATACCGTTTATAGATTTCTGTTGTTTCACAGCTTCTACTTCGGGAGTTGCTTGCTTATATAATACAATATGGCGATTTTCTATTTTATAATCGATACCTGATTTTGAAAATAACCGATCTAAAATCTGGTTAATCGTTTTATTTTCTACTTTAATGGATACTTTTCTATTGACATTGACTTGATTCAGATTATAGGTAAAATAGAAATTTCCTTTTTTCTCAATAGCATTAATCACGTCATGCACCGTAGTATTTTCCATGTCCAAAGACATCTTCACATTCTGTGAATAAGCGATGCCTGCCCAACACGGGACAGTTCCCAATAATAGAAAAAGAACAAAGAATTTCATAATTAACAATGTTTTTCGTAGCCATAGTGATTTTTGCTCACCCAATGGCGTGCATTTCATAATATTATCCATACATTTGTAATTGATTAGTTTGTAATAAATTATAAGGTTACTCATTAATCCGGGTCGAAAGATGGTGGTGCGTCTTCGACCCTTCATTTTTTGCAAAGGTTTTACTTCATAGGCATCCGTTGTTTTTCAAAGTTTCACATACTGTTATTTTTTATATAGGTATACCGTTTTCTTTTCAATTCTATAATCCACCCGTCTGGTTTCTTTCAGCAATTCCATCGCCTGGGCTATGGTCAAGTCTTTCCTAAAATGGCAAGTGAAATATTCTTCAACCAGCGAACTATCCATAATCCTGATTTTCACATCATACCGACGTTCTATAACCTTTGCCATTTCTTTCAAAGTCTTATTGTCGAATCTCAGGTCACCAGTAGTCCAACTATCCACATTTGCCTGCGCCGAATTCCTTATTAACACCAAGCCATCACTAACGGTGTAATATACCTGGTCATTGGGCGACATTCTTTCCTTACTTCTGTCATCTAAGGTTGATACTTCTACCGAACCTTCTTTCAAAGTAATCCAACTCGGTTCATCCAAATAGGCTTTTGCATTAAATTTTGTACCCAACACCCTGATATTCAACATCGGCAATTTCACCGTAAACGGACATTTGGGATTATGTGCCACCTCAAAATAGCCCTCTCCTTCCAATGTGACCGTTCTATATTTTTCCGAGAACTTAGCCGGATAAGAAAAACGGCTCTCAGCGTTCAGCCAGACTGTTGTTCCGTCACTCAGCAATAAAGAAACCCGTTGGCCTTTCGGAACCACTACCGTATTGTATGCTTCCGGTTCCTCTTTCGTGATATAGAACAAGTTTGTCGCAAAAAGACAAACAGCAACCAACACAGCCGCATACTTCCACCATTCCCTGACGGTAAATCTCTGTATCGGTTTCTCTCTTTTCTCTATCTGCCCACTCAAGCCAAGTTGTCTGCTCAGTTGCCGATAAGCTTCATCCATACGTCCTTTATCCGAAAAACGCATTTCAGCTTTCAGTCCCCAGATTTGCTCCAGCTCAAATAAACGCTGACGGTTATCTTTCTCTTTCAACCACTCTAAAATCTCTTTTTCTTCGGTTGCAGTACAATGCTTATTGATATATCGAATTAAAATTTCGTCCTTCATTTACTTTCTTTATTGTCTTTCATTATTAAGACAATTAACCTAGAAGGAACTACGGGGTTAAAAAGAAAAAAAAATGCTTTTTTTGCATTTTATTTTTTACAGACTCCAGAAAAAGCCTGCATGAAGGTATTAACGAAGCAAAAACAACAGACAGAACAATACCTCCTTCAAATCCTCTCTCAAGAATTTTGTGGCTTTCTGTACATGTTCTTCCACCGTACGGGATGAAATATGCACGTACCTCCTCCTCATGCCCCAGCACAACAGCTTGGTGCTTCAGATAATTCAGGCAATTATTCTGTGTGCATTTATAAAGGAAAGAATGAATGGCATTGGGTATCAAAGCGGACTTCTGCTCCCAATACATGACAAAGACACTTTGTACAATATCTTCGGCAATATGTTCAGGCACAAAACGGCAAGCTACAGACATCAGACGAGGATAGAAAAGATTAAAAAGAAGACGAAACTCCGTCTCGTCTCCTTTTTGTACTTTATTTATATCTATAGAAATTGTTTGCATCTCCACATCCAATCCAAAGTTAACAGATACAAAGCTAATTTATTTTTCCAACTCCTGCAAACTTTCCATTTTCTTTGTTTCCAGGAACTCATAGATACCACAAAGATGTTCTTTTACCTTTTTATTCCCAAATTCATACACTTTCGTCACTAATCCGTCCAAAAAGTCACGATCATGAGATACAACAATCAATGTACCGTCAAAATCCATCAAAGCTTGTTTCAGGATATCTTTGGTTTTCATATCCAAGTGATTGGTAGGCTCATCTAAAATCAACAGATTCACCGGTTCTAACAATAGTTTGATCATGGCAAGACGAGTACGTTCTCCACCACTGAGCACTTTCACCTTCTTCATGGAAGCTTCGGGGCCGCCAAACATAAATGCACCCAGCAAGTCTCGTATTTTATTACGGATCTCCCCTTTCGCCACATCATCTATCGTTTGAAAGACCGTGAGGTTCTCGTCCAACAAAGAGGCTTGATTCTGAGCAAAATAACCAATCTGCACATTGTGTCCCAGCGTCAAAGTCCCTTCATGCTCTATCTCACGCATGATACATTTTACCAAAGTAGACTTACCTTCACCGTTCTTGCCCACAAAAGCCACTTTATCCCCTCTCTCGATGGTCAATGAGGCATTCTTGAAAACCACATGATCACCATAGGTCTTTCCTACCCCGTCCATAATGACCGGGTAATTTCCACTTCGCGGAGAAGGCGGGAATTTCAACCGCAATGCTGAGGTATCTTCTTCGTCCACTTCAACCAATTCTAATTTCTCAAGCATCTTCACACGGCTCTGCACTTGCAAAGTTTTGCTATAAGTTCCTTTGAACCGTTCTATGAAATCCTTGGTTTCCTGTATCATCTTCTGCTGCTCCTCATATTGCTTCATCTGTTGCTCGCGACGTTCTTTACGCAATATCAGATATTGGGAGTAATTCACTTTATAATCATAGATACGTCCCATCGTTACTTCAATGGTACGGGTCGTGATATTATCTACAAATTTACGGTCGTGGCTGATGACAATTACCGCTTTGGCACTATTGACCAAGAAATCCTCCAACCACTGGATGGATTCAATATCAAGATGGTTGGTGGGCTCATCCAACAATAATACATCCGGATTCTGGAGCAATAATTTAGCTAACTCAATACGCATACGCCAGCCACCGCTGAAATCACTGGTAGGGCGATTGAAGTCCTCACGCATAAAACCAAGTCCCAGCAAAGCCTTTTCCACATCTTCTTCAAAATGGGTAAGATCAATGGAATAAAACTTCTCACTCATGGCAGAAACCTTCTCGATTAACTCCATATATGAATCACTTTCATAATCGGTACGTGTTTCAAGTTCCTTATTTATGGCTTCTATTTCTGCCTCCATAGCATGAAGATGCGCGAATGCCTGAGAAGCTTCCTCGAATACAGTACGCCCATCCTCTGTCATCAGATGCTGGGGAAGATAAGCTATCACACAATCCTTAGGAGCCGACACCTTTCCACGACTAGGTTGCCGCACACCAGCCAAGATCTTTAATAAGGTAGACTTGCCCGCACCATTTTTCCCCATCAAGGCAATACGGTCTTTCTCATTTATCTGAAAAGATATGTCACTAAACAAGGTGGTACCGCCAAACTCAACGGTCAATCCATCTACTGAAATCATATTTATTCTTTTAATCAGCAAGAGGGTGCGTCAAAAAAATGATTCAAGCTACCATTTTTTTGACACCCCCTCCTACAAGTTTTATACTTTATTGTTTTTATACTTTTTACCAATATCAGCTTGCCAATATTAATATCAATAATTGGGCAGTCAGAATACGAAGGAACATGGACACCGGATACACAGTAGAATAACCTACCGCCGGAGCATTATTACCTGCTGTCTGATTAGAATACGCCAATGCGGGGGGATCTGTGTTACTACCTGCAATAAGCCCCATCAACATGAAATAATTCATCTTGTAATGCCAGCGTGCAACCGCTCCCATTATTAATAAAGGTATAACTGTAATAAGGAAACCACAACCCACATACAACAAACCATCTCCATCGACAACCGTATTCACAAAATTCGCACCAGCCTTTATCCCCACACTGGCAAGGAACAAAGCAATACCAATTTCACGCAACATCAAATTGGCACTCATAGTGGTATAAGTCACTAATTTCAATTTATATCCGAAACGACCTATCAAAATAGATACAATCAACGGACCACCGGCCAAACCCAATTTTACCGGAGTAGGAATACCTGGAAACGCAATAGGCAGACTACCAAAGAAAATACCCAGGAAAATACCCACAAAAATAGTCACGATATTAGGATGATCCAAACGTTTCAATGAGTTACCCATCAAATTGGCAACACGTTCCACCGCATCCTGAGGACCTACCACCATTACACGGTCACCTACCTGCAAGGTCAAGTTACGTGAAGCGAAAATATCCATACCTGAACGGTTGACACGGGTCACATTCACACCATACATACTACTGAAATGAAACTCACCCAATTGCTTACCATTCATTTTAGGTTGTGTAATCAAAATACGGCGGGATACCATCGGAGTATCCTGCTTTTCCCAATCCACTTCAATTTTAGGACCGATAAAAGCAATAATGGCTTCCGCATCGTCCTCTGCACAAACCACAAACAACTGATCACCAAGATGGAAGACTGTATCACGATTAGGAATACTGACATGACCGTTCTGCAATATACGTGAACAAACAAAGTCACGCCCCATGAAGTCTCTGACCTGAAGCAACGTTTTTCCTGCCAACGCCTCATTATGTACTTCCAGGTGCATCATACGAGGAGTCAGATGAGGATTTGCAGCTTCTTCTTTAGCGATATCCTCTTCCTCCTTTTTCAAATTAATCCGGCAAATGTAGCGGATAGCAATAATGGAACCAATGATACCCAGCACTCCCAACGGATAAGCGCATGCATATCCCATCGCTATCTGCGGGCCACTGTAATTCAGCTGGCTCAACGCTTCGTTGGCAGCACCCAGTCCCGGCGTGTTCGTTACGGCACCACAAAGAATACCCACCATCATAGGCAGCTCTATCCGGCCGTTCAAACCATAATACAAAGCCACTGCCACGGCAATGTTCAATGCGACAATCCCCATTGCCACTAGATTCATAGCAATCCCTCCTTTCTTAAAGGAAGAGAAAAAAGAAGGACCTACCTGAAGTCCGATACAAAACACGAACAATATCAGTCCGAAATCCTGTAAAAATGTAAGTATCTGTGTATTCCCCGTTAAGCCGAAATGTCCGCAGACAATACCGGTAAACAAAACAAAAGTAACACCTAACGATACCCCGAAAAATTTAATTTTTCCCAGCAACACTCCTACTGCAATCACAAAGGAATAAAGCAGCACGATATGCGCTATTGAGTTTTCATCAAATAATAGATTTTGTAACCAGTCCATGATATAATACTATGTTTTTATAAATTGCCGCAAAATTAATGAATTCCCCTCACTCAGCCCAACAATTTGAAAACTATTATTTCATGATTCCTATTTATTTTGCAATATCCACTTTGCAATAAGAACATCTTTTGTTTTCGTCACTTAACAAAATGACAGAAACCTCTCTTTCTCCTTTATGAAAATAGCTAAAAAAAGGATTCTATTTAAAAGGTTTTAGTATATTTGCCCGTACTATTGAAAAAGTATGTGATATAATTCTTAAATATTAATACCGAATAAACTATGGCAGATAGTAAAGAGAAACTCTTTTCGGACTTCCCAGCCGTTTCTACGGAACAGTGGATGGAAAAGATTACAGCAGACTTGAAAGGCGCTGATTTTGAAAAGAAATTGGTTTGGAGAACCAACGAAGGTTTTAAAGTAAAACCATTTTATCGCCAGGAAGATCTGGAAGGTTTGAAAACAACTGAAGGACTACCCGGAGAATTCCCCTATGTAAGAGGCACGAAGAAAAACGACAATACTTGGTTCGTGCGTCAGGAAATCAAAGTAGAATGCCCTAAAGAGGCTAATGCTAAAGCACTGGATATTTTGAACAAAGGTGTTGACTCATTGGGATTCTACGTAAAGAAGAAAGACCTCAGTCCCGAATATATCGAAACATTATTGAATGATATCTGTGCGGAATGCATTGAGTTAAACTTCTCCACTTGCCAAGGACATACGGTGGAATTAGCCAAATTATTGGTTGCTTACTTCCAAAAGAAAGGATACGACCTGACCAAGTTGCAAGGCTCCGTCAACTATGACCCTATGGGTAAAATGATGGTAAAAGGCAAAGACCTTAGCAATTTCATCACTACTGCCAAAGAATTGGTAGAAGTACTGGCTCCGCTACCTAAATTCCGTTGTATCTGTGTCAATGCGATAGAACTGAACAATGCCGGATCTTATATTTCACAAGAACTGGGCTATGCATTGGCCTGGGGTAACGAATATCTGAGCAAGCTGGTAGAAGCAGGAGTTCCTGCCGCACTGGCTGCCAAGAAAATAAAATTCAATTTCGGCATCAGTTCCAACTATTTTCTAGAAATTGCCAAGTTCCGCGCAGCACGTATGTTATGGGCGGACATCGTAAAAGAATATCATCCTCAATGCAACCGCCAGCCCGAATGTCCGAACAAAGCGGAAGACGGTACTTGTCTCTGTGCCTGCAAAATGGTGGCACATGCTGAAACATCCACTTTCAACCTGACTTTGTTTGATGCACATGTAAACCTGCTCCGCACTCAAACCGAAGCGATGAGTGCCGCCTTGGCAGGAGTCAACTCCATCACCGTAACCCCGTTTGACAAGACTTACGAAACTCCGGACGACTTCTCTGAACGTATCGCCCGTAACCAACAGTTATTGCTAAAAGAAGAATGTCATTTCAACAAAGTAGTTGACCCCGCCGCGGGTTCTTACTTTATTGAAAATTTAACAATTTCTATTGCCACACAGGCATGGGAATTATTCTTGAAAGTAGAAGACGAAGGAGGAATGCTGGAAGCAGTAAAAGCAGGAAAAGTACAGGAAGCGATCAACGCAAGCAACAAGGCCCGCCACGATTCCGTTTCAAAACGCAAAGAAATTCTACTGGGTACCAACCAATATCCTAACTTCAATGAAAAAGCAGGCGAAAAGGCTCCTGTAGAAGCCAAATGTTGTTGTGGAGGTAATCATGACAGCTGTGAAAAGCCGTTTGCCACATTAAACTTCGACCGTGCTGCCAGCCAGTTTGAAGCACTTCGTTTGCAGACAGAGAAATCCGGCAAACGTCCGAAAGCATTTATGCTGACTATCGGTAATCTGGCCATGCGTCAAGCACGTGCCCAATTCTCATGCAACTTCCTGGCTTGTGCCGGTTACGAAGTAATCGACAATTTGGGCTTCCCCACAGTAGAGGCCGGTGTCGAAGCAGCTATGAAAGCCGGTGCAGACATCGTAGTTATCTGTTCCAGCGATGATGAATATGCAGAATATGCTATTCCTGCATTCAAGGCATTGGACGGACGAGCTATTTTCATTGTTGCAGGTGCTCCTGCTTGTATGGAAGAGCTGAAAGCCGCAGGCATCGAAAACTTTATCCATGTACGTGTCAACGTATTGGACACATTGAAAGAATACAACGCTAAGTTAGGAATTAAGTAAGGAAGAACAATGAAACCGAATTTTAAAAATATAGATATATATGCCGGATTTCAACCTCAGAATGGTATGGAATGGCAAAAAGAAAATGGCATCACCGCCGACTGGAAAACGCCGGAACACATCAATGTGAAGCCTGTTTACACTAAAGAAGATTTGGAAGGCATGGAGCACTTGAACTATGTAGCAGGTATTCCTCCTTATCTTCGCGGCCCGTACTCCATGATGTACACTTTCCGTCCTTGGACTATCCGCCAATACGCAGGTTTCTCCACTGCCGAAGAAAGTAATGCATTCTATCGCCGTAATTTGGCATCAGGCCAGAAAGGCTTGTCTGTCGCATTCGACCTTCCGACACACCGCGGCTATGACCCCGACCATGAACGTGTAGTAGGTGACGTAGGTAAGGCAGGCGTGTCTATTTGCTCATTGGAAAATATGAAAGTTTTGTTCGATGGTATTCCTTTGAACAAGATGTCTGTTTCCATGACCATGAATGGTGCCGTACTTCCCATCATGGCATTCTATATCAATGCAGGTTTGGAACAGGGAGCCAAATTGGAAGAAATGGCCGGAACCATCCAGAATGATATCTTAAAAGAGTTTATGGTGCGTAACACTTATATTTATCCACCTGCCTTTTCCATGAAGATCATCTCTGACATATTTGAATATACCTCACAAAAAATGCCTAAGTTCAATTCCATCTCCATCTCGGGCTACCACATGCAGGAAGCAGGTGCCACAGCAGATATTGAATTGGCTTATACACTGGCTGACGGTTTGGAATATCTTCGGGCCGGAGTAGCCGCAGGTATAGACATCGATGCATTCGCTCCGCGTCTGTCATTCTTCTGGGCTATCGGCATGAATCATTTTATGGAAATTGCCAAAATGCGTGCGGCACGTATGCTGTGGGCTAAAATTGTCAAGCAGTTCAACCCGAAGAATCCGAAATCACTGGCATTGCGTACCCATTCCCAGACTTCGGGCTGGTCATTGACGGAGCAAGATCCGTTCAACAATGTAGGTCGTACTTGTATTGAAGCTATGGCAGCAGCATTGGGACACACCCAGTCACTGCACACCAACGCATTGGATGAGGCAATTGCATTGCCCACCGACTTCTCTGCACGTATCGCACGTAATACTCAGATTTATATTCAGGAAGAAACATATGTTTGCAAGAACGTGGACCCATGGGGTGGTTCTTACTATGTAGAATCTTTAACTAACGAACTGGCTCACAAGGCTTGGGAACATATTCAGGAAATTGAAAGCTTGGGCGGTATGGCGAAAGCTATCGAAACCGGAGTACCCAAAATGCGTATTGAAGAAGCTGCGGCACGTACTCAGGCCCGTATCGACTCCGGTGCCCAGACAATTGTCGGCACTAACAAATATCGTTTGGAAAAAGAGGATCCTATCGATATCCTTGAAGTAGACAATACAGCTGTACGTTTGGAACAAATTGAAAATCTGAAGCGTTTGAAAGAAGGCCGCAATCAAGCAGAAGTAGACAAAGCTTTGGCAGCCATCACCGAATGTGTAAAGACAGGTAAAGGCAATTTGCTGGAACTGGCTGTAGAGGCAGCTCATGTCCGTGCTACCTTGGGCGAGATTTCGGATGCTTGTGAAACAATTGTAGGACGTTATAAAGCAGTAATCAGAACTATATCAGGCGTGTACTCATCAGAAAGTAAAAAGGATACAGACTTCGCAAGAGCTTGCGAACTGACCGAAGAATTTGCAAAGAAGGAAGGCCGCCGTCCGCGTATCATGATTGCCAAGATGGGACAGGACGGACACGACCGTGGTGCAAAAGTAGTTGCAACAGGTTATGCCGACTGTGGTTTCGACGTAGATATGGGACCGTTGTTCCAAACTCCTGCCGAAGCTGCTCGTGACGCAGTGGAAAACGACGTTCATGTAGTAGGTGTTTCTTCATTGGCTGCCGGACACAAGACACTGATCCCGCAGATTATTGAAGAATTAAAGAAATTAGGTCGTGAAGATATTTTGGTCATCGCCGGTGGTGTTATCCCCGCTCAAGACTATGACTTCTTATACAAGGCAGGTGTTGTAGCAATCTTCGGTCCCGGAACCTCTGTTGCCAAAGCAGCTGTTCAGATTATGGACATTTTACTGGACGAAGAGGAATAAGCTTTTTCACCTGAATAGTTTATCATTTTAAACAATAGTAAAGAATCTGTTTACACTTATTTCGTGTTTACAGGTTCTTTACTTTATTCAAGACAATGGATTATAACGATAGACCAAGGA
>PPYF01172239.1_pt1 | contig 13165 bp, 9 predicted proteins | sample 1559871 | NCBI WGS metagenome assembly PPYF01 (sample SAMN08240021, study PRJNA423297) | Human gut metagenome, whole genome shotgun sequencing project. | reverse complement strand
AGCTCTCTAATTTACCCTCTTCAATAGCCTTGCGTAAACCCGCCATCAAACGCTGGTAGTAACGCAGGTTATGAATCGTATTGAGTCGCGCGCCCAATATTTCGTTGCAACGATCAAGATGATGCAAGTAGGCACGTGAATAATTGCGACAGGTGTAGCAATCACACTCAGCATCGAGTGGGCTGGTATCGCTCTTATGCTTCGCATTGCGAATTTTCACCACGCCATCGGTCACGAACAGGTGACCATTACGCGCATTGCGGGTTGGCATCACGCAGTCAAACATATCGATACCACGACGCACGCCTTCAACCAGATCTTCAGGTTTACCGACACCCATCAGGTACCGCGGTTTATCTGCCGGAATTTGCGGGCAAACATGCTCAAGGATGCGATGCATATCTTCCTTCGGCTCACCCACAGCCAGACCGCCGACAGCGTAGCCATCAAAGCCAATCTCTACCAGACCTTTCACAGAGATATCACGTAAATCTTCGTAAACACTGCCCTGAATGATGCCAAAAAGCGCATTTTTGTTGCCCAGACCATCAAAACGGTCGCGGCTACGCTTCGCCCAACGCAGTGACATCTCCATCGATCGTTTAGCATAGTCCCAGTCCGCCGGGTACGGCGTGCATTCGTCAAAAATCATGACAATATCGGAACCGAGATCGTACTGAATCTCCATCGACTTTTCTGGATCAAGGAAAATCGGATCGCCGTTGATCGGATTGCGGAAGTGTACACCCTGTTCGGTGATCTTACGGATATCGCCCAGGCTGAAAACCTGGAAACCGCCGGAGTCCGTCAGAATCGGTCCTTTCCACTGCATGAAATCATGCAGGTCGCCATGTAGCTTCATGATCTCCTGGCCTGGACGCAGCCAGAGATGGAAGGTATTACCAAGGATAATCTGCGCGCCAGTGGCTTCAACTTCTTCCGGCGTCATGCCTTTAACGGTGCCGTAGGTCCCCACCGGCATAAAAGCAGGCGTTTCCACAACGCCACGATCAAACACCAGGCGGCCACGGCGGGCGCGTCCGTCGGTGGTATCCAGTTCGAATTTCATTTTTTCTCCAGTACGTCAGAAAAACAGTCCAACGTGTCAACCTGCGCCGCGGATTTACTCCCCGACGCGCTCAGAAATAGCCTGCGGATTGTACGTGATAAACATCGCGTCCCCGTAGCTAAAAAAGCGATAATGTTGTTCTACCGCAGCCTTGTAAGCATTCATCGTGTGCTGATAACCGGCAAATGCCGAGACCAGCATAATCAATGTCGATTCAGGCAGATGGAAGTTAGTCACCAGCGCATCAATCACTTTGTATTGATAACCTGGATAGATGAAGATTTGTGTGTCACCAAAGAACGGTTCAATGAGCGCGTTCTTCGCCGCCTGCGCCGCGCTCTCCAGAGAACGCACTGAGGTCGTGCCAACCGCAATCACCCGATTGCCGCGCGTTTTCGCCGCCAGCACCGCGTCCACCACCTCTTGCGGCACTTCCGCATATTCGGAGTGCATGATGTGATCTTCAATGGTGTCCACACGCACCGGCTGGAATGTCCCCGCGCCGACGTGCAGCGTTACAAACGCCATCTCGACACCTTTCTCGCGCAGTTTTTCCAGCAGCGGTTCGTCAAAATGCAGCCCCGCGGTCGGCGCGGCAACGGCACCGGGCTTTTCGCTGTATACCGTCTGGTAAAGCTCGCGATCGGCGTCTTCGTCCGGGCGCTCAATGTACGGCGGCAGCGGCATATGGCCGATGGCGTTCAGGATATCGAGCACCGTGCGCGCGTCATCAAACTCCACCTCGAACAGCGCGTCGTGGCGCGCGGTCATGGTCGCTTTGATGCTCTCATCATCGCCCAGCAGCAGCTCCGTACCCGGTTTCGGCGCCTTAGAAGCGCGAATATGTGCCAGAATACGTTTATCATCGAGCATACGTTCGACCAGCACTTCAATCTTACCGCCGCTAGCTTTACGGCCAAACAGACGCGCCGGGATCACGCGGGTATTATTAAACACCAGCAGATCGCCTGGGTTGAGCTTGTCGAGCAAATCGGTGAACGTGCCGTGCGTCAGCTCGCCCGTTGGCCCATCCAGTGACAGTAAGCGACAACTGCTGCGCTCAGGCATGGGATAGTGAGCAATCAGGGATTCAGGTAGTTCAAAGGAGAAATCGGCGACGCGCATGACGTATACTCGTGACTTAAAAACAGGCGGCATAGTCTAGTGCTCACACCCTCTTGCTGCAACAACTAGCCGCTTCTGGAAAAATAAAACGCATGAATTTTCTCGCTCATCTGCATCTCGCTCATCTCGCTGACAGCTCTCTTTCCGGCAATTTGCTGGCCGATTTTGTGCGCGGCAACCCCGCAGAGGACTATTGCCCGGAGGTTGTCGACGGTATTTTTATGCATCGCCGCATCGATGTGCTAACCGATAACCTGCCCGAGGTAACGGAGGCCAAAACGTGGTTTCGCCCAGAAACGCGCCGTGTTGCGCCGATCACGCTCGACGTGATGTGGGATCATTTCCTGTCGCGCCACTGGTCACAGCTGTCCCCGGACATGCCGCTACCGGCGTTCGTGCGCTATGCCCATCAGCAGGTGTCGGTTATTCTGCCCGATTCGCCGCCGCGTTTTGTCAATCTGAACAACTATCTGTGGTCGGAAAAGTGGCTGGAGCGTTATCGCGATATGGATTTTATTCAGAATGTGTTGAACGGAATGGCGAGTCGCCGACCGCGTCTGGATGCGCTTCGCGATTCCTGGTATGACCTGGACAACCATTATGATGCCCTGGAAGCGCGCTTCTGGCGGTTTTATCCGCGCATGATGGAACAAGCCAGGCAGAAAACGCTCTGATACCCGTAGTTCAGTCGACCGGATAAGGCAAAGCCCCCTCCCGGCGATTTGCCCGGTGGCGCTTTCGCTTACCGGATCCCCTGAGAATATTGATAGGTAAAAGCTCACTGAACGATTGCCAGTGCCTCTTTGTCTTATTCGCCTTCACCTTCTATACTGGCCCGCGTTGCGTTCCAAAAACCCTTAACTTTGCAGGAGAATAATATGGTACTGGTGACTCGTCAGGCTCCGGATTTCACAGCAGCTGCGGTACTCGGTAGCGGTGAGATTGTTGAGAACTTCAATTTCAAACAGCACACCAACGGCAAAACGACCGTTCTGTTCTTCTGGCCAATGGATTTCACCTTCGTTTGCCCGTCTGAACTGATCGCGTTCGACAAACGTTATGAAGAATTCCAGAAGCGCGGCGTTGAAGTGGTTGGCGTTTCTTTTGACTCTGAATTCGTCCACAACGCATGGCGTAACACCCCTGTCGACAAAGGCGGCATCGGTGCAGTGAAATACGCAATGGTTGCTGACGTTAAGCGTGAAATCCAGAAAGCCTATGGCATCGAACATCCGGAAGCGGGCGTTGCGCTGCGTGGTTCTTTCCTGATCGACGCAAATGGCGTGGTTCGCCACCAGGTGGTTAACGACCTGCCGCTGGGTCGTAACATCGACGAAATGCTGCGTATGGTTGACGCGCTGCAGTTCCACGAAGAGCACGGTGAAGTTTGCCCGGCACAGTGGGAAAAAGGCAAAGAAGGTATGAACGCCTCTCCGGACGGCGTTGCAAAATACCTGACCGAAAACGTCTCCAGCCTGTAATCGGCATGAATTAACGAAAAGGCTCGCCACGGCGAGTCTTTTTTGTTTCTGACCGCCTGGCCCTACCATCACGCAACACCTTTTTAACGCATCGCCATACAAATATTGATGTCATCAATGAGTAGGATCGCCCTCGAGCCTGATTTTTGCCAACTCGTTCAAACTTTGTGAAAAAAAGGCCCCATTATTTGTGATAAAAATCGCATTTCTTCATTTTAAATTCAGACATTTGACTGCTTATCTTTCCTTTCCATTTCTTCCACGCCAAAAAGGTAAACTCTAACGCATTGATATAAAACAAAATAAAAAATAAAACGTTTGTCGACAAAATAACGCCAACATTCCCCTGATGTGATCGGCTTCAACATTTAAAAATGCATATGTGATCTGTCCCATAATTTTTGTTGCTATATTTGGCCATGATCATGTTCAGGAATATGAACGCATTAAGGATCGGATGATGGACATTATTTTTAACCCTGGACTGATTACGCTTAAGCAGAATATTTCCAGCCCCGAGCAGGCTATCGAACTGGCTGGCTCGTTACTGGTCCGACAAAATATTTGTCGCCCGGAATATGTCAGTGAAATGGTTAAGGTCTACCGGGATTTCGGCTCCGCTATTGTTATCGACTATGGCCTGGCGATGCCCCATGCCCGGCCAGAAAAAGGCGCATTGCTGACCGGATTTTCTTTAGTCACCAGTCAACAACCAATTGCCTTTGGCCATGAGGAATTTGATCCGGTTAACGTCATCATCGCCATTGCAGGCGCGGATGCCGATAACCATATCAAAATGATCCAGCTGATCGCCTCATTGATTGAGTCCGATATCGTGACCTTTCTTCAGCAGGAAAATGACATTCATTCAGTATTACATTTCATCCAAAAACAAATGGAGTAGTCATTATGTTAGTTATCAGAACGGTTTGTGGTAACGGTATTGGCAGTTCATTAATGGCTGCGAATAATGTCAAAAAAATATGTGATGAATTAGGCATCAAAGCCGACGTTGCTTCCGTTGATTTCGCTAATGCCGTAGGAGAAAAAGCCGATCTTTATGTCACGATTAAAGAGCTGGCAAACCAGTTTCCTGCGCATTGTAACGTCGCCATTATTCGCAGCTACGTGCATAAAGCGAAAATTGCTGAAGATATTACCGAAGCACTTACCAAAATTGCTGCAACTCACTCTTAATCATTATTGAGGGAACGATCATGCAGGCTATTCTTAGTTTCTTATCAGAAATATTTAGCCAACCCGCATTCCTGATGGGGATTATCGCCTTTGTCGGTTTAGTGGCGCTGCGCTCTCCTGGGAATAAATTGCTCACCGGTACCTTAAAACCTATTTTAGGGTATTTAATGTTAAGCGCAGGTGCTGGCGTTATCGTTGCCAACCTGAACCCGCTTGGTGGAATTATCGAAGCCGGATTTAATATTCGCGGCGTAATCCCTAACAACGAGGCCATTGTTTCCGTCGCACAGAAGGTGCTGGGTATGGAAACCATGAGTATTTTGCTGTTAGGTTTTATTTTTAACCTCATTATTGCTCGCTGTACCAAATACAAATATATCTTTCTGACCGGCCACCACTCGTTCTTTCTGGCGTGCCTGTTTTCGGCGGTTCTCCAGGCCGCGGAATTCCGCGGCTGGATGTTGGTTTTAATTGGCGGATTCTTGCTCGGCTCATGGTCGGCCATTTCTCCGGCAATCGGCCAGCGTTATACCAAACAGGTGACCGAAGACGGCGGTATCGCGATGGGACACTTTGGCTCCCTGGGCTATTACATCTCAGCCTGGATCGCCACCAAAACCGGTAACCCGGCCAACTCATTCGCCGATACTGAAATCTCAGAAAAGTGGGGTTTTCTGCGCGATACCACGGTCACAACCGGGATTGTGATGTTCATTATCTACTTTGTATGCAGCGCCGTCGCTGGCACTGAATATCTCCGTACGATAACGGATCAGAACATGTTGATCTTCTCTATTCTTACCGGTCTGCAGTTTGCGGTTGGCGTCGCCATCGTCTACAACGGCGTGCGGCTGATCCTCGGCGATCTGGTTCCGGCATTCCAGGGGATTAGCCAGAAGCTGATTCCTGACTCGATCCCTGCTGTTGACTGCGCGGTCTTCTTCACCTTCAGCCCAACGGCAGTCGTCGTAGGCTTTATCAGCTCATTTGTTGGCGGTCTGGTCGGTATGCTCATGTTGGGCGGACTGGGAATGGCGCTGATTATTCCGGGCATGGTACCGCACTTCTTCTGTGGCGGGACTTCCGGGGTATTCGCCGACAAGCTTGGCGGTAAACGCGGCTGCATCATCGCCTCCTTTATCGGCGGCATATTCCTTGCTTTCCTGCCAGCCATGCTGCTTCCGGCATTGGGGAACCTGGGCTTTGAAAACAGCACCTTCGCTGACTTTGATTTCGCAGTGTGGGGAATTATTATCGGTAACGCCTTCACCCAGTTTGGTCAGATCACTATCTACCTGATTTGTCTGGCGCTTATCGTCGCGCTGCTGGTGCCATTCTGCTTCCGTTCGGTGCGCGTAGTCGGTGACACGCTCAGCTATGAGGAGCTCACTGCGGATAAGAAAAATGAATAAGCCGTTTCATTTTTCCCTGCGGGAAGGGATGTCTTCCCGCAGCTGACAAAATAATCAGGAGTTGTTATGGCTATCTTGTCCATCGGGTTTTCATGTTTTGATCAGTTTTTCTTTTTGAACGAATGGCCGCAGGAAAATACCAAAAATTTCTGTCATGACTTTATTGAAAGTGGCGGCGGCCCGGCAGCAAATGCGGCGTGGTTACTGGGATTATGGGGTGAAGATGTTTATTACATTGGCCATCTGAACCAGGACCTTTACGGTCAGCGTATTATTGATGAGTTTGCCCAAGCGGGCGTCGATACCAGTCAGGTCGTGTTCTCTGATGAAATGATCACACCGCTGGCATCGGTGCTGGTAAACCGCTTAACGGGGTCGCGGACGATAATTACCCGTAAAATGCAAACGCCACCTTCGCTGACTTATGACCAGAAGCTCAAGCTTGATGATTTGGCTGAACGGTTGATTGCGTCAGACGAGCCCGTAACGCTATTAATTGATGGTCATGAAGCCGAAATCAGTGAATATTTAATTAAGAAACTGCCATCGGCACGGGTGGTCATGGACGGCGGTTCATTACGTGACAGTAATATTAAACTAGCGGCCTGGACCGATTATTTTGTGGTCAGCGAGCATTTTGCCCGTGACTATATGGGATATCGTGCCCTGAGTACCGAAGCGGAAATTAAAGCAGCGCTAATTGAGTTAAATAAAATTTGCCGTGGGGAAGCCTTTATTACCCTCGGGGAAAAAGGCTGCGCGCTATTAAAAAATGGTATGCTGCAAATTGTGCCTGCCTGGCTGTGCAATGCCGTTGATACCACTGGCGCAGGAGATGTATTCCACGGTGCCTTTACTTACGGCGTTCATTATTCATGGCATATTGATAATATCATTTTATTTGCCAGCCTGACTGCCGCCATTTCCATAGAGAAAAAAGGTGTCCGCGAATCTATGCCGGACCTTGCCGTTGTCCACAACTCGTTAAATAGCTACGAAAGAAACTTAAAGCAATATTTTGGCGAGTAATTGCTTTTAATGAATATCAAGAGGTGATTATGTTAGTTTCTATGAAGGACATGCTTCAGCATGCCCTACGGGACGGTTATGCCGTAGGACAATTCAATATTAATAATCTGGAATGGGTCGGTGCGGTATTAAGCACTGGACAACAGCTACGCTCTCCGGTTATTTTAGGCGTTTCTGGCGGTACGGTTAAACATATGCTGGGATTAAAATGTATTCATGACATCGTGGTGAATGCGATGGATTATTTAAACATTGATATTCCGGTCGCACTGCACCTGGATCATGGGACCACTCGTGAAGCCTGCGAAGCGGCTATTGACGCCGGATTCAGTTCTATTATGTTTGATGGTTCGCACCTGCCGTTTAACGAGAACCTGGCCATTACCCGTCATCTGGTTGAACTGGCCCACAGCAAAGGCATTTCGGTTGAGGCTGAGCTGGGCACCATCGCCGGCAGTGAAGATGGTATTGTCAATTCCGAGGTTATCTACGCCGACCCACAGGAGTGCTATACCCTGGTCAAAGAAACCCAGGTCGATTGCCTGGCGGCAGCGCTGGGTTCAACCCATGGACTGTATAAAGGCAAAGCTAAACTAGGGTTTACGGAGATGAAAACCATTTCCGAGTTGGTGAAAGTCCCCCTGGTATTGCACGGCGGCACCGGTATTGCAGACGATGACATGCGTAAAGCCATTGCCTGCGGGACGGCAAAAATTAACGTCAATACCGAAAACATGTACGCCTGGTGCCAGGAAGTGAAAGCGATATTTGCTGCCGATACCGGTCACGACGTCAATGACCCGCGGAAAGTGATCAATCAGGGGCTAAAACCGGTACGCGAGATGATTGCGCGGCGCATCGAACTGTTTGGCTCGCAAAACCGCTATTAGAAACGTTTGGCCTCATCGTGTGACGCCATCTCAGGGAAAACCCGCCGCCGGTCAACGCCGGGGCGGGCGATATCGTGCTGACGGCGAGCCTTTTTATCGCTTACTGCGTCCCATCCTTTTTGACTTCCCGCCAGATACGCCAGGCCATTAGCGCCAGAATGGCAACACCCAGTATCAGCGCCACCCACACCAGCACCGTTTTCCACTGGCTTTGTTGCTCGGCAGCCGATGTTGCCGTCAGTCGCGCCTCGCCGCCGAGGGCGACCTCATTCTGCGGCGTGGCCCGTGGCAGAGAGTCCAGCTCCTGCGTTTTACGCAGCGACGCCGGGATCAGTAAATCAAGGCCAATATCCGCTTTTTGCGCCGCCCGGTTGCCCCAGGCCATCATGTAAGGCCCTTTTCCCTGAGTATTAAACACCAGTTGATAGCTGTCGCGCGCGCCGCTCAGCGCAGGCAGTCTCTCCGGCAGGCGAGCGTTAATGGTCGTCATCCGAACGGCGTCAACCTGCCCACCGGAAAGACGAATATCCTCCGAACGCTTGCCGTTCAGGCGATAAAGCACGGTTTTCGTCAGTGGCTGCCAGGGCGCTTTTTCTGCGCTACGCCACGCCAGCTCTACCGGTAAAACGCCTTCATCATCCAGAACGATGCTGAGCGAAGTCAGAGGCTGCGGCTGTGTCCAGCGCCAGATCGCTTCGTCATCAGACACCTTCTCCTCTTGCGCGCCGATCTCGATTCGTGCGGATTCCGGCGCGCTGTTTTCGGCAATGGCGGTGACGCTGTTTAACGTCAGCGCCGGGCTTTGCGAATCGAGGATCACCAGCAGATAACGATTCCCATCGGCAGAAAGTCTCAGACTGGCGCTGATGGTATCCATTTTCAGCCGATCGTTATCACGCGTCAGCGCCAGCAGCGGCGCCTCTTCCTGTACGGACCGCCAGTAGCGTAAATCACGACTGGCATAGACCGACGCTTTCCCCTGCCAGTTGCCCGTCGGGGTCTCCCAGTTCAGACGCAGTTGCTCCAGGAAAAAGTCGTCTTTCATCTCCTCCGGCAGCATCAGTAAATAGCTCTGTCCAACCGTTTTAACGTCATCACTTTCCAGATGAATTTCAATGCCGGTCTTCGAGCGTAAGACAAAAGATTCCCCGCTACGTCTCCCCTCCTCACGCGGCGGGACGGGCGACATATCCAGTGGGAAGAGTCTCAGCGTGACCGTTTGCGGTGTAACGGGTTGGGTTTTCTGCGCCACCAGCGTAAACGGCACCGTCTCCCCCGCATGATTAAAAACGCGGACGTCGCGCAAATCTGGCCAGGCGGTCCCCAGGTACACCGCCTGCGGGAGCGACACGCGATACCACGGCGATGTGCCGAGCGTTTCCAGCATAACGCCCGTCGCGTAATCCCTCGGTGACTCCTTCACGTCATCACTGCCGATGGCGGTGCCTGCCACGCCCAGTAGCACACTACATAATACCGCTTTCATCCATTTCATTTTTCTTCTCCAGTTTTGGGCGGTAACGGTGAAAAATACCCGACAATGAGCACCAGTATAGCCACACCGATAAACGCAACCGCACGCGCCAGGCCGCCGCCACGCGCGCTGTCCACCAACATCAGTTTCACAATCACAATCCCTAACAATGCCGCCCCGCACAGCCATTCCCGGCGTGAACGATAGCGAGTCGCGCGCAGCATCACCACCAGCGCCACCAGCATCCAGAACAGCGCAAAACAGGTCTGAATCAGCCGCGAATGCCACAGCGCTTCCATGTTCCACGCCACGTCGCCATACCAGGCCAACGCGCGCAACAGCATACCGTTCAGCCACCAGAAGCCAACTGCGGCCAGGGCAACCACTGGCCACGGACGACATACCGACACCTGCACCGGGAAAAAGCGCAGGCAGGCACGATAAAACACGATCAATCCCAGTAATGCAAAAGCCGCCCCTTCTTCCAGCGGATTGAGCAGCGGTAGCCAGGTCTGACGGTAGACTACGCCGTCCTGCAAATTGGTCAGCACTAACAGTCCGACCAATGCCGCCGCGACGGGAATCAGCGCCTGACAGGCATACAGCGCGGGCCAGACCCGGAACGGCCAGAACTGACGACGAACGGCCATTGCGACGAGGAAAATCAGCGCACCGCCTGCCGCCATTGCCACACCGCTGCCCCAGGCCGCCATGCCCCACGGCAGGTCGCGGGCAAACCAGAACAGTTCCGTCGCCAGCGCCAACAGAATCATCCAGAAGAATGAGAGATGCGCCAGCCTGGAAAGACGCGGCGGCAACGCCTCAGCATCACGCCAGAGCAACGCCACCGCCGCCGGCAATGCCAGACACCAGGCCAGATTCTGCCAGCCTGCGGCAAAAATCTGCTGCTGAGAAATCTGAAACAGCAGCGCCACCAGCATCATCGGCCACAGCAACCATTTGCAGGTATCCAGCGCCTGCCACGTCAGGCGTGCGGCGGCAAATCGCCAGCCCCAGACCGACACGGCCATCAGCGCCAGCACGCCCGCCATCACCTGCGAATCGGAGGTCAACTGCCACTGCGCCGCGCCCGCGAGCGCCACAATCCAGAATATCACCCCGCCCGCCAGCAGTCCCATGCTGCCGCGCAGATGAATCTTGCGCCACAGCCACGCCCCTGTCAGCCAGCAAACGCTAAGGACGGCAAAGATCAGCATCAGCGAAAGCGCAGTGGTGCCGTTCGCCTGCGCCCACAGCGCGCTGCCGAACGCCAGCACCAGCAGTGCGGTACCACTGTAACTCATGCGTCGCTGCTGCTGTTGTACTCCCAGCCACAGGATCCCCACCCCTTCCAGCGCCCAGGCCATGGCCGTCCACTGCGCCGACAGCGCCAGCGGTATCGCAAGAGTGGTAAACGCGCCGCCCAGCGCCAGTGCCGCCAGCACCAGCGGTCGGCCCAACGACGGGTAGCGACGTAATGCCAGCCAGGCCAGCACCAGATAGAAACCACCGTAGCCCAACGCGCTGAGCGCCGGACCATATTCCCAGTGGCGGATAATGGCGTACTGCATGCCAAAACCGATCAGCGGCGGCGCAAACAACAAAACGCCATCAATAATCTGCTTGCCCTTCGTCTGCGCTCGCAGCGACAGCGCCACGCTCAGCACGCCAAAAAGCAGAATGTTGGCTATCAGGAACAATTGGCAGTTCAGGTAATACGCTGGCTGATAGTCATCCAGCCCCCAGAGGCCGCCAACGCCAAAGGTAAAAAGCAGGCCGAGCAGATTAAGCTCGCGCCAGTGTTGCCAGGCGCTGATCGCCAGAATGCCGACAGAAAGCAGCAAATAGAAAGAGAACAGCGCGACATAGTTACCGCTTCCCGTCGAAAGCAGCAGTGGGGCAAGATAGCCACCGAGGCTTGCCAGCATCGCCAGACTGAGCGCTTTTTGCAGAATCGCCAGTCCTACGCTTGCTGCGCAGATAACCACCAGCAGCACAAAGGCCAGCGTCATCGGCAGCATTTGCCAGAGGCGAAACGCGCCAAAGACGGTGAGATAGAGCGCACCTGTCGCCCCACCCTGCAAAATGAGAGCATAGATCGGCTGTTTATGCCGCAGACGCCAGCCTATCGCCAGCAGGACAATCGCAAACAGCGCCGCCGCAACCAGACGCAGCTCAAGCGGGAACAGGGAGTGCTCGACCGTATAGCGCAACAGGAAAGAGAGACCGAGGAAGAGAAGCAGGATCCCCAGCTTAGCCAGCGGATTGCCCTGCATAAACCAGCGCACCAGCGATGACACCACGCCGCCAAAGGCGGAGGGTTGCGCGGCGGCAACAGGGACGTCTCTTTCGACGATTTTCTCGGCGCTTGCCGTGTTCTGCGGCGTATGCGAGCGCCAGGGGTTGACGTGAACCGGTTTGGGTTCAGGTTCAGGTTCTGGCGCCGCCACCGGAATCGGGTCTGGGTCGCTCTCCATAACCGTCTCCGCAGGCTGAACCGGTGCCGCTGCCGCTGGTGTTATCGCAGGGGCAACAACGCCACGTTGTTCAAGCTCCTCCACCCGACGGCGTAAGCGGGCAAGCTCATCACGCGTCGTTGAACTTCGGCTGATGGCGACAATCGCCAGAACAGGCACCACGACCAGTGCGAAGAACAGAATGATGCAGCCGAGGATTAAAAGGTCGTCCATGTATTCACCTTCACTGTACGGGATCAACTAAGATTGACACAAATTGTTGCATTCGCGCTATCTCTGAAGGTGAAAATGCCGGATATGCCGTTAACGACACATCCGGCTGGCGCGTTAAAATGCGAAGCACGAACAGCCGAGCGCGCCCCAGAAGGCCCGATCGTCAGACACCGGGATCCCCGACTGGCGGGCAATATCATGCTGATGACCGTGTACGCCGCAGCTCCCGCAGCACTGGTGCATCTGCACCACGGCGCCTGCTTTCGCGGCGGCTGGCGGCGCCGCGCGATAGTGCCCCGGCACTTTCACCACCGGAGACCAGTCCGGGACGACCGGGATCGCTGGCGGCGCGAGCGGAGTAAACGGTCCGGCGGCATACACCACTTTGCCATCGACAATCGTCATCACCGACTCAATACCTTTGATCTCCTCTTCCGTGACGCTGAAGTAGTCTTTTGACAGCACTACCAGGTCGGCCAGTTGATCTTTGACAATGCGCCCTTTTTTGCCTTGCTCGCTGGAAAACCACGCGCTCCCTGCCGTCCACAGTTCCAGCGCCACGTCGCGCGGTAAACGGTTGTTGTCGTCATACATCGCCGTACCGCCGACCGTGCGCCCGGAAACCAGCCAGTACAGCGCCGTCCATGGGTTATAGCTGGCGACGCGGGTGGCATCCGTTCCGAGCCCCACCGGCACCTCGGCGGCCAGCATTTTCGCCACTGGCGGTGTCTGTTTCACCGCTTCTTTCCCGTAGCGGTCGATAAAGTATTCGCCCTGGAAGGCCATACGATGCTGTAC
>PPYF01130276.1_pt1 | contig 13166 bp, 10 predicted proteins | sample 1559871 | NCBI WGS metagenome assembly PPYF01 (sample SAMN08240021, study PRJNA423297) | Human gut metagenome, whole genome shotgun sequencing project. | reverse complement strand
TATCTGCGCTTTTGGCTTAGCATCTGCCGCACCTCGCTCGCCGTATCGGCACTTAGAATTATGCGGTATTGCCATAAAAGAAAAACCTTGAAGCAGAAGCTTCAAGGTTTATTTGGCTGCCCCAGTCCGACTTGAACGGACGACACCCTGATTAACAGTCAGGTGCTCTAGCGTAGTGTATCAGGTTAAGGCAAAGTATCCGTCAAAATAATTTGTTGATACGATATATTCCAATGCGGTTCTTTCGGCAAAGGAGTCCTGAAGGCCAATTTGCGACACTTCCCTGCTTTGCAAATATCCCTGCAGGCCAACGATATGAGGTTAATGTTTGACCAGCCAACGAAGCTATGGAAATCCGCCTTTTTATAAGGGTAACAATACGCTTATTGCGGCGCTGCCTTTATAATATTTTACCAAGGGACTCAGCTATGCTTAGATAAGGATAAAAATAAGGGCTGGTGCGTGCACCAGCCCTCTAAAAACAGTGACCTGTTTTTGTTCATCCTTAATAGGATACCTCAATTCCAATCGGGATGTCAATGGATTTTTCAACCACAAATATAGACTCATAACTCCTGGCCTGATGGAAACCAATCATTAATCACAGTTTTCATAAAGTGATAGGCAGATGATATGCACTCATTTGATTCGAAATAGTTGCTATGCCGTTTCATACGAATGTCGAATAAATCGTGCAATTCCTTTGTGAAATGCTCTGCTGTGCGGGGCGAAGATACAATTTTCTTGTATACATACAGCATTGCGACAAAATCATGAATCACCGGATTGGCCAGCTTTTTTTCGCGGGATGTTGTCTTTGGTCCGTTGGGAATTTGACTCACAGCGCGGCTGATGGAATAGGAGGAGTGAATCTTACGCGTATAGGGCAACCTTAAACTATTTAATAAGCAGTTGTTATGGGCAGCTGCATTCCGGAGGCACCTTACGGCATAAAGGCATTGAATGAGCCCTTTATTGTGATTCCCATACTCCCTATCATACAAGGTATAGAGCCGCACAAAGTCACCAAAGGAGAGGACTTCAATCAAATTCCAAATCGCATAATTTTCACTTTCCAGCTTTTCCACAAGATCCTTGCACATGGAATTCTTCGATTTTTCACTGATGGAATTTTTTACGCTGGAATTTTCAGAAAAGAACTTTTCGACAATTTGATAGCCATCCTCAACCGGATTTGAACTTACATCTCGAATCAGTTGTACTTTTAGGAAATGTTCAATATCTAAAGTTGCGTGTAAAATAAGCCTTCGCAAGCGCATATCTAAGGTTGAAAGCTCCATGAGATAAGAAAAGTCCAAATTATAATAATGCCCGGTCTTTGGATGAGCAATGTAATTTTTATCGAACGCTTTAACCTTAAAGAAGTATGTGCTTTCCTGCAAAAAACGCACGGCATCTTTTTCAGAACAGTGGTCAAAGGTAATCCCTTTGTTTTTCATATACGCCACTTGATCCTCTATTGTTAATTTTGGGCGATTTGCCATTTGGACTCCCTTCATTGCACTTTTACGACTACTAGGAAACCTCTGAATAAATCGTGCCCTGAGGGCTTGGCGCATATCACGCCGTCTATCGCACGCCATCCGCCGTGCCGCACACCAGATTTAATCAGAGCCTCCCTAGCTCTTTATTTTTAATTATAACTCAAAAAGCGACAAAATCAAGTTGATTATACCGTGCCAGAAAGTCGAAGGCTAGCGCCAAGCTCTCGTAAGGGAAGCCGCTCGCCTTTTTCTTTACTTCATTTTTTTTTTGGGGGGGGTGATGCCTTTGCTTGCCGTATAAAACGATTTTATGTTTTTCGCCATACAATCAAGCCAAAAAGGAGAATGCCATGAAACAAAAACACATCATTGCCCTATGCGCTGTCACAACGATTGCCGTTTTGGGCGCAGTGGCCGGGACGGGGGCTTACCTGACGCACCAGACGCCGCAAACCGTCAACACGTTCGCGGTCGGTCAGCTGGAGGCAGAACTGACCGAGCCAGAGTGGGACAAGCTGCCGGATGAAGCGAAGGTGCTGTACCCCGGCAAGACGGTAGCCAAAGACCCCACGGCCTGCAACGCGGCGGAAAGCACGACCGCAGCCTATATGTACCTGCAAGTCGAGATTCCCCGCGCCAGCGTGAGAACTTATACGATTGCAGAAACCGCCAAAGCAGACGGAAGCGACGAAACAAATCAGGAGCCGACCAGCGGGGCGGGCGTTCTGGACAATGGCGGCGAACCGCACACGGTCGATCTGGTCAGTTTTCAGCCCAACGACGGCTGGAGCCTGCTGGAAGAAACTGAAACGGAGGAAACCCACACATTCATCTATGCGTATGAATCCGCCATTGCGCCCGGCGCACAGACGCCGCCGCTGTTTGACTGCGTGACCTATGCGAACGTGGTGGAGGGCGATTTGCCGCAGGGCACGGCGGTAGATATTATTTGCCGCTTGACCGCCATCCAAAGCGACTATGTGGCCGACGCCAACACCCCGCAGGATGTGTGGGCCGCCGTCATGGGAAAGGAGGTTGCTGAATCTTGAGCAAAGCAAAAAAGAATATCTTGTTCGCCGCGCTTGCGGCGCTGGCCCTGACAGTTTGTCTGGTCGGCGTCACAGGCGCTTATTTTATTGCCCAAGCATCGCGCACCAACACCCTCACGGTCGGTGAGGTGACATTTGACCCGAAAGAGGACATTCAGAACCCGGATGTTCCGGTGCAGCCGGGCAATTCGTTCATGAAGCGCCCGTATGTGGTGAACACCGGCAACCTTCCGCTGCGTCTTCGCGCCCGCGTGATTTTCTCAGATAGCGCGGCACAGGATGCCTGTACCCTCAACTACAACACCGAAAACTGGCGCTACGACGAAACGGAGGATTTCTGGTATTACGCCAAAACTTTGCAGCCGGGAGAAGATTGCCGCAATGACGCGCTGTTCGATACTGTGACATACAGCGAGAGCGCGGACGCTACGGCGCTGAATCATTACACCCTCAGCGTCTACTTTGAAGCGGTTCAGGAGGGCGGAACGTGGTGAAAAAACCGATGAAAGCGGCAGGGCCGCTGATCTTTGCCGCCGCGATTGCTGCCGCCGTGCTGACAGGCTCCATGGAGCCTGTATTGCCCGTGGGCAGCTTGCTTGTCGTTGTGCCGATGTCGTTTGACGAACTGAAAGTCGGGCAGGACATTACCTACAAGACAGCGGGCGGCACGGTAACGCACAGAATCGTCGCCATCGACCAGGCGGCTCGGACGGTCACGACGCAGGGACTGACAAACAACGTGGCAGATACACCTGTCACGGCGGAGAACATCGTTGGGAGGGTGCAGTTGTGCCTGCCCTGGATGGGATATCCGGTCAAAATTCTGAATGACACAAAAAGGAGTTTTGCATGAGAAAAGCGAAAGAAAAGAACAAACCGCTGCTGTCTTTGGCGGCAGCAGGGCTGGCCGCTTTGCTGTTGTTCGGTATGGCGACTGCCGTGCTGGCACAAGGAACGCAGGGAAAATTTGTTGCTGACGAGTGGAGCGGCATCGCTGAAGCGGATATTGCGGAAGGTGACAGCACAAAGGATCAGGCGGAAAACCAAGCATCAACTACCCCGACACCAACGCCTGTATCGACACAGGATGAAAGCACGGCGCTTTCCGACGCAACGCCGGAAAGTGCCGAATCAAGCGAACTGACGGAAAATAAAGAAACCGACAGCGATTCCAACGCGGAAATTCCCGCTGAAGTAAGCGCCTTTTCCAATGATCTCGCCGTTGAGGAAGTCTCTCTCTACGACGCATCCGGTACCTCCGCCCAAGATGCCGTCACAAGCTGGACAGAGCTGAAATCCGCTGTCGCCTCTGCCGCAAATGGCGCTACGATCTATCTTTCCGGCGAGATCACCATCCCACTGGACGAGGTGCTGTCCGTCAGCAAAAATCTGCGTCTGGTCGGCACCGGGAGTGCCCAATACACCAACACCGTCGGCGTGGGCAGTGAAACCGTTGCGCAGGGCTACACCTACACCCAAAACGCCAGCCTGCGGATGGGCGACGCCAGCGGTGTACAGACCGACCATGACAACGTTATGATTTATATTTCCGGCGGCACGACGCTGGAAATTGAGAACGTCTTCCTCAATGGCAATAACAACTGCGAGAACGTCGTTTACACCGAAGGCACAGACAGCAAAATCAGCCTGCAAAACTGTACCGTGGGTTACGGAAACGACAACGGTATTCTGCTGAACCCCGGCCAGGCCGAGATCAATGGCTCGCTGGTGTTCAACAATGGCGAATATGCGGGCGACGGAACCGCGCTGTATCGCTTTGAGAACGGTTCGGCTGTTCTTTCCGGCAATGTGCGCTCACAGGGCCTTGGCGGCGGTGGGCTGACCTGTGCCGCCGGTTCCCATGTGCAGGCAGCGGCCAGCTCTTTTGTGTGGAACAAAACCTCCGGCTTTGACATCCCCGAAGCCGACAGCTCCGCCAGCGCGGAAAACTGCTTCTTCTGGGGCAACGGCTGGACGGGCGCAAATGTGCGCTCGAACAGCGTTATGACCCTGACCGGCTGCCAGGTGGAGAACAACGGCTACAACACCGCCAATCTCCTGACGACAGACGGGGACACCGCTTCCAACACCTTCCCCGGCTTGGACGTACAAGGCGCAGGCACGATGAAAATCAGCCATTGCGGTATTTTGAACAATGCGGGCAACGGCGTGCAGTGCTACCCTGACAGCAAGACTTATTTGTACGGCTGGAACCATATCTACGCAAACGGGATCAACGGCGTTTACACCCAGGGGCAACTGTGGATCGGCAAGGCCGCGGATTCCGCGAACGGCGACGAAACGACCGCCGTGTACAATAACGCCGCGGACGGCGTCCACACGGACGGCGGCACTGTGCAGGGCGATCACCTGAACTGCTACGGCAACAGCTATTCCGGCATCAGCGCGATGAAAAATGAATCGCTGGACCAGACGGCAACGCTTGAACTGACCGCGCCGGTCACATCGCACGAAAACGGCCACAGCGGGCTGTACCTGAAAGGTGGAACCAAGGCAACGGTATCCGGCGGCAGTTTTACCGAAAACGGCGCGGAACACGCGGAAATCTACGCGGGAAGCGGAACAGACACGACACTCAAGGACGGCGTCGAAGTGAAAACTTCCGCCGACAAAACCCTGCAAAATTCCGGCCTGCGCATCGCGGTGATGCTGGACGGCGTCGATGTGTTCCGCACCGATTCAACATTGCAGATTCCCGCCGGTGACAGCATCCATCTGAAACAGGATGCGGACGTTGTCACCTGGAACGGCGGAACACGGGAACAGCTTGGCGTGACCTGCGAGAACCCGTGGCTGGGGCGGACGATCATCCAGTCGGACACGGCGGTGCTGGATTGGGAAAATAGCCGGGAATCCAACAACGCCCAGACGGCGGAGCAGCACCCGGAGAACGGAATTGACACCAACGTATACTATACCGCTATTGAGGACGCCTATTTCGGCATGAAAAACTCCGACGCGCATGATGTTTGGTTGTCCTACAAATCGAATTATCGCTATTATTACAATCACGACGCTGCGGCGGGCACCGCGCTGACCGTGGACGGCATCGACAGCGGGGAACTGCTGGGCACAGTGCGCAAGTTCTACGGCATCACGGCGGATGTGACGGCACCGACCGATGTGGACGATACCGCGCCCTACTACATTTGTTCAGCGAATGCCGGGCACAGCGCCGCCGTGCAGACCCACTGCTTTGCGGATTGGCTGCTGGACGCCAAAACCTACGCGGACGGCGTGACGACACTGCAAGGCGGCGCAGCCTTGCAGGATATTACGATAAACGACGACGGCGGCAGCATTTTGGGCAGCTATGGCAACCACAAAACCGTAACAGCGGAGCCTGCCGTTCTTTCGTATTATGCGGGCTGGCAGGCTGCCATGACCTACGATCTGGACGGCGGAACGCTGAACGGCGCGCAGAACGGCTTTTCCGAAACCAAGCACAACGGCCAGGGTTACACCGTGCAGGCCGAACCGCAGAAGGAGGGCTACCGCTTCCTTGGCTGGAAGGCCACGCAGAGTTGGAACGGCGAAACCGCCCTGACAGACGGTCTGCTGGCTGCGGGAACTTCCTACGCCAACGACTATGACACGACCTTTACCGCACAGTGGAAGAGGATCAATTTTACCCTGAAGGCCATTGCGGTGAACGGGACGCCGGACATTGGGCAGGCGGTATCCGACAACATAACGAGCGAAAGCGACGGGACGACCCAGACCAAAACGGAAAGCGAAGTACCTTTGGGAGAGAGCCGAGCAGTGACATATGCCCCGCTGGCAAGCGGCAATTACCTTTTGAGTGGCATCTATCTGGACGAGGATGCCGAAAAAATGCAGAACAATCTGGCGAAAAAATACCCGCAGAATATTGAGTTTGCGGACATCGACGCTGACCACACCGTCAAGGCGGTGTATGTGCCGGTAGACGCGCCGACCAAGACCGTGACGGATGAAGCGGGAAACGACCTGAATGGCGGCACGGTGCGGGCCGGGGATACGCTGGTGTACACCGTGACGTGCTGCAATCCGGCCGACGTGGCAAAGACCGTGACGATCACCGATGCAATCCCCGAAGGAACCGAGTTGGTGGAAAATTCCATCACGGAGAACGGCGCGGAAAACAACGGAAAGATTGTATGGACGCTGGAAATTCCCACGCAGTCGGAAGCAAGAGTTTCCTTCACGGTGCGGGTGCAATCGGTTGTCATGGGCAACTCCGTGAGCAACAGGGCGTCGGTGCAGTACCGCGAGGATAAAATTACTCTGCCGACCGATGAAGTGACAACGAACGTCGAGCCGGGCAAGATCACCGTGACCAAGAAGCTGCCCGCATCCGATCTGCTGGCCGCGCACGGCGCGCCGGTGTTTACGTTCACGCTGACGGACGCCAAGGGCCGGGTGCAGCGGCAGAGTGTGCAGCTTTCGCTCGATGCCGAGCCGGACGAGAACGGCGATGTCTGCGCCAGTGTGACCTTCACGGGGCTTTCGGGCGGCGTTTACACCGTCATCGAGAGCCAGACCGCCTGCCATGCACTGGTGCAGTTTGAGGATGCTGAGAACGGCACGGCGAAAGCCGACTGTGCGGTGCTGGAACTGACCGGCTGCCGCGCATCGGCCAGCGTGACGGCGCGGAATGTGCGCCAAAGCTGGGCGGAGGACCGCGACTGCGCGCTGATCGTGAATGAAATTACCCCGAAGCAGGATAATTCATAAAGAATGGGAGGACGATAATTTGAAAAAACAGGTAAAAATCGGGCTTGGCGCGGCAGCACTGGCCCTGGCGGCGGCGCTGTGCGCGGGCGGAACGCTGGCGGGCTGGCGCACGTCAAGCACCGTGACCAACCACATTTCCACTGCCACAGTGCAGGGCATCGTCGAGGAAAAATACGAGCAGGGGCAGACGATCACGCCGGGGCAGACGGTCGAAAAGTGCGTCTGGGTGAAAAATACCGGCACAGCCAGCTCCCTTGTGCGGGCCAAAGTGGTGATTGATTGGGATGACGAAACAGCGGCAGACATGGACGCCACCGATTGCGTGTTCCCCGCCTATAACACCGCCGACTGGACGCAGGGCGAGGACGGCTACTGGTACTACAACGACATTGTGGAACCGAACCAATGCAGTACGGCGCTGTTTGAATCTTTCACGGTTTCCCCGAATCTGACAAACGAGTTGGCGGGCCGCACCGGGCACATTGGGGTGACGATGGAGCTGTTGCAGGCCAGCGGCGACAGCCCCACGCTGTGGGGACGCACCTGGTCGGCCTACCGCCGTACACCGGACGCAGTGGCGGCCAAGACGCAGACGGCGCATATTCGCTTTACCTACGATGAGAATGGTGGGCTGATCGAATACCCGGACGGGCAGCTGTTTTTGGATTTCCAGAATCTTTGCCCCGGTGAGACCCGCAGCCAGTTGGTTGCCATCGACTATACAGCCCGCAACGATTCCGATGCCGCGTGTTCGCTGTGGCTTCGCGCCGCATTGGCGGACAACAACAAACTGGGTGCAGAAACTGAGGAAAAAATCTGGAAGCTGCTCAAACAATATGCTACGGTGACTGGCCCGGACAACGAAACCCTATACAGCGGCCCCGTGTGGGGCAATCTGGACACCGACACCAACACCATGCGCAATGATTTGCCGCTGGGACGTTACAGCGGAACCGGCACGGCCCACCTGAACCTGACGCTGACGCTTGACCAGAATATGCCGGAGGAATTGCAGGGGTTGCTCGGCTATGTGGACTGGACGCTGACCGCCGCGCAGGAAAGCGCGCCCACGGTGCTGGTCAGATACTTCCCGCAGACGGGCATCCCGGAAAGGTGATCGGGAAGGTGAGCAGATGCAAAGCAAAAGGAAGAACGTAGACAAGCGGAAAATTTTCCTTTGGTGTGCGGCGGCAGGCATTGTCCTGTGCGCCGTTTTGTTTTGCCTTTGGCACAACCGCACAGCGCTGGCAGAACAGCGTGTGGAAAGGGCGCTGTCCGTCACGGTGTCCCAGCCGGAGCCGCGTCTGGCGCAGGAGGACAACACGGAAACCGGCGCGTGGATCACCGTGCCCGGCACCAACATCGATGCCCCGGTGCAGCAGGCGTCCGACAACGACTATTACCTGCGCCGCGACACCGCGGGCAATGCCGATGTCCACGGCTGCGTTTTTGCCGACTATGCGTGTGATTTGAACAGCACCAGCCTTTCCCGCAACCTTGTGCTCTACGGCCACACCTTCGAGGACGGCTATGAGGGCGGGTTCAAGGCGCTGCACAATTACGAGCAGGACAGCTTTGCCGAAGAACATCCTTACATTTATCTCTCGCTGCCCGACGCTGCCCTGACCTACCGCGTTGTCAGCGCCGGGGTGTGCAGTGCGGCGGATGACCGGGACTGCATCGAGCCGAACCCGGATGATGCGGCCTTCGCGCAGATTCTGGCAAAGGCAGCCGCGCGCAATACGCTGGACAACGGGGAAACGCTGAACCTGACCGACCACATTCTGACCCTCTCCACCTGCACCGGCGAATCCGACACACGCTATTTGGTGGTAGCCAAACTGGTGGATGCGGTGAAAAAATAAAAAGGAAGAGAGTGGATAAGGAAGCAAATTTGCTTTGCGCGGGCGGGCCGCCCTGATTTTGAAAAGGCGAAACGCCACGGGAGAAGTGTACCCATTTTTAGGGCCAGGTTTTGCACTCCGCTGCCGGTATTGCCGATGGCCGGGTGCTTGGCCTCTTTCCCCCTCTCACACTCTCCCCCTAACTCTTACTTACCGGCTGGGAGGAAAGTTTCACTGCAAGGCCGTCGATTTCTTCCCAGCCGGTTTTTGTATAGGAGCCTTTCCACCGCAAAAGCATTGCAAAAAAGACATCTCAACAACGAAAGAGAGGCAAAACATGATCATCGGAATCGACCACGGATACTACGCCATCAAGACGCGGCATTGTTCCTTCCCAGCCGGTCTGACCTGCTACGGCAGCCACGAGCCGTACACGCGGCAGAGTGTGCTGGAGGTGGACGGACAGTTTTACGTCTGCGGCACGGGGCGCCAGCCGGTGCGCTGCGACAAGACCGAGAACGACACCTACTACCTGCTGACGCTCGCGGCGTTGGCACAGGAAATCAAAATGCGCGGCGCACCAAACGAGAGTTCGGTTAAAATTGCAGCAGGGCTACCGCTGACAAGCTTTGGCCGGGACAAGCCAAAATTTCGGCAATACCTGCTCCGCTCCCAGCCGGTCCTGTTCCGATTCGAGGGCACAGAATACAAGATCGCCGTTGAGGATGTGGCACTGTTCCCGCAGGGCTACGCCGCGCTGCTGACAGACCCCGACCTGCTGCTGGATGAGCCGTCCTTGCTGCTCATGGACATCGGCGGATGGACGGTGGATCTCATGCGGATCGACAACGCCCGCCCCGTGGCGGAGACCGCGCACAGCCTGGAATTCGGCATGATCCGCTGCATCGATGCTGTGCGTGAGCAGGTGCGGCGCGAAACAGGGCTTTCCCTGACCGACGCGCAGATTGAGCAGATGCTGGCGGGCGGGCCTTGCGCCCTGGGCGATTCTGTGCGTGAGATCGTGCGGCAGCAAGGCCGCGCCTACACCGAACGGCTGTTCGCGTTGGTGACCGAAGCGGGATTTGACCTGCGCGCCCTGCCCACGGTCATGCTGGGCGGCGGCGCGGGGATCGTGCAGCGCCACGTCGGCCCCAAAGACGGCCTGTGCCGCGCGATGTTCCTGCCGGATGACAAGGTGAACGCGGTCGGATTCGAGCGCGCGTTGGCGCAGCTTTCGGGCCGTGTGAGCGAGGGGTGAACCGGCCGCCGCGGCCGCAATTCGTATTCCGCCCCAATCTGCGCTGCGAAGATGACCGCCGCGCGTGGCAGCTTTTGCAGGCCGCCCCGGACGGAAACCGCAAGGCGCTCATCGTCCGCGCCCTGCTGCAAAGCGAGCAGGAACACCGGCTGGAGGAAACGGTGCGCAGGGCCGTTCGGGAGGAACTGGAAAAAGCGCAAATCGCTTTTGCCGCCCCGCCACCGCAAGACGGCAAAGGAATCCCAAAGGCGGCGTTGGATTTTTTAGCAACATTGTAATCAAAATCGAGGGGAGTGGTTCCCATGCAGTAATCAAGCGGGCTCAAACCAGGCTGTGCGGATTGTTGCTTCTGCTTGCATTCAGATGCAATTCGCAATGAAATATCGTTGGTTCTGGTGATAGCTTTGCCGCTTGCTTTGCGGTATGCTTTGGTTGCTTCCCAAAAGCGTACCTGCACACTGAAAGGAGTCAACATGAGCAAACTGACCGTCACCCTGCCGGATGACCTGCACCAGCAGATCAGGCTGGAACTGGAACGACAGGGCATCACCACCGCGCAATTCATTGAACTGGCCGTACACAACTTTTTTGAGCAGCAGAAAGAAGGCGTCCACATGGCAACACGAACCATGGCATTTCAGGTATCCGAGGAACTGTTCCAGCGCATCAAGGAATATCTCGCCCGCTTCGAGCAGGTCTATCACCGCAAGCTGACGCAAAAGGAATTTGTTGTCAGCCTGATCGAAAGCGCGCTGGCCGACGCCGACGAAGAATTCGAGGCAGCCTTGGCTGCGCAGCGGTCCGACGAAAGCAACGCGTTGGGCGATGAGGCGGAGCCAGACAAGAGCATGGTAAATGCGGAAATCACTGAAAACGCCGAACGCACCGAAGCATCCGAGGAAGTTCCACCAAGCGAGGATAGCGCTGATCCGGACGCATAGAACCGAATCATACATTTAGTCTGTACAGTTGACATTTAACGACCGTGCAGGCTTTTTCTTCTTTTTTTTGGGGGGGTGATATTAAAACCATTCGCTATTTAGATATGTTCGCCGGCATTGGAGGCTTCCGCGAGGGGCTGACCCGTGCCGGCGATTTTGTCTGCGTGGGACACTGCGAGATCGACAAACACGCCGACCGCAGCTACCGCGCCCTGTTTGACATGGAGGGAGAGTGGTTCCTTGACGATATCCGAAAAGCAGACCCCGCCGACCTGCCCGACTTCGACCTGCTCTGCGGCGGATTTCCTTGCCAGAGCTTCAGCATTGCCGGAAGCCGCGGCGGATTCGACGACCCAAGGGGCACCTTGTTCTTTGAGCTTGCCCGACTGGCTGAAGCCCGGCACCCTAAGTACTGGCTGGCTGAAAATGTTCCCGGCCTGCTCGACCATGACGGCGGGCGGACATTTGCGGCCATCCTGCGCGAAATGGAAAAGCTGGGGTATTTTGTCGAATGGCAGGTTCTTAACAGCGCAGATTTCGGTGTACCGCAGGCAAGAAAGCGCGTGTACCTTATCGGATATCTTGATGAACGATGTCGAGGAAAAATATTTCCTTTCACCGAGGGAGCAGGCGCTCCTGCTGTACAGCCCCGGCCAGCCGAAGCCGCCGCGCAGATCAAATGCGCGACCAAAAAAGACTACCAGACCGCCCGCGTCGGCGACAGCATCGACCTGAGCTACGCCACATCCAACACCCGCCGCGGGCGTGTGGGGCACGGCATCGCGCACACGCTGACGGCCTGCGGCAAACAAGGCACACTGTGCTTTGTAGACCTGAACGCTGACCCGAAGCTCACGGAAAATGCCCGCTGCCTGACAACACGCCAGGACAATGGGATTCACCGCCACAAGGGCGAAGTCTCCGGCGTTTTGCAGGGCGGCCGCATCCGCCGCCTGACGCCGCGCGAGTGTCTGCGTTTGCAGGGCTGGGCAGATGACCGCATCGATAAAATACTCGTTGTTTCGTCCGAAAGGCAAGCCTACCGGCAGGCCGGCAACGGCGTGACTGTGAATGTGGTCGAGGCGATCGGCAAACGGCTGGCGGCGATAGACGCAGAGCTGTGCGGCGGATAAATGGCGCTGGATTTTCGGGATCAGTATTTCGGCTGTGAGATCGAGATGACCGGCCTGACCCGACAACAGGCGGCACGGACGCTGGCGGAGCTGTTCGGTACAAGCATAACACACTACGGCGGCACCTATGATGGTTACCGCGTGACCGACCGCGAGGGCAAAGACTGGAAAATCGTTTCGGATGGGAGCATCCATGCCTTTCGCCGAAGCAATGGCCGGCAGGTTCCCGCTGGGCGAGAGTACAGGGTCGAGATGAACTCCCCCAAGCTCGAATACGCCGAGATGGAAAAGCTGCAGGAGGTCGTGCGCGCTTTGCGCCATGCAGGTGCTTTTGTCAATGACTCTTGCGGGATGCACGTTCATATTGATGCAGCCAGGCACACACCGAAAAGCCTGAAGAACCTGCTGTCGATCATGTACTCGAAAGAGGACATTCTGTTTGCGGCGCTGAAGGTGGATGAAAGCCGAACCCGGCGCTGGTGCAGACGCGTGGAAGAACCTGTGCTGCAGACGATCCGCAAGCTGCCGAAGGACGCAAGCATGGAGATGCTGAAAAGCCGCTGGTATCAGGGGAATGACGGCAGCAACGATCACTACGACTTATCGCGGTACCATGCCGTTTATGGCAAGAAAGCGATTATGTATCCCCCGTCCCAAACTTTAATTGTACAGCGACAAAAATTATAAAAACAGTCTGTT
>PPYF01031764.1_pt1 | contig 13170 bp, 5 predicted proteins | sample 1559871 | NCBI WGS metagenome assembly PPYF01 (sample SAMN08240021, study PRJNA423297) | Human gut metagenome, whole genome shotgun sequencing project. | reverse complement strand
CAGTCTTCCCATTTATAGGTGTTATCAAGTTCGAATACCCGGTTGTTATCTCCATCGTACATGGCTGCCATCAGGACTGTTCCACCCTGTTTTACTACTGCCAAACGATTCTCTGCTGTGTATTCATAAGTAACCGGATCTGCACTGTTTGTCTTATCACATTCCTGGATCAGATTGCCATCTTTATCATAGCTGTAGGTTGTTCCCGGATCGCCCCAGATCTTTGCATTGGTGCGTTTGATGAGCTGGTTGGAATCGTTGTACTTATAGTTATATTTTGCTTTGCTGACACCATCCTCGATCTTCTCGTAAGAGGTCCGGTTTCCAATCTTGTCATAAGTATAATTATGGACTGTCTTTTTACCGCCCTCTGCTTTTTCTGTACAGCGTGTCAGTTCCCAGTTGTCATCGTATTCATAGGTACGTGTCGTCTGGATCTCTTTTTCCTGATGCTCACAGTCTGCTTTGTCTGTCTCTTTCTGTGTATCGCCCCAGTTGTACCAGTCTTCCCAGCTTGGCGTCTTTCTTGTTCCAGCTTCCAGTTCCGTAGCTGTTTCTCCAACTACATATCCCTGATCATTGTACTTGTACTCATAAGTACTGATTACTTTGCCGCAGGAACCACAGGTATTCACAATCTTTGTGATATGATCTTCTGCATCGTAAGATACTTCCGTCTTTGTTCCATTACTTCTAGTAACTTCTGTCACACGGTTCAGTGCATCATGCTTGTAAGTGGTTACTTTTCTATTACGGTCTGTCAGTTTTACCAGATTATCATTTAAGTCGTATTCATAGCTGATCTTTGTCCCATCCGGGTATACGATTGCCTGCAGATTATCTGCGTCATCATAAACGTAGCTGACATCCTTTTTCGAACCGCTTGTCACTTTGGTGATTCTTCCAAGTGCATCGTATTCGTAGCTGCTCTTGCCTGTCTGATCCTTCATGGATACCCGTTCCCCGGCACTGTTATATGCGTAGGTCACGTCCTTTTCGGATGTCTCGCCTTTTGCGTCCTGATAAGATTTCTCCAACAGGTCATTCAGTTTGTCGTAATCATACGTGGTTTTCTTGCCGCTTGCCTGTGTATGTCCGGTCAGTCTGCCTTTTTCATCATAGTCGAATTTCTCCGTTCTTCCTGCCGGATCTTTGATGGATGTCAGGTTGCCTTCTAAGTCATAAGTATAATTCGTTGTCTTATTTGCTGCATTGGTGAAGGTCACCAGGTTATCCATGTTGTCGTAACCATAAGTTGTTACACCGCCAAGGGCATCAGTTACTTTGGTCAGGTTGTCATTCTTGTCATATTCCAGATGGCTCTTTAATCCGGTCTTATCTGTAACAACCTGAATATTCCCATGTGCATCGTAATCAAATCCCGTTGTGAATCCACGCTTGTCTGTAATAGAAGTTACCCTGCTGTCCTTATCATAGGTATAGGATTCCTTCTGCCCCAGTGCATCGGTCTCTTCTGTTACACGGTTGTCTTTATCGTAGACTGTCTTTGCAACATAGCCCATCGGATCTGTTACAGATGTAACATTATAATTCTTATCATATCCATAGCTGGTCTTTCTTCCACCCGGTTTGGTGATCTCAGTAATATTTCCTGCCGGGTCGTAAGTGTAAGCAGTTATCTTACCAAGCGGATCAGCTGCAGAAGTCATCTGACCTGCCAGGTCATAACTGTAGGTATTGCTCCGTCCAAGCGGATCTGTCTCCTTCACCAGATTGCCATACTTATCATAAGAAAAGCTGGTTGTTCCATCCAGTGCATTGGTAGAAGACTTCATGTTATGGAGCTTATCGTAAGTATAAGTAGTGGTACTCTTTAAGCTGTCGCTTTCTTTTACCACGTTGTCCACTTTATCATAAGAGAAATTTTTAGTATAACCCAGTGGACTGGTCATACTCTTCAGACGTCCGGCTTTATCATAACTATAGGTATACTCTCCACCATTCGCCTGTGTCATCTTTGTGACATTGTCATTCAGGTCAACACTGTACTGTGTCTCATTTCCCTTTGCATCCGTTACAGAAATGACATTGCCATGCTTGTCGTAATCATATTTGGTAACTGCTCCCTTTGGAGAAATCTGTTCCGTCATGTTACTCAGGCTGTCATATTTGTATTCGGTAATGAGTCCCATCGGATCTTTTGATTTGGTAAGATTTCCAATGGCATCATAACGGTATTCATTTGTTTCTTTTAACGGAGAAGTCTCACCGATCTTGCGGTCCAGTTCATCATACTGGTAGGTTGTCGTATTTCCATTTCCGTCTGTCTGGGATACGAGATTGTCATTTTTATCGTAAGCATACTTGGTAACCGTACCGTTTTCATCGACAGATTCCGTCACATTATCATTTCCGTCATACTTAAAGGTGCTGGATGCTCCCAGTGGATTTGTCTGAGAAATAACCCGGTCTTTCTTATCGTAAGCGTATTTATATGTGGCTTCCTCTTCTTCTGTCATGGATAACTGGTTGCCGACTTTATCGTAGGTAAAGGTTGTTTTATGACCTTCCGCATCCGTTACCGCTGTAATGCGGTCCATAACATCATATTCATAAGATGTGATACTTCCGTCTGCTTCAGTAAGTTTCAGGAGTCTGCCGTACTGATCGTACTTGTATGTTGCTGTCCTGCCAAGTTCATCGGTCTGTGTCAGTACATTTCCGGCACCATCATAAGTATAATCCATACTGTTTCCACCATTGTCGGAGGAATGGATCAGGTTGCCAGCTCCGTCATATTGATAGGTAATTACGAGTCCCTGTGCATCCGTACATTTTACAAGCTGTCCGATGGCATCGTACTCCATCAGCACCTTGTCCCCTGTCGGCAGTATTATGGATGTGTTATTTCCCTCTTTATCATACACATAACTATACGCATTGCCGAGGGCATCTGTCATCTTTGTGCTGTTGCCCTGTGAATCGTATTCGTAAGTGGTCTTTCCTTTCAGGGCATCCACCGTCTGTTCCAGATTGTCGGTGGAATCATATTTCATTGCTGTAATGTTGCCCTTTGCATCGCTTACCGATGTCATGTTTCCATTACCATCGTAAGTCATGGTACTGGTATTTCCATTTTCATCGGTAGAGGATACCAGATTTCCATTTAAGTCATACTTCATGGATACGGTATATCCAAGGGCATCTTTGGATGTAGTCAGATTTCCTGCCTTGTCGTAAGCATAAGTATCTGTTCTTCCCTCTTCATCGGTAGAAGATACCAGATTTCCTGCTTTATCATAAGTATATGTGGTAGTTCCACCTTCTGGGTTGGTTTCACTTAAGCGGTTTCCTGTATTATCGTAGGTATAAGTCCAGGTTCTTCCACTGTCATCTGATTTTGATACCAGATTGTCTGCCGCATCATAAGTATAAGTGGTAACTGCACCTAATTCATCTGTCTCTTTAGCGAGTCTTCCGCAGTTATCATATTCCTTGGAATGGCTACTTCCATCTCCATAAGTAATCTTGGTTTCATTTCCTAATGCGTCATATTCATATTTGGTTATATTACCAACTGCATCTTTGGACTGAAGCACCTGTCCAAGAGAATCAACGGTTGCTTTGACCTGCTGATAATTCTTATCATAAACGTAGCTGATCTGATTTCCTTTCGGATCTGTACCACTGGTCATGTTGTACATCTTATCATAAGTATAAGTGGTGGTATTCCCCAGTGCGTCAGTACTTGCTGTAATATTTCCCACACCATCCAGCGTATAAGCGGTCACACCGCCATCGGCTGCTGTCTTGGAAGTCAGATTGCCATTCGCATCGTAACTGTTCGAGGTTACATTTCCAAGTGGATCTGTCATGGTAACTGCACGATTCATCGCGTCATACGTGAATCCCCATGCTGCTCCATTTCCATCCACATATCCGGTCATGTTCGGTCCGTCATACGAATACGTTGTTGTGACACCTCTGCCGTCTGTCTGGGATACCATACGATGTTTGTCATCGTAAGTATAGGTAATGGCTGTTCCATCCGGTTTTGTAGATGTGACCATATTTCCATTACCGTCATAACTGTAAGTAACCGTTGCTCCGTTATATCCAGTTGCACTGGTCAGCTTATTCTGCTCATTATAAGTATAAGAGGCTGTCTTTCCATCCTCTCTTGTCTCCGTTGCTACATTGCCAAATGTATCATAAGTGTAAGTTTTTGTTCCGGCTGCTGTCGTTTCGGAAGCAAGCTGATTCTCTGCATTATAAGTCTTTTCACAGGTTGTTCCATCCGGATATTCAATGGATGTTGTGCGGTACTGATCATCATAATGATAAACGGTCTTATTTCCTTCGTTATCCGTTGTTGTAGTAGAACTCTTTCCGTACTTGAAAGTTGCCGTTCCTTTTTCTGCATCAGTCTGCTCTACAACTCTTCCTTCTTTATCGTAAGTATTCTTTACAACCGTATTGCCATTCTCATCTTTCCAGCTTGTCATACGGCTGTCATCATCATATTTGTACTCTTTTGTTGTTCCATTCGGATCTGTTACAGATATCAGATTTCCCTGCTCATCATATTTGTAAGAAACTTTTCCACCATCTGGAAGAGACAGTTCCTTGATATGCCCGAATTTATCCTGTTTTACCCCGAATGTTTTTCCGGATGGTGTTGTAATCTTACTCAGATTATAATCATCGTCATAATCTAATACTGTCTTAAATCCATTCACATCCGTTACATAACGTAAAATTCCATATTTATCAAATGACCAGACGCTCTGATCCGCATCTGTCAGTTCCCATCCGATGTAGTCATGGTCTGTATCTTTATAGCTGACTGCTTTTAAATCATATACATAACCATCCGGAGCAGTGTAGCTTCCATCTTCATTCTTATCAAAGATCAGATAACTTCCGTCCCCTCTCATATACAGAAGACTTCCGTCCTCCATTTGAGAAAGTGACTGGTCATAGTTAAAGCTCCATCCACGTCCGAACATGGAATGCTGGTCTGTTCCTTTGGAATTGTAGCTTCTTGTAATGGAGAATTCTCCATTCAGTTCATTCATCGTCGCATCGGACTGATCCATGTAGAAGTTACCAGTATTTAAGTTGACTGGTTCAAATCCAAATTCACAGTGCAGGCCTCTTCCCATCAATGCTCCGTCAATCCGCATCTTATCCTGATCGGTAAGCGGTGCAGGACTATATGGAACATTTGTCTGTGGGTTACGGATAAAGATCGTGTTATTTGCGACTACCAGTGCGTCCATAACCTGATTGTCTTTCATAATGTTCTTAAGCGGAACACCATAATATTTTGCAATCTTCGGGAATGTATCAAACTGCTTCACTTCATAGATCACAAAGCTGTCACTGGTCACTTCTTTTCCTGTTTCCAGCTTTCCATCAATCTCTTTCGATGCTTTTGCTTTGATCTTATAAAGCTTGTCCTTCGTCAGCCCTGAATACAGTGCACTCTGCCAGTTGGAATCTTTGCTGTAATACTTATTCGCCTCCGGGAACTGCTTATTGTATTCAGTACTGTCTGGATAGGAATACAATGGTTTTGCATCTGTTTCGTGATGTTCTTCATTTTCCTCATCTGGAAGCAGATAATATTCTACTGTAGATTTGCTCTTTGCAATTCCGTCTGCAAATACGGCATCAAACTTCAGCTTTCCATTTGTATTCTTTTCTGTCATCGGGCGAAGCAGGATCGTTGTTTCATCCAGTGACATATCTCGCAGATATGGATCTTCAGCCGGTGACCACTGGATGCTGAGTTTCGGTCCATAAACGGATGCCCTGTTATTCAGTACCTCACACTGCATAGAAGCTCCAAGGTTATTTGCCTCGGCAATGGCTACCAGTGCAAATCCGTTATTCGCATGAGTTCCCTGCACCCAGTCATTGACCAGATCTTTGACGTCATAATTGATATAGCTGTTCCTGCTGGTACTTGCATTCTGTACATCCTGAAACGTAAGATTTACTGGTTTTGTTTTCCATGTGATGGAGGTGTTCCACGACTGATCTACACGATAAAGTCCAAACTGGGATGCACCACCACTGTATGCAGTTTTCTGACTGACTGCAAATGTTGCACTGTCAATTTTGGAATCTTTCGGAATCTGACTAAAATTTGAATTTACTTTGATATAAGTCCGGCAGTTCTGGTGTGCAGTACCAAATCCTGCAAGGTTCCCAGACTTAATACCATCATCAAATCCGACATACGGATAATTGTTGTCACCAATCTGACTGGTAGGACTTCCCTCTTCCACACCGATCATGTTAAAGGAACTCTTCTGAATCTCTACTGGTGTCGGATCGATCCTGACCGGATACTGACGTTCTTCTGCCGAAAGCCAATCCCTATCTGGTTTTACGGTCAGGATTGTTTTTCCATCTTCTTCCCGAAGTTCCAATGTGATCAGGAAACTGATTTCCCCGGCAGCATCTTCCATTGATGGCGTCTCCAGAAGATACTTCGCATCTTTGATTGTCTTCCCTTCCGGATAGATATAGACCTGATTGTCTTTTACTTCTGCCTGATACCCCGGAATCTGCAGCTCGTATTCATAGACTTCCCTGTCTGTTGGCTGCTGAAGTACGATATCTTCCTTAATGCTGGAATCCAGTACTGTATACTGAACATCTGCGCCCTCGTAAACTTCATTATAAAGGATCGCATTGTCTTTAATAACGGAATGTGTATAATCTCCATCTACCGGAATGATCCCGATTCTGGTCTTTCCATTTTCAATCGTTACACCATTCTCTTCTGACATCTGTTCCGGAAGAAGGATAGCATAATCGTTTGCCTTGTTCTGATAAACTTCTGTTTTCTCTTCCTTTTCTTCAGTTGCCACTACACTGCTGGCTTCCTGTGCTTCTTCGGATGCCGGAGTATCTGCTTCTTCTGGTTTTACAAGTGTATTATCAACCAGCTCGGTATCTCCATCCTCATTCTTATAAGTTCCGACATAACCTCCATAAACGGTTGTATACTGCTTGTCCCCTGTCTTATAAGTCTTGGAAATGGCATCATAATCAATCAGTTCACCTTCCGGTTCTTCTGGAATCGGATAGTAATCCTGTGGTTCTTTCAACTCCACTTCTTTTTCCTGCGGATTTTCTTCTGTTTCTTCCGCTGGAGTTGTCTGTTCTTCCTGCGTCTCTGTATCTTCTGATGGCGTCGTTTCATTTTGTACGTCCGCATCAGACTGCTGACTCTTATCTTGTTCTCCAGATGTGGAATCTGTAATCCCTGCTTCCTCTTCCGTCAAAGCCTCTGGTCTGGAGAAATCTGCATTCTTCTGTACATCCTCAATGGCCTCTTTTGCCTGTACAAAAATAGGCTCTGTTCCCTGTAGTGCCATCAGGAGTGCAAGTACTAAGGCTATAGCCGACTTTCGAAATCTCTTCTTAGTCTCTTTCTCCCTCTTGTAATCTTTTTCTATAATTCCTTTACAAAATAACCGCTACCCTCCTTTTTTCTGACTTTGGCACTACTATAATCTAAAAAATCACAAAATTTTCATAAATGGTAAAAATGCCCCTTGAGGTGGCAAAAATAGACGAAATCGGTCGAAAAAAATAGTAAGACACCATCGCCTTACTATTTTTCATCTAATTTCATATATAATAATATTTTCACTTGAAAGGATTTCTCCGTATGGCAGATCTCCATCTGACCATGATATTTTTCTACTACGAGTTTCACATTTTGTAATCCTATTCCATGTCCTTCTTTCCTGCTTTTCGTTGTCAGATAAATTCCATTCCGCACTTTTGGTGTATCTTTTATGCTATTCTCAATCTGGATATTCATGATTCCTTTTCCATAATACATCTGAAACGATAATCTCCTTTCATCTGAAGCTGCTGTCCCACGAATAGCATTATCCATAAGATTTCCCACTATTATACTTATATCAAATAATTCTTCCCCTATATGATTCGGTATTTCTACAGAAATCTCCGGATTTTCAATTACTGATTTCGAATCTTCCAAAATATAATTCAGCAGATTATTCATATTACGGTTTTCTGTATATAAATGATGACATAAGGCTGTTCCGGCTATATTCTCCATTTGTTTCAGATACGATAGAATCTCTTCATTTCCTCCCGTTTTTGCCATTGCCCCTATTGTTGTAAGATGGTGCTTGTAATCATGATGTATCTTATTCAGCCTGTCCTGTGATTTCATCATCATCTCCAGTTCTTTTGCATACTGGCTCATCTGAATTTTCATCTCTTCCTGTTTTGCTGTTTCAATATAACTTTTCTGAACCTCATCGTGCAGATAGAAAATAAACACATTGATAAACAGTAAGAATAATACAATCGTAGACCGCACACCTCTTCTGTCTGGCAGCAATATCCTGATACAGACTATAATGCTGATCACCATCACATAAAATTCCCATAATATATACCATAAGTGTATTCCAGACATGATGTTGCCAGTCTGCCTGATATGCCACTGTTATAATTAACAGAGCTATCAGCTCAAAGATCAGATCTCCGTACATCGTTCCCCACTGCATGCTTCCCCAGCATGAAAGCAGATATGCACAAAAATATGCAAATAGCTTTTGTGTATCCTCATTTTTTGGATACAGGATGGTATTGTAACGGAACACAGTATAAATCCAGAATAATTTACTTGTCAGATAAGTGATCAAATGGATATTCATAATCTTTTCTTCTCCGTTTGTAATAGTCTTTCCCTGACCTTCTTGCGATTTGCTTTACTGATACTGAGACGTGTCTTGTCTTTCATAACCACGTTGTCATATTCGTAATGCTCCACGTGTTCCATATTGATGAGATAGGACTTGTGAATCAGTAAGAAATATTCTTCTGTTACATCCGCTACATCCTTTAATTTTCCTCGATATTCATATTCTTTTTCCGATGTCACGATATGTACTCTTTTTCCCAGACTATAAAAATACAGGATCTTGTCATAAGAAATCTTGTGGATTCCTTTTGTATCCGTATATTCAAATATTTTCTTCCGTTCTTTTAACAGTTCCCGTAATTCACCTATCACCCGGAAAAGTTCTTCCTCTCGGATTGGCTTTACAAGAAAATCAAATGGATGAATACGGAATAATTTCATAGCATATTCCTGATATGTTGAAATATAGGTAATCCGCAGTTCTTTTCCATAATTTTTCTTTCGTATCTCCGTTCCGATATCAATTCCATTCTCATGTTCCAGACAAATATCAAGGAATAACATATCGTAGGATTCTTCTTCCAGCCTGTTAAGAAGCTGCTCCGCAGAATAGTATATTTCTATAGATATCTGACAGTCATTCGCTTTCCCATAATGGAGCAGCTTCTGTTCTAACCAATTACATAGGATGATGTCATCATCACAGATTGCAAGTTCTAGCATATTTTCTTACCCTCAGTCTTTCGTAACACGACAAATGGGGAAAAGAATCCCCTTCAATTCTTTTCCCGAATGGACATCACTAATTTTGTGTCATTTTTCCGATGCAACAGCACCACTTCCTTTGCTGTCTTATTTTGTCCTCTATATAATAAACACTTGAACAAGAAAAAACTGTCGCCATTTTATAATTTATTTATATTTTTTATGTTTTATTTATATTTTATCCAAATATTACAGCGATAACTAATAATGTCACCCCCTGCATTATTCTTTTTATTTTTAGCGTCATTTGATAAAACATCAACGTTTTTGATGGCAAAAAGGGAACCTGCAAAACCAGATTCCCTTTAAAATACATGCTCTTCTCTAAAAGGATGATAAATCCACCATCCTCTGCTTATTTTTAAAAACTTTTTCCTTTTTTACAATACTTATAAATATTAAATGGTTTTTCTTTTTTTTCAAATAAAATCCCTGTTGTTTTAATAATTTTTATAAGTTCATCCGACTCCATATCTGTCGTTTTAAATATAAATATTTTCTTTTCATTTGTTATGAAAAAAAAGAAGTTTTTATATAAGAACATTCTATCAATATTTTTAAATTCATAAATTTGATCTTCATCTATTTTAATTGCGTTTTCATCGATATCCACCGTTTCATATCCTGATCTACCCCAGACAAATTCATGAACATTTTTTTCAAAATTTTTACCAATCATTTGATACCAAATAATCCAAGCCACACAAGCCACACAAGTTCCAATCCCTATTCCAAACATCAAATAACTTTCCGACAGATAACAATTAATCGACAGTAAAAATTCTACAGGTGTAAAAATATAGATAATCATTCTACTTTTCTGTCTTGTTTTAAATAATTGATTAGGAATTATAAACCCAAGCGAAAGCATTCTTTCTAATTCTTCCCTATCCTCATCTGACACAATTGATTTAATATGCATTCTTCTTAATCCCCCTTTTGCCAGAGGTCCTCTTTATAAAATCGAACCTCTGGCCATTGTCTCTTTTATTCTTTTACAATTTACAGCGCTTGAATCAACAAACCAAAAACAGTACCTGCTCCAGCTGAAAATAAAGCAATAATTGACGGAATTGCATTTACAACTAATGCACCCGCAAGAACTAATATTACGGCTCCTGCCAGTATATTACTATGCTCTTTTGTGAATTCTACAACATTAAATTCAAGACCACTATTAGAATTTAATGTCATTGTAAAAATCAAAGCAACCGATATTGTCCACTCTTTTTCCTCTTCTGGCAGCAAATCTGATGTACTAAATACAATGGAAAACTCTACACTATTGGCAAAAACATTATTTATTTCAAAAGCAATATTACCAGATTTAACCGATAAAGCAATTTTTTCTATCGTATTTCCAAAGTTATCTGCTCCCTCTATACCTGTATCTGATAAATTTGATGAAATCTCCATAATTTGATTTTTGCAAGTTTGTGTCAATTCTCCATCATTTCCTATATCCACTTTTATATTATAAATTTTACCAGTTGAACTTTCAAGCGATGTGGATATTTTAGTAGAAATATCAATTGCTCCTTGAGGACTCATCATTGTTCCCAGTGAAATTTCCTTATCATACTCCACACCCACATCCATAATTTTATTCAGATAACCAAGCGGCTCCATTACATTATAGACATATTGATTTCGTGCTATTTTTACCTTTGCCCGAAGATTTTCTTGCGCTATTTCCTCATCTGTTTTTGTCGATACGGCATCGAACTTTTTAAATCCAGTATCTCTCCCTGAATATGCATCTTTATCCAGTGGGAACGAAGGTGATGAAGAAAATGAGTTCAACTCACAAAATTGATCAAATGCCCAGTTCTTCGGCATCGAATATCCCAAATTACAGCTAAATCCAGTTGACATATCTGCCACAAATGATTTACTTGCCAATCCTGCTTCATAAACTTTAGTACATACATATCTTGGTGCATAAATGCCGACTTTATAATTTTTATCATTTGTCGAACTGAAAAAGATCATGTGAATCTGTTCAAAATAAGGTATAATAAATGTATCAATCTGATATGAATAACAATCAAAATCCACTGCAAAGTATATAGTCGTTCCACTTGGTATACCGATTCTCTCGGCTGCTAAAATTGCTGTCTGTGCATCAACACTTCCCTGGGACGGATCCTTAAAATAGTTTAATTCATATCCTCCATCCTGATATATCGGGAATACCGATAATCCTGCATTTTCAATGTTTTTCACTTCTGTTGATGTCAAATATTTCGGTGTATGTTCTTTTCCAACAGAACCTGTCAGATAACGTCCTACATGAGTATACCCTGCATTTTTTATATCTAATGCCTGTTGTTTATTTAATACTGTTGCACAGTCACACGCTTTTGCTGCCCTGTTTGTATCGCCTTTACTCGTAAGCAATGATTTCATAGTAGAAACATTTACTTTTCCTTTTGTTACAAGTCCAATTCCTGTCAGACCATAAAACTCCTGAAATTCTGACACCTTTGACTCTGTAGTCGAATCAAACACGCCATCGAATCTTCCCGGATTATATCCGTTAAAATATAGTCCGTATTGAGCAATCTTATTAAATGGAACATATTTCGTCGAGTTCTGTCCGTTCTGTAATGTACCCGGAAACGCATTTGTTGTTGCATCGCCAAAATTAACTGAATTCAAATCTGTAATTAATTCAGTTGTAACTCCTTCAGCCGCCTGCAATGCACCAACTAAAGACAAAATTGTCTGTCTTGAGGCAATTCCATCACAAGGTCCAACACCAATAACATCTGACCAGTCACTATTTAATTGCTGTTGAATAAGAACAATATTGGAATCCCCACCAGAAACCTTTGTAAACCAGTTTAGGGATAACAATCCAGACCAAACTTTCCAATCAATTTTGCCCGTAACTTCCAGTCCTGCATTTTCCTGCATCTTTTTAACTGCATTTACTCCTGATGTATAATAAATTCCAGTAATTCCTCCAGCAGCATATCCTTTGCAAAACAGAGCACACTGAATCAAGCATACATTAACCTGCGGAGTATCATTCGGATCCATTTTTGTAATAATGGCTAACTTCTTCATGGTATTAATAGTAAGTGGTCCAACCGTTCCTGTAATCGTTGAGATTCCATTCTGAATCTGAAATGCACGAATGATTCCCTGCATCACGGCTGTTCCGGTCTTTCCATCTTCATCCAGTTTTACCCAATCCTTATGTCCACCAAACATCGCATTTAAATATTTTTGTGCTGCTTTTACATTCTGATCACTCATATTCACTACCTCCTAATTCAAGTCAATTATAAAGATTTCTAACTCTTTATATGTCTATCACTAAAAGTTACAATAACAATTTATCAATCAACTGTGCCTATTTTGTGACTATTTTCCAAAGAATTCATTAACTCCCTTATAAAATCCTTAACAAATTATGAAAGAAACCATCAATTTATCACCCCATATCCCATTATAGAACTGTAATCTACTGCATAATTTCTCTGCCGTACCTGATCACTGGAATTTCCCTCAATCGTGTAAACTCTTCCACCTTCACACTTTTCTACTATTCCTACATGATCCGATGTTCCATCATGATCCCAGTCAAAAAAGATGATCATTCCAGCTGTCGGAGTTGTTCCGCCACTCTGCCACTTATTCTTTCCCTGAAACCAGGACACTCCATCACTGCACAATGAGAATTTAGGAACATTCCCACTTGCAATCAGACCGCTCTGATCCGCACACCAGCT
>PPYF01526020.1_pt1 | contig 13171 bp, 8 predicted proteins | sample 1559871 | NCBI WGS metagenome assembly PPYF01 (sample SAMN08240021, study PRJNA423297) | Human gut metagenome, whole genome shotgun sequencing project. | reverse complement strand
TCCTGCGATATAGTTTACGTTCTTTTTGAGTTCTCTTCTACTTGCCATAATCTTTATATTTAATGGTGAATAATAAAAATACTTGCGGTAAAGATAGGCACTTTCTTTGATTCAGGCGAATAAATAATCGAAAAAAACATTATTCAAGCCTGCATCTTCTTGCTGTATCCCTAATTTGATAGGAGATAGCGGGTGAAGGACAACCCTTTTTTAATTCTAATACATAACTGCTTTAATATATAAATCTAATTTAGATTAACTCTATTGATGGGCTATATTATACGGACTAATAATAAGTTCATGAAACCGCTTTCAGCCTTCAGTTTCTTTCAAAATGCTCCGTTTCATCGAACGATTTGGCTGAAACCGCCTTTAAAATGAAAAGGATAGCTTTCAGCCTGTTTTTTAGAGCCTTTGTTTACTCCAAACAGAGGGGCTGTTCGACTGAAACAGAGCCTCTGTTTTACACAAATAGAGCCTCTGTTTTCTTTTTGTTTCCATATACACTCTTCGGCTATATTACGCCCGGGCATTAGCGAATGCCAGTTCACGTGTGGGCAGCCTTTTGCCGGCTGCTTAGTAAAGTTCTGCCTACGTGTCAGCAAAGCTTTGCCGGCACATGAGTGAGTACGTGCCTACAAAAAAGATGGCTGAAGGCGAAATGACTCCCTTTCAGGGTGTGCTTTCAGCCGAATCGCCTTCTATTAAGTCGTTTCAACGCTCAAACCAGACCTGAAAGCGACTTTTGTATTATATATTCGGAGGGGTAAAAACAGGTACTTGAATAGGAAAAAACATATAGAAGACTTGTCGGTGACAAGTACTGCATTTAGCCAAATGATATAGGAGAGTTGCGAAAGACAAGTACAAGGTATTTATCGCTGTAGTATAGGGAATTCTTTTACTTTTTTATTTTTATAGCCGTCAAAATCATAAAGTGGCTTATTTTTGTTCTTTCTCTTATAATGTATTATATAAAATAATTTGAAATGCAAAAGATGAGCAAAAATGGATTTAGACGATGTGCGGAGATGTACATCGAGTGTTTAAAGAAAGAAGGACGCTATTCTACGGCGCATGTCTACAAGAATGCACTGTTATCGTTCACTACGTTTTGCGGTACACTGAATGTATCGTTCAGCCAAATAACCCGGGAGCGTTTACGTTGCTACGGGCAGTATCTTTATGAATGTGGCTTGAAGCCTAATACGGTTTCTACGTATATGCGCATGCTTCGCAGCATTTATAATAAGGGAGTGGAATCGGGAAGTGCGCCTTATGTGCACCGGTTGTTTCGTGAAGTCTATACTGGAGTAGATATTCGGCAAAAGAAAGCCTTACCTGTTGCCGAGCTACACAGGCTTTTGTATGAGGATCCCAAATCAGAACGTTTACGGCATACACAAGTTATCGCTGCTTTGATGTTTCAGTTTTGTGGAATGTCATTTGCTGATTTGGCTCATTTGGAAAAATCTTCTTTAGACAGGAATGTGCTACGGTATAATCGTATCAAGACCAAAACTCCTATGAGTGTGGAAGTGCTCGATACTGCGAAAGAGATGATTAATCAACTTCGAAATAATCATGTGGCGCTTTCCGGCTGTCCCGATTATCTATTTGATATTCTGTCCGGCGACAAGAAACGGAAAGATGAAAGGACCTATCGGGAATATCAGTCTGCACTTCGAAAGTTTAATAACCGCTTGAAGGATTTGGCAAGGGCGCTTCATCTGAACTCTCCCGTGTCCTCTTATACATTTCGTCACTCTTGGGCAACAACTGCCAAATATCGCGGAGTGCCTATTGAAATGATAAGTGAATCGTTAGGTCATAAATCTATAAAAACAACACAAATCTATCTGAAAGGCTTCAATTTGCAAGAACGTACAGAAATAAACAAAATGAATTTATCTTACGTAAAAAATTGCTATGTAGGTAGATGGTAAAAGTGTAAAGTGTTAGTAACCAATGATAAAAGCTGTCTGTTACTTCTTAGGTAACAGAAATTAATTTGACGCAAAGATAGATAAAAAAAGAAATAGCAAACAAATATTCTTCCATTTTTTTTCGTTTTATCTGAAACATAGGGCAAAAAAATATATGAACATGAAATAAACTAATCTTCATGCCCTGCCATTGCTCAGCTTTATATTTAAAAGAATCTCTGCCTTCACTAAGGTCTGAAAACCTTTTCCTCTACATTTGTCGATGTTTTTCTTTATTTTCATTCCGGTTGGTTTCGATTGTGTGTATTCTGTTACCTAAGAAGTAACAGAAAATAGAATAGTAAAAATAGTAGATTAATCGGTTATCTGGTAAATCTCTATTGGGGAACAACATACAAATAACAATGGAACAAACTAAAGCGGTTTTCAAAGATAAGCCTCTTATCTTATTAAAAGGCATTATTCTACTTCTGATTTTCATTCTGACGACCAGTTTGGCTCGTGCACAATATTCCTTGGGAACAACGGGGCAATTGATGATACCCACTGCCGAGATGCAGGAAACCGGTACATTTATGGGAGGAGCAAACTTTCTTCCCGAACAGGTAACTCCTTCCGTTTTCAGCTTTCCCACTATGAATTACTTCGTGGATATGACCTTGTTCTCTTTTATAGAATTTACTTATCGGATGACATTACTCAAAATGACAACTGCTACGGGGAGAACAGGTTATCACAATCAAGACCGCTCCAATACTATCCGTATCCGCCCGATAAAGGAAAGCCGTTACATTCCGGCTGTTGTGGTAGGCGCGGATGATCTTCTGACTGAAGGAGCAACTCCGTATTGGGGAGCTTATTACGGTGTACTTACTAAAACAATCAGATTTCGTTCGGGACATCAACTGGCGGTTACGGCAGGTTGGTATTTTCATCAAGGCGACAAGCCTGTATATAATGAAGGGCCTTTCGGAGGAATTCGTTATACTCCCTCTTTTTGCCGGGAACTGAAATTCATGGCGGAATATGATACGCATGGTTGGAACATCGGTGCCGCTATGCGCTTTTGGAAACATTTGTCCGTCAATGTGTTTACCCGCGAATTTACATGCGTGTCTGCCGGTTTACGGTATGAATGTACATTAATACATTAAATGAAGATGAAAAGAATAGTTGGCATAATATGTGTTTTTCTCTGTGGAGGGATTTCATTACATGCGCAGTCCGTCCGTGTGACCGGAACTTTGAAGGAACTGGAGATGGAGAATATCTCTGTTGTAGAGAAAAGTGACACGATAACTGCGGCTTTTGAGACTTCTGTATATAGAGGAGCTTATAATGGAATCGGTATTGCCATACGTCATTTGATTGTCATGCCGGAAGTACAGACTTTGCAGTTGGTTATATTGGATAATGCAATCCCTCAATTATGCATAACTCTTCCTGCAGAACTGATTGAAAAGTATCAGTCCGGTGAATGTACGTTGGATGAAGTGTATCGTGATATGGGAATGACAACCTCTACCGGAACTGCCATGCATCACTTGAAAGGTGCGAAACGGGAAGACAGTACTTTTGGCAAAGTGGATTTGGTGTTATATCCCGGTGTGATGCTAGTCAATAATGTAACTTACAAATTGTATAAGGCAGCTCTTGACGTGCAACCTGCCGTGGAGATGCAATTATGGAAAGGAGCTTCGCTACGGATGCAAGTCTGCCTGCCTGTTGTGAATAATGAAGACGGAAAGTGGGATTGTGTGCGTTTGGGATTTATGACTTTACGCCAGGACTTCCGTTTGGCCAACCATTGGAAAGGGTATCTTACCGGTGGTAACTTCTCGGATGACCGCTTGGGACTTGTTGCGGGAGCCGGTTATTTTTCTGCGAACGGTCGGTGGACGGTGGAAGGCGAAGGAGGAATTACGGGTTCTTCCCATTTCTACGGCAGCGACTGGAAAATGAGTAAATGGAAAAGAATCAACGGACGGCTTGGGCTAGGATATTACATACCGGAAGTGAACACGCAGGTGAAAGTGGAAGGAGCCCGTTTTATTTATGGAGATTATGGAATACGTGGAACACTTTCACGTTATTTCGGCGAATATATTGTAGGTATATATGGTATGTACACGGACGGAGCAAAGAATGCCGGTTTTAACTTCTCTATTCCATTGCCGGGTAAGAAACGCAGACAGCATGCGCTGCGGGTGATGCTCCCTGAGTATTTTGCTTTTCAGTATGATATGCGCAGTGGAAATGAATATGCCCACCGCTCATTGGGGGAAAGTTATAATACTGAACCTAAGTCTGCCGGGAATTCACGTTTTTGGCAGCCGGATTATATCCGTTATTATTTGATTAGAACGAGTGAGAAATGAACATGATTGATAACTTGTATTTTAAACAAAATTGAAACATTATGAAAAGTGTAAAATGGTTGTATGTAAGTGCCTTGGCGGTAGCCTTGGGTGTGTTGTCTTTTGGCACGGTTGCTTGTCACGACGATGATGACGATCCCAAGCCGGCAGAGGGAGAAGTAGTTGAAACTCCAAAACCGGTGGTGGAATATTACATCATGGGTACTGTAACTTCAAAAGGTATAGGAAAGAATGGGGTAACAGTCAAAGTCGGTGATAAAAATTGTACAACGGATTCGGAAGGAAAGTTTTCTGTAACGGAAAGTAACGTGGGAACTTATGAAGTGTCTGTTGCTCCTGCCGGTTATCTCTCTCAGAAAACTTCTGTAACAATAGCTGATAATGCGGAAAACCGTAGTGTGCTGACAGTGGCTCTTGCTTTGACAGAGGAGAGCCCGAAAAAAGAAGTGGTATTGGAAGAAATGGACGAACCAGTTAAGATAGAAGATTCTAGTGCGTCAAATGAGGTTATTCCTACAAAAACAGAAGACTTTGGACAGGTTGAACCGGACAAGGTTGTTGAAGATATGCCTCTTGCAAAAGTGGAAATAGAGATTCCGGTAGGTGCGATTAAAGAAGAAGATCAGCGTGAAGAGGGAATTGTAAATGAAGGTAAGGTTGAAATTAGTGTGACTACATTTGTTCCTGCTCCTAAAGAAGTTGTTACTGAGGTTAAGCCTACTGAAGAAGTGAAAACTGTAGAGAATATCCCTTTGGCTGCTGCTCAATTTGAACCGACAGGTTTGGAGTTTAGCAGACCTGTAGATATTTCTATTCCTAATCCTATTCCGGGGGTAACTTTTCCTAAAGAAACTATGCAACTTTCCTATCTGAATCCGGATAATGGGAAATGGGAAGCACAGGCTGCTGAAGTTACAGTGGGTGAGGCTAATTATACGGCTCCTGTCACACACTTCTCTGCTTATGCAATAGAAAACGCAGTGAATAGCAAAGTTGAAAAAGAAGTAATTCAGAAAGATGAAATTTTGGGACAGGCAAGCCGTGATAATAGCGAGAATGCCAAAGCCGTGACAGGTATTGTCTTGAAATATACGGAAAAGACGGGCTGGGATTATGAGAAAGGTAGAGGTGTAGTTGAGGCTATAAAAGAAGCATTAGGAAGTGACGCTTCGGAAGCAACTGTAAACGCAATGGCTGCTTACCTAAAAACTCGTATGTACTCATTAATGGGATCAACATCCGGAACGGCTACGACTGAACGTACATATAATACGGTAAATGTAAATGGCTATACCGAAATGAATTATACTTGTTATGCCAAGACTCGTAAAACGACATTGACGACAACAGTAGTGTATAAGAAACAATCGAAAACCATATCTGTCTCTGCGATACGTTATACAGGTGCTGACCAACAATATAAAACAGTAACTTATAATCCGACACATAGCGGAGGTAAGGGAGGTAGTATTTAAAATCTAATTGGAGATAAGCAGGGCCCTAAATTCATTTGTAGCAATGAATCCCTGCTTTACGCTGATTAGGAAAGTATACAGAGGTATATCATTCCTAATTTGGCCCGTGCATCAGATTTTATTTTGATGCATATTTCCCAAAATATCAACTGTCTGTGAAGATCGTTGATATAATTTTAGATACTGTCTGTCGGACTAATCTGAGTACGATAAGTTTTTAAGATTTAATTTTTAAGATAAAACCCTTTTGAGTGTGCTTCTTTACTAATAAACCCTTTTGGAGCATGTTCATAGAGAGTATAGAGGGAGAAGGTCACTGTGAAGCGGTCTTCTCTTTTGTGTTGTAATGACTCTCGTTTCTTCCATTTGACTGCTAATATAAGTTAATCTTTACAGATGCACTCCTTGCAATGTAAATAAACTCTATCTTTATCAGCTAATACAACATAAGCCTAACAAAATATCATGAGCATTACTATTAAAAACCTCAATAAGATCTATCCAAACGGGAACCATGCATTGAAAGATATCAATCTGGAGATTCCCACGGGGATGTTTGGCTTATTGGGACCCAACGGTGCCGGCAAATCTACTTTAATGCGTATTCTGGTCGCTCTGATGGAGCCAACTTCCGGGCAAGTGGAAATCTGCGGGTACGATTTGATGAAACAACGGAAAGAAATCCGTGGCATTTTAGGGTATCTCCCCCAAGACTTTCGTTTCTTTGCCAAATACAAGACGTATGAGTTTCTGGACTATGCAGCCCGTCTGTCGGGAATGACACAAAACAGAAAAAGAAAGCAGGCTGTAGATGAAATGCTCGAAAATGTGGGCCTGTTCGATGTCCGCGAACGATATGCAAACAAACTATCGGGAGGCATGAAGCGCAGGCTGGGAATTGCACAGGCATTGATACATCATCCTAAAGTAATCATTGTAGATGAACCAACTACCGGACTTGATCCGGAAGAGCGTATCCGTTTCCGTAACCTTCTTTCCGAAGTCAGCGAGAACGACGTAACCATTATCCTGTCTACCCACATTGTAGGGGACATTTCCAGCACCTGTAACAATATGGCATTGATGAATCGCGGGGAAGTCTCTTTCTATGGCTCTCCTCAAGATATGCTGAAGAAAGCCGAAGGCAAGGTGTGGCGGATCAGAGCCGGTGGGGACCAATTGCATGAGATTGATAAAAAATATCCGGTCATATCCACCATTCCGTCAGGGGCAGCCTGGGAGGTACAGGTAGTTGCCGATAAAGTGGAAGGATACGAAGCGGAGCCGTTCCCCCCAAATCTTGAACACGCTTATGTATATTATATGGAGAATCAATTAAATCTTTGGACGAACGACTAAACACGATATGCTGATATGACCTTTTTATCTAATATACAATCGGTATCAAAATATGAAAGCAAATTATTAATACGAAGTTGGTTCTTCAGAGTGTTTACAGTACTCGCCATAGGCATCACTACTCTTTTTAATTTTCTTTTGTTCGTATCAGAGGATACTTACGGATTCTGGATAGCCACGTCCATTCCGTCGAATATTCCTTATTTAATCCTACTGTTGCTAAATACAGGGCAGGCTGTCATTGCCATTTTTCTGGCTTCCGACTTTTTGAAAAGGGACAAGAAACTGGATACGTCGGAAGTCTTTTATGTCCGGCCGTTAAGTAATGCCGAATACGTTATTGGTAAGATTTGGGGTAATCTGCGTGTCTTTCTGTTGCTCAATCTCATTATTATGGGCATTACAATGGCATTCAATCTGACATCGGGAGAAGTAGACTGGATAGCTTATTTACTTTATTTTCTGCTGATTAGCGTACCTACGCTCGTTTTCATTATCGGTCTGTCTATCTTTCTGATGCTGGTATTGAAGAATCAGGCGCTTACGTTCGTTATCCTGTTGGGCTATATCGGATTGACCGTATTCTATATTGAAGATAAGTTTTACTACCTCTTTGATTATATGGCTTATAGTCTCCCTTTGGTAAAATCCACTATTGTAGGATTTTCCAACTGGGAAGTGATCTTAAACCATCGGGCTATCTATTTTCTCGCCGGATTGGCATTTGTCTTTTTCACCATCTCTCTCTTCCGGCGTTTGCCACATTCCTCGCGCAGCAATTATCCATGGGTGCTTCTATCAGTTTGTACTCTCTTGTTGAGTTTCGCCTGCGGATATTGGCATATACATTCGATATTGTACCAAGGTGACATACGAGCTACATATACGCATGTTAACAACCAGTATGTCACTACTCCTAAGATGTCTGTCCATCAATACGATTTATCGGTAGAACAACATCCTGATGACTTTTCGTCCGAAGTAACCATGGAAGGCGTAGCTTTAGATTCATCTGCCGTATTCACGTTTTGCCTGAATCCGGGGTTAAACGTACGTTCTGTTTATTCGGGCGGTCAGCCGCTTGATTTTAAGCGTGACAGGCAAATCGTGCTGGTAGACTTCGGCATGAATCTGGCAAAGGGCGACACAGCCTCGGTGACATTCAAGTATGACGGGCAGATAGACAACTCGTTTTGTTATCTGGATATACCTCGGGAAGCGTTGCAGGCTTCCAAAAAGAAATTTCTGTTTAATATTGACAAGCAGTATTGCTTCCAGACAAAGGATTATCTGTTGCTTACTCCCGAAACATATTGGTATCCTCGTGCCGGAACAAGTTATAGTGATGAAAATCCGGATTGGCAGCAAACCTATTTCAGCAATTACCGGTTGAAAGTGAAACCTCTCGCGGGGTTGGTTCCTCTTTCCCAAGGTGAAGGGAAGAGTGACGAACATGGCACATATACATTCAAAGGGGATTTTCCGTCTCAAACGATATCACTGGTTATTGGAGATTATCAGCAAAAAAGCATATCGGCAGACAGTGTCCTGTATAGCATCTGGCACCTGAAAGGACATGACTTTTTTACGGCAGCATTAGATTCTATCCACGATACGATTCCTTCGCTGATACGTAATGTCAAAGACCAACTGGCACGAAACTATAAACTGGACTATCCTTTCAAACGCTTCTCGTTGATAGAAGTGCCGGTACAGTTTATCGGTTATGAGCGTGCCTGGTCGCAAGCGCAGGAAACCGTGCAGCCGGAAATGATCTTATTTCCGGAGAAAGGCGCCTTGTTTGATGAGATGGATATGAAGAAACAAGTTCAAAACCATATACGTTGGTCGAAATACGGGAATAACAATGAGATTGGTATGCAGGAAGCCCAAATGCGTACATTCAATAATTTCATCTGGATGTTTATGCAGACAGAAGGGAATTATAATTTCTCATTTGGTAGTAGGGGGAAAAGTAATCTCTCATCGGAGACAAACCCGTATTTCCTTTTTCCGCAAATTTATAATTTCCGTTATAATATATTCTCTTCAGAGTGGCCTGTTGCCAACCGCGTGATTGAGTTGTATCTGCAAAAGAAGTCGGAGAATGGGGGATGGGAACGTCAGATCAATGGTATCAGTAACAATGAAAAGGCTGTGCTGCTGCTGGAGAAACGTACATTTAAAGAACTGCTGGTCGACGTGGAATTGCGTAATTTGCAGAATAACATTGTAGGGCAGGAAGCAAGCCGTCTTTTTGCCCGGGCTGAAACAAATATGGGGGTAGAGGTATTCAGGGATTCGTTGTATTCGCTGCTGAAACGTAATACTTTTCTGAATATAAAGTTTGAAGATATGCTTGACACTTTAGGAAAGTTAAGCCGGACGGATATTCGTTCACTGCTGGGCGAGTGGGAAAAGCCTACGCCTCTTCCTTTCTATTCGTTGGGGGAACCTACATTGACTAAAATCGTCAACAAAGGCGGAGAAGAATTCTTTGTATTGAAAATGTTGATAAGCAATAACTCGGATTACGACGGAATTATCCACATGAATATTCGTAAGGACGGTTGGTGGAGCGAGCCTCTGGAAGATCCCAGAGCCAGAGCAAAAATAGAGATGCCCGCCCATATGACTAAAGAATTTGTCTCTGTCTGGGAGGATCAAATCCGTAACGTTGAAATCAATACTATGCTTTCCGGAAATCTGCCTAATACAATCAATCAAGACATAGGCAACATCAAACAAGAGCGGAATAAAATAGTCAAAGACAGTATTTATATATTGCCGGAGTCTTCGTTCGATTTGCCGGGGGAAGTGATTGTGGATAATGAAGATTCCACTCTTTTTGTTCTTTCCGCTCCTTCCATTGTGGGGCTTCTGCCTAAGTGGCTGGACGAAGTGGAAGAAACATCTTTTAAATATTCGGGCATTTCCTGGTGGCGTCCGCCTTTGCAATGGACGGCTACTACCAATGACAAATACTACGGGAAATATATTCGCTCGGCTTTTGTGATAAAGAGTGGGGACGGCAGTCAGACTGCTACATGGAAAGTGCCTGTGCCGGAAGCCGGCCAGTACGACTTGTACTATCACGTATTCAAGGATGATGAACTTCGCTGGAACAACAATCTTCAGGGAGAATATCATTTTAAAGTGAAGTATGACGGTGGGGTGGAAGACGCCTATATTAACCTGAGAAAAGCGAATGAAGGTTGGGAACAACTGGGCAGTTATTACTTTGATTCTGATACCGTCCGGGTAGTGCTGACAGATGAATGTAAACTGCGGTCTGTCACAGCCGACGCAGTGAAAATAGTGAAACGATACTAATTAAACAGCAAACTATATGCAAAGTGACTTACTACTATTGAAAAGAATGCTACTGACAATTGTTGTTTTCATGGGGATTACCTTGCCCTCTCAAGGACAAATCCCCCTAACGATTGACAAGGCAATGGAGATTGCGCAGGAGAACAGTCCTTCTCTTCGCCGTTCCCAAATGAATCTGGAGAGATACAGGCAGAATCTGATTGCGCAGAAGGCTTCGTTGAAATCGAGGTTTTCGCTCAATCTGAATCCGTTGGATTATAATAAAAACAGGCGTTTCGATAATCGCCTGTCGCAATGGTATACCAATGAAACGCTCAACAGCAGCGGAACTTTTCAGATTGAACAGCCTATCTTGTGGACAGACGGTACGATTTCTTTAATCAACAAATTCGGGTGGCAAGACAATAATTCAATTCTGGAAGGGAATAAAACCAGCGACCGGGCATTTAGCAATGACCTCTATCTGCAGTTGACACAACCTATTTTCACTTACAACAAGCGGAAGATGGAATTGAAGCAAATAGAGTATGATTACGAAAATGCCGATATCAGTTATGCTTTGCAACGGTTGAATACGGAGAAAAGTATAACAGACCAGTTTTATGCTGTTTATATGGCGCAAAGTAATCTGGAAATCAGCCGTGAGGAACTCATCAATGCCCAGCAAAGTTATGATATTATAAAAAATAAGGTGGAAGCGGATTTGGCTGCCAAAGACGAACTTTTTCAGGCGGAGTTGAATCTTGCCACAGCTCGTTCGTCGGTAGACGAGAGCCGGGTGAGCATGGAAAACGCCAAAGATAAGTTGAAACAAACACTTGGAATGAAATTGGAAGAGGATATTCTGGTGTTTGCCGAAGTTGAAATAAAGCCGATTCAGGTAGATTTGGAGCAGGCTATCACACACGGACTGGGCTCACGTCTGGAGCTCCGCCAACGCGAAATAGAAAGTAAGGAACTCGAGTTCGAAATGATTAAGACGAAAGCCTTGAATGAATTTAAAGGAGATATCTCCTTGTCATTCGGACTGATGGGAGACAATCGTCATTTGAATCAGATGTTTAATAATCCGACACAGAATCCGCGTGTTTCGATTAGCTTTACTGTCCCTATTTTCGATTGGGGCGAAAAGAGGGCGCGAATTAAAGCGCAAAAGGTGGCGCAACAGATTAACGAACTCGAATTTTATGAAGAAAAGGTGGATATTGAACTGAATATCCGTCAGGTATGGCGTAGTCTCGAGAATCTCCGGACACAGATTAAAATCGCCGAGCAAAATGTACAAAACGCTCAGTTGACTTATGATTTGAACCAGACACGCTATCGGGAAGGCGATATTACCGGTATGGAAATGAGCCAGTTCCAGACACAGCTTTCAAATAAGAAAATCACTTATACGCAAGCATTAATCAACTACAGAATAGAATTACTTAATCTTAAAATCCTTTCATTGTATGACTTCGACAAGAATATTCCTATTGTTCCAATGAAAGATATAATCGATAAAAAATAAGCAGGCCATGAAACAGTATCATATTTTAATCGCATCTTCTTTAGTAGCAACCATAGCGCTGACAAGCTGTGGCGAAAGACCGCAAAACGCACCCAACAACATTGCTACTCCGGTATCTGTCATCGAACTGAAGAAAGGCTCGATCAGTAAATTAATAAATACAACCGGAACAGTGCAGCCTACCTACGGGGTATCTCTGAATTCCGAAATGAGCGGTTTTTATAAACTTCAAGTCAACCCGAAGACCGGCAAACCTTTCAAAATGGGAGACAGGGTGAGCAAGGGAGCACTGATTATTCAACTGGAAGACAAAGAATACGAAAACGGTATTGCTATCGACGCCAAACAACTAAGCCTCGAAATTGCCGAGCAGGAACAATCGAAGCAGAAAGCGCTCTACGAAAAGGGTGGAGTGACGATGAGTGAGATGCGGAACACGGAAGTCAAGGTGACAAATGCCCGTTATGATTACGAAAACGCCCAACTCAATCTGGAAAAAATGAAGGTGAAAGCTCCGTTTGACGGCGTGATTGTTGATTTGCCGCATTATACGACTGGTATCAGAGTGGAACAAGGGAAGCCGATGGCAGGCCTGATGGCTTATGATAAAATGTATATGGATATCAATCTGCCGGAAAGCAGCATCCGCTATATCAAGGAAGCTCAACCGGTGTATATTACTCACTACACTATACCCGGTGATACTTTAAAAGGGAAAATCAGCGAGCTGTCTCCTGCCATCAGTTCGGAGACGCGTACCTTTAAAGGGAAAGTGCTGGTTGATAACAATCAATTAAAGCTGCGTCCGGGCATGTTTGCCAAAGCGGATATTGTGGTGGACAGAGCCGATAGTTCCATCATTATCTCCAAAGACGTGATTCTGTCCAACCGTCGTCGTAAATATGTATATATCGTTGAAAAGAATACTGCGAAGATACGTAATCTGGAGACAGGACTGGAAGATGAATATAACATTGAAGTTGTATCCGGGCTCAATGTAAATGATAATCTGGTAGTGAAAGGTTTTGAGACATTGAAGGAAGACGCTAAAGTGAAAATTCAAAAGTAAACCATCCGTGTGATGAACAAACGCATCTTTTGAAAATAGGAAATACTTATGAAGAATATAATCAAATTTGCAGTAGGCAATCCGGTTACGATTTGTAT
>PPYF01545600.1_pt1 | contig 13178 bp, 7 predicted proteins | sample 1559871 | NCBI WGS metagenome assembly PPYF01 (sample SAMN08240021, study PRJNA423297) | Human gut metagenome, whole genome shotgun sequencing project. | reverse complement strand
CACAGATTCGGCTTCTTGATGAAGGCCGGATTGTTGACCGCACTCTTTTTCCTGCCGTATTTCATTTGGAACACTATTATGCTCGAAGAACTTCGTTTACTTGCGGATACCGTAACCGAAACGAATGCCTATGAAGTTGCGGTGAAAATGCTTGCGTTGTCAAATACAAAAAATGCCGTAAACGTACTGTTTTTCGGTATCTGTGCAATCGGAATAAGCGGGGGAGTGTCTGTAATACAAAAATGTGCGTGGGGTGAAATTGTCTTTATATCTGATTTTTTCGTCGCTCTTAAACGAGATTGGCTCAAAGATTTCTTCTTTGGTGTAATACTCGGACTTTCATATTGGCTTGCCGAATATGCGATAAGATTCGTTCCGCTCAGCACATTGGATACTACCGTGTCTGTTTTGATGTACGGCATAACTACCGTTCAATTTGTATTGATTGCAGTCATGACGATGTTTTCGATTTGCCAAAATGCGGTATATCAACTGTCGATACTCAAACTTCTCAAAAACAGTTTTGCCTTTACGTTCAAAGGCTTTTTCCCGATGTTTGGCATAATGATTTGTGTCGTATGCCCGGTGTTTTTGCTTTTTGTAAACAATATGATTGTCGATATAGTCGCTGCAGTTATGTTTTCGCTGATACTTGGATTTGGATTGCTCGGAATCGTTTTGTATGCAGATAGTTTGTTTGATAAGTATATAAACAAAGACAATTATCCGCAATTAGTCGATAAAAACATCAACAGAACGCAAAAAAATGATAAAATTAAGAAGAAATAATCCATTTGTTTAGTATCTTTTTTAATATTTTTACATAAGCTTGCCGATGCAATATTTGTTAGCAATTTGGCACGATTTATTATTTACGCGGATACTTACTTATGATACAATTTATATCGTAGAATAATGCCATATATATTGCGAGGCATTTTTTGACAATAAGTGAACAAGGGTGTAAATATGAAGAACTGGAAAAAATGGTTTGCATTGGTGTCAATCGTGGCGCTTTGCTTAATCTCTTGCGTATCGCTCGCTGCTTGCAATAAGAAAATCGATACTCAATATACAATCGTCATCGAGCCGTTTTCAGGAAGCGGTTTTGGTTATCAATGGATAAAAGATTTGGCGAATGAGTGGTCTCAACAAAACGGGACCTATAAAATTATTGTAAAAGAGAATTCAACTGCGCTTTCGGGAACGCAACTTGACCAGATTGCATCCAACAATACAAATACGGACGTTTATTTCGGTGCAGAGCCGTCTTATTCGTCTGGTTTTTATAAAGGCTATTTTGAAGATTTGTCCGACTTGCTTGCCGTTTCACCCGATAATAACGGCGTTACTATTCAAGATAAAATAATTGATTTTGAAACATGGCAAAAAGTTGCAGGCAAACTTTCTTATGATTCTACAACCGATTCTTTTAATACATCGGGTTGTTATATGTTGCCTTATTCAGTTACGATGGTCGGAATGGCCTATGACCATGATTTGTGGGTAGAGAAGAACTATGTCAATTTCGCAGAAAACAACGCAGAAGTAAAAGCACAACTCGACGCACAAGGAATAACTTATCAAGCATCCGGCAAACGACTTGTTTTTGTTTCTTCTACCGGAACGACTAACTACTCACAAGGCGACTATATTCTTACTGCCGGTAAAGATGGAAAATACGGCACGTATGATGACGGTCAACCGCAAACCATGGCTGAATTTGTGACGCTTCTCAACAGAATCGTTGCTGCAAACGGAAAAGGTTTTATCTATTCTTCAATGCAAGAGTATGTCAGTTCTTTGACGCTTTCGTATTTGGTGCAATATGCAGGTTTGAACGCATATAGCGCACTTTCCACATTTAACAGTAACGGAAACGAAATTGCTCTTGCGGACGGAACGAATGTCGCTATCGATTGGACGAACGGTTATCTCGCATATTCAATGAACGGAATTGCAGATGCAGTGAATTTCACGAACGATTATTTTGGTCCTTCAAGCAAATATTGCGCGCGTGGCAACTACGTTTCGGATGCACAAGATAAGTTTATAAACGGCGGTCTTGGCAATTCGACATACAATGCAATGATTGTTGAAGGTAACTGGTTTGAATTTGAAGCGGCAGAATCTCTTAAATCCGCTGGAAAACAACAAGCAGGTAAGGGATACGGACAAGTTGATTACAGATACCTTCTTATGCCTGATATTGACGGACAAAAGGGTATTGACGGCAACGGACACGGAAGTGTGTTTGCAGCACCTGAAACCGGTGCTATCGCTGTCAGAAAACAACAATATCCCGAAAAACTTGCCGCAATTAAAGATTTCCTTGCGTATACTTTGACCGATAAGGCTCTTTCTGAAACGACCGCAAAAACCGGTCTGATCAGAGGTTATAAATATTCTCTTACCGACGCACAACTTGCGAATATGACTCCGTTCCAAAGAACGAGCTATCAAATCTATCAAGATACCGCAAACGTTAAAGTCTTGACTTATGCAACCGATAGACTTACAACCCCGTTCGCCTATGCCGCAAACGGATTCTATGACGGTATTCTCCCCGTCGGAACGACAGCGTCTGTGGTGGATGCGTTGAGAAACGGACAAAGCGTTGAAACTATTATATCCAAGATACAAAACAACTACTCGAAAAACACATGGGAAGGATTCCTAAGTGGTATAAAGAACAGTTTGGTGTAAAACTATGGAAAACGTACAACAAGCGGAAAGTTTTGTAATACCCAAGAAAAAGAAGATGGCTCGGCATAAAACGCAGGGCATCTTCGTCTTGAGTTTTATTGCGTACCCGTTGATACTGTTTATCATCTTCTACGTGGCGGTGAATGTAAACAGTATTATTATGGCGTTCTGTGAAACGAAACTTGACGGAACGCAGATGTTTGTCGGATTCAAAAACTTTACGACGTTTTGGAACAACCTGACAGAAAGCGGTAGTGTTGTTTCCGTAAGCCTTTTGAACTCGCTCAAAATGTACGCAATAAATTTGGTCGTTTGTATGCCGCTTTACATTTTCTTCTCTTATTTGCTGTACAAGAAATGCTTTATGCACAGGACGATAAGAGCGATTGTAATGTTGCCGCAGATTATTTCCGGCTTCGTAATTTGCATGTTGTTTGTCAACTTTGTATCCGGCGATGGCGCACCGTTGCGTGTTCTGTTTGAAAAAATCGGAATACTGGTTGATACAGATGGCGTCGGACTTGACTTGTTGTATACGGAAAAATATGCATTCGGAACGACTGTCTTCTATGGTATTTGGCTCTCATTCGGCACAAACTTGATTGTTTATCCGAATGCGATGAAGGAAATCAGCCCCGAAATCGTCGAGAGTGCAAGACTCGACGGCGTTACGAATATGTTCCAAGATTTGAGATATATAGTTTTGCCGTTGATATTCCCGACGTTGTCAACGTTCCTTGTAACGGGACTTGCAAGTATATTTACGGATGCAGGCTCCATTCTCGGGTTCTATAATACCAGCGCGCCCGAGTACGTTTCGAATATGGGTTACTATTATGCGCAGTTGGTCTTGAACGGAAACGAGATCAGTTATCCGGTCTTGGCAGCGGGCGGTTTGATAATGACCTTGATTGTTGCGCCGCTTACGATATTGTTGCGTTTCTTGCTCGAAAAATTCGGGCCTACTACGGAGGCATAATATGAATAAAGAAGATTACTCGCTTCGTGTTTCCGTTTACGGCGGAGCAACAAGAAAAGAAGTTAAAAACGAACTTGAACGTCAAAACGGCATTCTTGCCGAATTGTCGCAATTTCCCGAAGAAAATGCGGAAGATATTTCTGCCGTTGAGCAAAATATCGCTGCGCTCAAATTGAAGAGAAATCATATCTCAGGCGAATTGGCGGGGAAGGGAATCGATAAAACCGTCAGAACTATACTATGGGCTATACTCATTGTATATTGTGTTTCTCTTTTGATTTTGCCGATTTGGATGTTCTTGACATCTTTGAAAGATCCGCTCGAATATGCGACCAGTGCGTTTGCTTTTCCGAAATCTTTCAATTTCGACAACTATAAGTCGGTTTTTGAAAAGTTGCAAATAACAATCGACTATCAAACGACGTATACCCTTTGGGATATGGCGGGATTTAGCATTTTGTATTCGGTAGGCGTATCCTTGATTAGCGTTATTCTCACGACTTGCATGGCGTACGTTATTGCTAAATATAAATTTCCGGGAAGGAATTTCTTGTACTCGTTGGGTATAGTAATTATGATTATTCCTATTGTCGGCAATCTTCCTTCGGCAATGGTTATGAGAAAGGCTCTCGGAACATACGACAATATTATTCTTACAATATTGACATCACCTTGTACGGCATTTTCCGGATTGCACTTCTTGCTTTTGCACGGAGCATTTAAGCAACTTCCGTGGGACTATGCAGAAGCGGTATTCGTGGACGGTGGCGGACACTACTCGGCATTTTTCAGAATGTATCTTCCTATGATTTTGCCGACTATGACCGTTATCTTCGTTCTCAATTTGCTCGGGGCGTGGAACGATTATATGACGTTTATGCTTTGGTTGCCTTCGACGCCTAACCTTGCTTACGGATTGTACATTTTCCAAGGTATTTCGAGAGCGTTGTACAAATCGAGTATAACCGAGATTATGGCAGGTTTTACGTTGGTTATCATACCGACTGTAATTATGTATCTCGCATCGCAAAAACTCATTCTGTCCAAGTTTACCGTTGGCGGACTAAAAGGATAAAATTATGAGCGTAAAAAAAAGGAATATAATTATTATTGTTTCCGTCATTCTTGCAGTGGCGATTATCTCTGTATCTATCGCCGTTCCGCTTTCTTTGAAAAAAAAGAATTCGGATGGCGGGGGCAATTTTGAATTGCCAACCATTTCGCTTGACGGCCCGAAGAGCATAGTTTCCGACGCACTGAACGAGAATGCGGCAATTTTTTCATCTTTCAAGATTTCATCTTGCTATGGGGTGTGTAATAATTACAAGTTTCCCGTTACTGCGAAAATTACAAAACCGGACACTTCCGTCGTGACTACCAAAAAGGAATTTGTAGCGGAAACCGCAGGCGTATATCAAGTTGAATTGTCATCGCAAATAGGTGACGAGTTGGTAACTAAAAATATTAACGTTACGGTTGGCGGATATGATTCCGAATATTTGTTCTCGCGCACTTCGTCGAGTATGCTTGGAAATGACGTAAGAGTGTCGGCTGAAGGTGTTGATAACATCGATTCCGATTATACGATAGGAAGTCAATTCAGTTGCTTTCTTCGGGTAGTGTAATCAAATACAAGAACGTTGTCGATTTGAACACTGTATCGGGCAATCTCATTGAATTTGTTCCTAACGTTGGTACAAAATGGTTTGAGATTACTGCCGTTACGGTTAGATTGACCGATGCTTACGATTCTTCAAATTTCATCACGGTCAACTACGTTATCAATTCAAATAATCGAACATCTGAAGAGTATGCCGAAAATGCAACACTGTCATGCGCATTTATTCAGGTCGGGTTCAATGGCATAATGGCCGCTAATTCAAACTATGCGCCGGTAGCAAACACAACAATCGCATTCGGACAACAATTCTTCGCACAACATTGCCCCAAGAATTCGGCGTATCCGTTGCAGTTTAGATACGATAATGCAACAAATTGCATTTATACGACGATAGACAGCAATACAAAAGACTTTCTGGTATTGGATTTGGATGATCCGACCGACAATTACGAAGACTTCAAAGGATTCAAAACGGGTGAAGTTTATGTTTCCGTTGAGAGCGCAGGTTCTGCCGGTAATGTTGTCATAACCAAAATCGGAAACGATACTTTTGCAGACGTAACTGAAGAGAATTATAGCAAAGATAACGGTTGCCTTCTTGCAGGCGGTTATGATTTTGAAAATATGCTTGACGGTATAGTCGGATATGCATATCCGCTTCCCGTTTTTGCGAATCAAAACGGAATTACGGCAAAACTCGAAGTATTGGAAGGCTCCGAATACGTCGATATAACAGACCAGCTTGCAAACGGATTTACTCCAACGAAAGCAGGTCAATACAAGATTGCTTATAAAGCAAACAACTTGTATGGATACGAAAAGAGTGTCGGTGGAACGTTTACCGTCAAAGATAACCCGAACGACATAGTTGAATCGACTTCCGTGAATTTGACGGCGGACTTAATGGGCGTTTTTGAAATTCCCGAACTGTCGTTTGTCGGCGGTATCGGTTCTTTGAGAGCGGAATATGCGATAGTCGTTGACGGAGTGGAATTTGCGGTTGAACCCGGACAGGCGATTTCATTTACCAAGAAGGGTAGCATCGTAAAACTCGACGTTACCGTTCGCGATGATATGAACTATAAAAAGTCTTTCAGTTATGATATCGCAATAAATAGTAATATAACGAAATTTGAGCTTATAGGTTCGTTTGAGAAAGTTACTTTGGTTAGTGGTTCCGAGTTTGTCGTTCCGGGATATATCGCAATCGATTATTCAAAGGATGATATTTCTCAAAACAATATAGACGTTGTTATCAAGCGCGGTAGAACGAAAACGGTGTCAGTTGGTGATGTGCTCGAGATCACATCCGACACGACGCTCAACTATACGATTGACGGCGTAACCGTAAAAACCATTTCGATTAAATGTGTTCCACAAGAAATCGATGCAGATAACGGCATAGACAAACAATTCGGAAGCGTTGCGGGTGTTGATAACATTTCGACAAACGATATAGGTACAGGTTTCGTTGTAAATGGCGACGACGTATCGTTTGAAATGCCTTATGTTGTGTCTACTTCCAACTTAAATATATCTTTCAGTGTGTTTGCCGACGCAAGATTTACGAGCGTAAGAATGATTGTACGTTCATTGAATGGCAAAGACATTATGTTTGAACTCAGAAATCTCGGGTCAAAGCCTGTTCTTTGGATAAACGGTGTGGAGACGCCTTATCAAATATCAATAAAAACCGATTTGTATAACCAAGCAGATACAAGCGGATTATATGGCAAGAGATATTACAATTATTCATTCGTTATCGATGGCGCAAAAGGCAATTTGTACAACGGCGAGATGGTGAAGATTGCAAATATCGATACGTGGTCAAACAAACTTGCATACGACGGATTTGACAAAGCGTGCGCAAAGGTTTCTTTCCAAGTTATAGGTGGAAATACAGGTGATGTTTTCGTGTTGGATACAGTGTCAAATCAACGCTTTACCACAATTCACCTTGAAAACGGTGAAGTGATGGCTCCTGCCATTGCAATGGAAAGAGAGTTGAGTTCAATGGTCGTAAAAGTCGGGGATACTATTCATATTCCATACGCTTATGCCTATGACGTTTTGGACAACTTGGCAGAGATAAGAATGTCTGTATACGATTCCGAAGGAACGGCAATCGTGAATAATATGCTTCCGACGGAATACGACTTGACGATTACAAAGTACGGAACTTACTCACTTGTTTATACCGTTTCGGATTCAAAGTATAATACTGAAAAAGTAAGATATACGTTTGTCGTTCAAGACAACGTTGCACCTACGATTTCGTTGAGCGGAAGTTACAATGACTCTTACAAACAAAAAGACGGAGTAACGGTTATCGGCGCAACCGCAACCGATAACAATAACGATGTTGTCGGATTGGTTATTTGGCTCGAATACAGCGATTTGAAGACTGTTGTAGTATCACAAGGTCAACATTTGTCGCTTGCCGCAGGCAAATACACGATTGTGTATTACGCAATGGATGGCGATGGCAATGCAACGATTCAAAAATATGAATTTGAAGTCAAGGGGGGAAGAAAATGAATAGAAATAAGAAAATCGTAGCACTCGTATTGGTAGTGTGTTTCTCAATATCCCTTCTTGCAACGCTTGCAGCGTGCAATAAAGACGAAGAGCCGTATGTGCGTAAGCAAATTTGCGATATGCTTACAACCGACACGGAATATACCGTTGTGTTGCCTGCAAACTATACGACAACTCAACAATATGCGGCGGAACAAATTTGTTATTATTACAGCCAGGTAACCGGCGAAGAAATTACGTATGTAACCGATTCGGGACTTGTATTGTCTGATGAAAGCACATACATTTCTATCGGTTATACAGGACTTTACGCATCTGCTGTCAGAGCGCACGGAAACGTTGATTTGAGCAAAGAAACACTCAATACCGATGGTTTCAATATCTTCACATACGGGAAGAACGTTTTTATCAACTCTTACAATGACCGCGGTATTATGTACGGAGCATTTGAGTTTATAGAAGATACGCTTGGCGTTAAGTTCTTGACGGACGATTATACTTACGTTCCGAAGAGAGACAGCGTGATTCTTTATGAATACGACAAGACTTATGTTCCCGCATTCGCACAACGCGCTTTCTTGAATACGGCAGTATTTAGCGGAAATACGGAATATGTCGCACACATGCGCTATAATACCGATTACTGCGTTATGCCTGAGAATATGGGCGGAACTACAAAATGGTGTTCGTATGGTGGCGGAGATCCTGCTCATACGCTTCCGACAATCGTCAAAACGTCCGATTACTATTCGGGGAAACTCTTTAACGGAGAAGCCGGCAAACAAGAACTTAAAGCGGAATACGTCCAGTGCTTTGCACATACGGGAGGCGAAGATAGTACCAACACGTCGTATTATTATATAAACGGAACATACGAAGTGCTTGATATGTGCTATACCGAAGGCGTTGCGTCGGACGGAACGCTCGATACGACAAAAGATATTTCGACAGTAAAGTTGGTGGTCGAATCTCTCAAAAAATATATTTTGGCAAATCCCGATGCAGAATACTATATGCTCGGACAAGCGGACAGACCTTACGGATGTCCTTGCGAGCAATGTGTTGCGGCAAGAAGCAAATATGCTGCAAGCGGATTGATGATTCGTTTTGCAAACTGTGTCGCAAGTGAAATCAAGAAATGGATGAGTGCGGAAGGCATCAACAGAGATATTAAGTTTACGATTTTCGCCTACGATTATGACGAGATAGCACCTGTCGATGCAAACAAAAATATTCTTGATTCTACTGTTATTCCGCGCGATGACGTTTATATTAAATACGCACCTATTAAGGGTATCTACTACTATTCGCTCGATGACGAAAGACAAAACGATGACGTTCGCGGAGTATATTCCGATTGGACGAAAGTGACGGACAACCTTATGGCTTGGACATATCATTGCATTTTTGGAAACTGGTTTTGGTACTATCCGACAATGCAAACGTTCTCGGATTTGATAAAAGAGATGAAAAACAGCGGCGCAGAGTATGAATTTGCTCAATCCGTGTTTATCGAAGGCGGAGTGTTCCAACAATGGATGGACTCTTATGTGTTTTCTAAACTTTGTTGGAATCCCGATGCAAACGTGAATGATTTGCGCAATGAATTCTTGCGTTATTACTTTGGGGAAGCCGCTTACGACAATATGGTAAAATACTTCACGGAAATGGATGCAAGATACACGTATATTTCTTCAACGAACGAGTCTTTGCGCACGACGAGAGAAGGTTTCTATAAAACGGAATACTGGCCGCTTGCGTTTATGAACAGAATGATTGACTTGTTCGATACTTCTATTGACGCAACGAAAGCAAACGACTCTTTGTCCGATGGCGAAAAACAAACGCTCATTGCTCACCTTGAGGAAGCGTCTTTGATGCCGATGTGGATGAGACTTTATAATGCAAGCAGATATGCAGGTTTGACGCAAGAAAGCATATCCGGATTGGCGGCAGAATGGATTGCCCTTGCAGAAAAATACGGTGTAAACAAGTATGGCGAAAGCGCATCGCTTACAATCGGTTCTTTGAAACAACAGTACAATCTGTAATCCTATATGAAAAGGTAATCCTATATGAAAAAAGAAAAAGTATTTTTTACAAGCATATATTGTCCGCCATACCCGCCAAAGGGCGAGTATCCCGACAGAATAACAAACAGTGCATACAAAACGCTTAAAGAAATCGGTATAAACAACGTTTTCGGGCATTACGAAGATTCGTATGGAGAAGAATATTTGAAAGAAGCGCTTGTTTGTAGCGAAAATGCGGGGATAACTTATTATCCAAGACTTGAATTGTTCCAAAAGTATTTGGCGGTTTCAGGCTCTGACGTGTATAAAGGCACGTCTTACAGATTCTTGTCGGCAGACGAAAAAACGGAACTTGAAAAAGAATTCATCGAAAAAACGAAAGAATGTGCAAATTATTCTTCGTTTGGCGGTGTTTTCTTCGGTGACGAAAGCCCTATCGGTAGTTTTGAAGGAATGGCGGCGGCAAAACGCGCCTTCGATAAGAACTTCCCGAATTATGAATTTCATTACAATTGTCTTAACTATTGTATTGACGATGCAATGCTTTTCGGCGGTAAAAATGCGGTTGATTATAAAGAGTTGGACGGCGATTTGAAGTGCGAGTCCAAAAACAGATTCAATCGTTATCGTTTGCTCATTGACGAGTATTTGGAAGTTGTCAATCCCGAATATTTGGCAACTGATATATATCCGTATTCCACGCTTTGGCCGTCCGTGCCTACTTCTATTCACAGAGGGTTATATGAGCTTAACGCGTTGTTTGCGGAGTACAAGAAGAAATACGATGTAAAAACGTTCACCTATATACAAACAGGCGCATGGGACTGTGGTGTAAGAAAAGTCAATAGGGCGGAAATGGCATTGCAAATGAACGTTGCGATTGCATACGGGCACGAAGGTGTCGTGTTTTTCCCCGGTTGTTTCCCGAACGACTTTTTGGACGATCCCGGTTGCGATGCATCAAAAAACGGCGATTGCGGTCTGCTCGATGTCAATTGCAATCCGACTGTTTATGCAGAAATGGCAAAAGGTTTGATTGCGGATTTGCAAAAATGTGCGCCGATTTTGCTTGATGCCAAATTTTCGGGTGTATATAGCGTTGGAGAATTTAACGGTGGTATCGACAAATCTGTTGATGTCGACGCGCTTGTCGACGGAGATTGCATATTCGTGGGCGAGTTGCCGAATTTTGCCCTTTACGAGGGCGAAAAACCGCAAATTGAAACAGATTCTCAATTGCTTGTCGGTGTGTTCGAGCAACAAAACGGCGGTAAGGCATATTTCATCGTAAACAACTCGATTGTGGTAAATGCAAACGTAACAATAAAATCCGGTTGTAGAAACGTGATTGCAAGCGGAGAAAAACAGACGACGGGAGATTGCTTCGTGGCAAACATTCCCGCCGGTGAATATATCTGCTTGTATTGATAAAATTGCAATTATACAAAACGGCTATTTTATCTTTTCTTGTGCTTGATTTCGATATTCTAACGGTGTCATTCCGACATTTGCGGCGAAATACTTGTAGAAATAGGGAAGAGATGAAAAGCCGTTTTCTTGTGCAATCAGATTTATCGGCATATTGCTGATTTTTAGCCACATTTTGACTTCTTGCAAACGTCTGTCCATAAGATAATTGAGAACGGAAGTTCCGTACGCTTTTTTGAACGTGTGCATAAGCGCACTCTTCGAGCAGAAGAATATTTTTGCCAATTCGTCCAAAGTTATTTTTTGGTTGAAGTGCCTGTTGATATATTGTGCAACGGAATCAGCCATTGTTGAAGTTTCTTTCTTGCTGAACGGGATGACGTTCGTGGAAGTTATGCATTTCAATTCCGTCAAAATTATCGTGAGAAGATTGCGCACAATGGAAATTCTGGAACCGTCAAACGTATCTTTTATTTCGTTCCAAAGCAAATCGACGTATGAAGGCAGTCTGTTACCGTTGAGGTGGTATAGGCATTTGAAATCTTCGTCCGTGGAAGCAAATTGAATGTTTTTGATGCCCAAAATGTAGTATTGAAGCGTTTCTTTTTCGAGTGCACCCGAACCGTGTAATACGTATGGGTTGATAATGATAACGTCGCCTTTTTTGAAGGGTGTGCGTTCGTTGTCTATTTGAAAAAAGCCCGAACCTTCGGTGCATAGGCAAATCTCGGTAAGCAAGTGACTTGACATCTTTGGTTGAAAATCCGATATGTTGTTCAACACAACATATTCGAGTGCGGGGGTTGTAGAAATACCGTTGAAGTATTTGATAGTGTCAACTCTGTCATACGATTCAAACATTTCAGTTCTCCTTTGTATATCAGTGCAATATTTGTTATTCACATTGCAGTTATTATTATAGTATATGTACAATGGACGCTTTTGTCAATATTTCTGAAAGCTAATAAATCATAGATCAATGAAGTTGCAATAATTATTATATGTATTGCATTATTTGTTATTTAATTATTAAAATAGATATGCTATGATTTAATAAAGATATATAAGCCTATAAGGCTATATGTGTGTGAGAAAAACGAATCAATCTTGAGCATTTGTTATTCTCGAAACAATTTGAAAAACGATACAATATACAAGGAGATTTGTATGGCACAATCCAGATTAATAGGGGATTATCCTGTTATCGGAATCCGTCCAACGATTGACGGCCGCAGAGGCAAAATTAAGGTCAGAGAAAGTCTTGAAGACCAGACTATGAATATGGCAAAGGCTGCCGCAAAATTGATTTCTGAAAACGTCAGATATTCAAACGGCGAACCCGTCAAAGTCATTATTGCAGACACTACGATAGGCAGAGTTGCAGAAGCCGCTGCATGTGCAGATAAATTCAAAAAGAACAACGTTGACATCACTCTTACGGTTACGCCGTGTTGGTGTTACGGTGCGGAAACTATGGATATGGATCCGATGACCATTAAAGCGGTTTGGGGATTCAACGGCACGGAAAGACCGGGTGCGGTGTATCTTGCGTCCGTTCTTGCAACTCATAGTCAAAAAGGTTTGCCCGCTTTCGGCATTTACGGACACGAAGTTCAAGACGCAGACGATACGACCATTCCCGATGACGTTCAGGAAAAGATATTGCGTTTTGCAAGAGCGGCAGTAGCAGTCGCAACGATGCGCGGAAAATCTTATCTTCAAATCGGCTCTGTCACGATGGGAATCGGCGGAAGTATTATTTCGCCGGAATTCTTTGAAGAGTATCTCGGAATGCGCGTGGAATCCGTTGACGAGGTTGAAATCATCCGCCGCATGACTGAAGGTATTTACGATGAGAAAGAATATCAAAAGG
>PPYF01028307.1_pt1 | contig 13178 bp, 10 predicted proteins | sample 1559871 | NCBI WGS metagenome assembly PPYF01 (sample SAMN08240021, study PRJNA423297) | Human gut metagenome, whole genome shotgun sequencing project. | reverse complement strand
GTCATGTCTATATTTTCTTTTGTGAAAATTTTGTGAAACTTTCATTTTATCTCTTGACTTTTATTTGCAGGTCAGTTACGGCAGACAACAGCGGAGATGTTCGTCATGTAAAGTTCGAGTGCGATGGCTATCTGCCGTTCTATCTGAAGGACTTTGGTTCCGGTGCATTTCAAGTTGGAACCGGCGGTTCAACGGATACTGTTACGCTCACGCCCGGCGATACCACTTGGAATGAAGAGCATGAAAATCAGTGGAGCGATGATGTAATCAACGCTAGTGACTCGGCGTATGTAGAGAGCTGTTTGGGTGCATACAGAGGCGATAGCAACTTCAATCCGAGCATGGATGCCGATGGAGACGGTTCTATCAGTCAAGCTGATTTGGATGCTTTTTGTGCATTTTATGAAGACCTTGATGATGGTGAACAATATATACTACCACAGAGTATTTTGGATCTTGATATCAACCATGACGGCGTCATCAATGATACGGATTACGAGCTTTTAGAAGAATCCGGTGCGTCTGAGTCGGAGCTTGCAAATTTCAAAAGTGAGCTAAGCGGAGTAAGAGATTCAGAATCTTGGGTTTATGCATATAACCATGAAATGACCGGTGACATCTATGTTAACGCCGATGATTACAATGCAGATAGCATAAAACAGATTAATGAGGCAGCAAAGCTGAGGGCTCGTTCCGATAATTATTACGAGTACATGGACAAGGACAACAACGGAACCATTGAGAATTCCGATGTTGCTTGGTTCACAGCAGCTTACGCTGCTTCCGGCGATTTGGACTGGGATCATGCGTTCAAAAAGAGCATTACGGTTTTAGCGGATGGAGCTTTTCCGTACAGCTTCAATCTGCATGATACCGATTTGGATTTGAACGGCTGTGCCTTGTATGTTTCGGATTGTATGTCTTTCACCACGGACATTCCGAAATTTTGGAGCGGAAACGGTGCAACACTGGATGTTAACGGCGGTGCTTTATTGATTGAAAACAATCTGGTATTCCGCACGGCTTCTCCGGACGGTTGGGGCGGCAATACCGGACAATTGATGAATATCAATGGCGGTATGGTTGTAATCGGAAATTGCTTCGATTTTGGACAAGCGAACTGCTACGATACCATTCAAATGACCAATGATGCAGATATTCTGATGGTTGGCGGAAACTGGACATATGTTACGCTTCAAGATATGGAAGGCAAATGGACTGCCGGACAAATTTGGGTTCTAGGCTCCACTTGGATTGTCAACGAAGAATCCGGTGCAAAATCGATTTATTCTTCCGGCACACAATCCATCATTTTCGGCTATGCCGGCGGAAAGCAAACCATTCTTTGGGATAATCCGGAAACCTATATCGATAATGAAGACGGCAGTTACAATACAGAACGCCGTTTTAATTTTGATTATGAATACGGAATCATTCCAATTTATGAATTTACAGCAGAAAACTACTGGTTCAGACCATGGTGGAGACCTTATGACGAACCGGATTACACGCTTTATCGCAAAGGCTGGGAAATCGGTGACGGCGTACATATCGCTACCGGTAACTATACAAAATCCTTTACGGATTTGAGTATCACATCTCCGGGCGTGAAATCTGATTTTGTCAGAACCTATAACTCCATGAACGATGAGGAAGGCAGCTTCGGTATTGGCTGGGATTTTAATATTGATGTTTCCAAAATCGTAAAACCGGCGACCGGTTACTATCAAGTAGTTCTTCCGGATGGTTCCAATACCACATTCAAGGATGATGGCAACGGCGGATTTGAGTGCCTGAATGCTCACAGCACCATGACAAAATCCGGTGATGAATACACGGTTACGAATGCGGCTCAGTCGCAATATCATTTCAATTCTGACGGTGAACTCGATTGGGTAAAAGATGCGGAAGGAAATCAGCTGACCATTTCTGCAATGTCTGACAATCAGAGAATTGTGACCGATTCTACCGACAGAACTTACAAAATCACCTACAACGGAAACAGCGAGCATTCTCGTGTTACCAGCATTGAGGATACCACGGCAAACAGAACTGTGACCTATGCGTACAACAGCGATTTTCAGTTGATTTCCGCCACCAGTGTTTCCGGCGGTACGGAGACGTATGAGTATGACAGCAACGGCAGACTTTGCAAAATCACAAACTGCTATGACGAAATGACAGATCAGATCGTATACAACGACAACGGTTCTGTGAATTGGTTGACCAATGCATCCGGTTTGAAGCAGGTTTATATGTATGACAAAGTGTTTAAGCAGACCGGTTTGAAGGAATATGACAATGATATGCTGGTCAAGACCTATACGTATGATTACGATGAGAAATATGCTGTAAAGGCAAACACAGTCGAGACTGACGGGCAGACCTATGAAGTAGACAAAATCACTTACAGTACCGATTCTGATGGTGAGAATAAGTACGATGAAATGGTTGAAAACGTGGATATCATGGGGAATACGACCAAGTATGACCGTGATGCCAATGGTAATGTGATAAAGACAACCAATGCAGACGGCACATATACGCTTGCCAATTACAACAGCAAAAACAGCGTCATTGCGGAAGTAGATGAATCGGGTTATGCAACCATCAAAGCCTATGATTCCAGCGGAACCAGACTCATCAAAGAAGCATCCAGTTTGCATCCGCTTTCTCAGTCTGATATTGGCACGGTTACGGCTTCCGGATTTGATCCGATTGTTTATCTTGCAGCAAACGAGAGCAGCTATGCGATTACCAGTCATGAATATTATGCAGACAGTTATGTCAGCGGCGTGGCTGGATTGATTCGTGCAACAACCGACCCGGAAGGGAACGTCACAGAGTATGAATATTATCAAGACGGTGTTGGAAAAGGTCTGGTTAAAACCAAAACGCTGAAAGACGGCGATACCGTTGTTAATACGGTTTCCTATGAGTACAATGCACAATTGCAGGTTTCCAAGGAAACGACCAGCTATGATTTGTCACAGAATCTTTATTCGGTCAAAGAATATGAGTATGACAAATTCAATAACGTTACGGTTACCAGAGATTATGGAACAGGCAGCACACCGGCAACAACAATTGCAGAATATGACTTGCTGAGTCGTAAAACTGCGGAATATGCTCCGAATTACTCTGCGGATAAGAGTCATGGAACACTGACAACTTACTATCCGGACGGCAACAAAAAGACAGAAACCGATGCGGAAGGTAACGTTACTTCTTATGTTTATGATGCATATGGACAAGTAACGAAGAAAACCAATCCGAACGGTTCCATGAACATCACGGAATACGATGGCTTGCAGCGAGAAAAAGCAACTTATTTCCAAAGCGGCGAAAATGGAATCAAGCAGATTCTGACCACAACAGGATATGAATTTGCGGGCTATAGCTTTGATATTTATTCTGCACTGAATAGTTCTGAATCGCATTCCTGCAAAGGTCTGAAAACCACAAAAACGACCTACATTACCGAAGAAAAACAGGTTATTACAGAAACGCTGACTGACATCAAAGAACATACGATATATGAAAAGACCAACGGCGAAACCAAGCGTACCAGTGCTTATTATGCAAACGGACAGCTGGCACGGCAGACAGACGCACTGGGCAATACGACAAAGTATGAGTATGATTTCCTCAATAAGTTGACCAAAACCTACATGCCTTTTGATTCCGATACGGATTCTGTGACGGAAAATCAGTATGACAAAAATGGAAATGGAATTAAAACGATTCAGACAGTTCAGAAGGAAGATTCGAGTACGCCAAAATACAGTGTAACTGAGAACCAGTATAACGCACAGGGTTTACTGACGCAGGTAACGCTGAGCGATGGTACCGCAAATGGCGAAAAGAATATCACCAAGTATTTCTACAACAACGGCGGTATTCAAACCAAGATGGAAACCGGTCTGAACAGTGCAAATGATTCGGACTACATGACTACCGATTACGCATATGATGCGTGGGGACATCTGGTAAATACCACTGACAGCACGGGCTACAATTCCGGTACGACTACCTATGACTTAAACGGCAATGTATTAACTGTTACAGATGCAAACGGCAATGTAACAACCAATACCTACGATGCACTGAATCGTGTTTTAACAGTCAATACCGTTTGTGATGACAGCACAAAGAACGTTTCTAAATCCTATACTTACAACAATATGGGATGGGTGACCAACAAGTCCAGCAACGGTACAGAAACTTCCATTGAGTACGATGCTCTGGGCAGAGTAACCAAGGAATGGGGTCCGAATTTCAAGGGCTACTTCTATGAAGGCGTTTCGAATTATGTAGAAAAGCAACTGGTCGGTTATGCACATCTGTTGCTGTATTCTGTTACAAACTATGAATACGATGCAGAAATGCGAATCGTAAAAGTTCTGGAGAGTGGCAGCGAAACCGCTTCCTACACCTACGATGCCAATGGAAACAAGACAAGTGAAACGCAGGCAAACGGCGTAGTTTCCACTTACACTTATAACAGTGCAAACAAAATCACGAACCTCATCACGAAATCTGGCAATTCTACCATATCTGAATACGAATATTCGTATTATCTTGATGGTTCTGATGCTTGCAAAGTCCGCAAGGAAAGTGGTATAATAGAAACAACGTCCTACGAGTATGATGGGCTGAAGCGGCTGACGGAAGAAGCAGTGACGACCGGAAGTTCGACAGACACCTATGCTTACGAGTATGACGATTACGGCAACCGTTCTAAGATGACGGCAACTGGCTCGGAAACCTATGAAACAGTTTATGACTATACCACAAATGGCAAGTATACAGCACTGCTGCAAAAAGAAACTAAAACTGTAGATGGCACTTCCGAAGAAATTGTTGCAAATGGATTGGCAACGAGTCCGGCAGACTTGCTGACAACGGATAATTCTGACGTAGAAGAGACCGTTTACACCTACGATGCTAACGGTAATCAGATTATAAAGACTGCTGATGGCAAGACGGAAACCAACACTTACGATGGTTTAAATCAGCTGATTGGCTTTACCGATGGCGAAACGACTGCAAGCTATACCTATGATGTAGATGGCTTGCGGCTGAGCAAAACTGTCGATGGTAAAACCACAAAGCACGTCTGGGACGGCAATCAACAGCTTGTTGCAGATGTGTTGGACAGTGAGCTTTACAGTGCGAATTGCTATCTGCGAGGCACAAATCTGGTAGCGACTTATAGCTATCAGAACGGCGAGAAGTCCGGATATACCTACTATACACAGAACGCACATGGTGATGTAGTGAATCTGACCGATTCTACAGGTGCAATTACCAAGTCCTACACCTATGATGCGTTTGGTGTGGAAAAGAATATCGATGACACTGATACGAATGCGTTCCGGTATTGTGGTGAATATTACGATTCGGAAAGCGGCACGATTTATCTGCGGGCTAGATATTATAACCCTACAACTGGTAGATTTATCTCAAGAGATTCTTATGCAGGTAAAAAAGAAGATCCACTTAGTTTAAATCTGTATACGTATTGCTATAACAACCCGTTGATTTATATAGATCCAAGTGGTCACCTTTCGCTGAAAGATATATCTAGTTTTATTAATAAAGTAAAAAAATCAATACTAATAAAAAATGATAGTTTTCATTCTAACTTTACACATAGTGAAGATGGAGCAATCGAGTTAGATGATTCAGGATCAGTTTCATATGAGGCGATCTTTTATTCGAAAAAAAGGACTGCAAGAAGAGATTCTGGATTAGCTGATTATTCAGATGAAGAAATTTCAAAAAAAGCTCGTGATAAATCGCTTTCGCCAAAAGAACGAAAAAGATTCATTACGGAAGAAAAAATCCGTGGCTATAGAAACAAGCAAAAGAGGCAAAGTAACATTCAAATGCCGGATCCATACGGCACTGAAAACTACACTTCAATAGATTTTGCATCCGATAGAAGTAACAATAGACATATTGTGGAAGGAACCATATTAATTGCAGGAAGTGCAGTTGCTTTAACGTGGCTTGTGGTAAATGACGCAACTGGTGTTGGCGTGGCAGATGATATGTTGATTCCGGAAACTTTATATGGTATTGGAAAGGGAATCAGCTTGGTTACAGGATAATGGATAATGGCGGTGATGTTGTATGACACAGTACGATTCATTCGATTTTGATGAAAAAATGAGCTTATTTGAAAGTATACCAATTGATAAAAATCCATATATTTGGAATATGGCTTATGATGAAGATGAGGAAATACGATTATTTTTATCTATTGAGTTGGCGAATTATAAAAGTGCAGAATCTGAGCAATTACTTTTGCAACTCATTTCTGATCAGAGCGATATAGTACGTGCAAATGCGTGTGATTCTATCTATTGGAGCGAATCCGTAGATGTTCTGGATACATTATTTGAGAAAGCTAAAAATGATGTATACCTTGTTCGAGGCTATGCAGTGTTATCTATAGCAGATATCTCGATAAATTCGAAAAGCGATTTCTCTACAGAAAAATTAAGCATGTTATATCCCAAAGAGAAAAGCATATGGGTTCGTATGTGCTATTTCCAATCATTTTATAGATTAGGAAATGAAAATTATTTGACGGATCTCATTTCTTCACTTGATTCAAAGAAATATAATTATAGAATTGCTGCAGTTAATTTTTTATCTGATATAGTAAATGAGTCTAATAGAAGTATCATTATGAAATCGTTCGAACAGCGTTTGAATATAGAAAAAAATAAAGCTGTAATCCAATTAATCACACAAAGGATAAAGGAAATTGGATAAAAGTATTATCTCCAGATGCTAATTTTCATAAAAATAACGGTGGAACATTACTTAAAAATGGAGGAAGCTGTATGATTATATCATGTAATAATATTCGTGAAATTGAAAATATCAATTTGCATGATGCGTATATTGAAAATGTGATCTATAATCATTCCAATAAGGTAATTAATGTTGAGTTAGAAAGTGAATGGGAAAAAACTGATTATGATTTGAGCTTTCATGAAGTGTTGTATTATGAAATGACTTGTTGCGATTTTTGGGGCTGCGGATATAACGTGATTTGCTGGTCAAAATTTGATACAACTGAAATTTTCGATAAGTTATTGAGAATCGACAGAATAGAAAAAGCAGAATCTAATTCTGAAAGTAATACGATAATGGATTTATCAGAATATATTGGAATAGATATATTGCTCAACTCCGGAGACCATCTAAAAATAATATGCAAATCAGTGATAATTAGCTAAAAATAGCTTTTATTCAGTAATATGGAAAGCTTAACCAGACTAAGACCAACACCTATGACGGTCTGAATCAGCTGATTGGCTTTACCGATGGCGAAAAGTCCGGATATACCTATTACACTCAGAATGCACACGGTGATGTGGTAAATTTGACCGATGCGACAGGTGCAATTACCAAGTCCTACACCTATGATGCATTTGGCGTGGAGCAGAATATCGATGATGCGGATGATAATGCATTCCGATATTGTGGTGAGTATTATGATTCTGAATCGGGTACGATTTATCTGCGAGCACGGTATTATGATCCGGCTATTGGGCGGTTTATTTCGAGAGATTCAGTGACCGGTAAGAATGCAGATCCGCTCAGTTTGAATCTGTATACATATTGCCATAATAATCCAGTATATTTTTATGATCCTAGTGGCCATTCGGTTTTTGATAAAATAGGAAAAGCAATAAAATCAAAATTTGATGCAGGTGTATCTGAAATTAAGAAGCAGACTCGTGAAGGCAAGTTAGATTTGATCTTAGATAAAACGCTTAGTGCATCTAAAGATACTAATGATATATATCATATTCGACAGAAATGCTATCAAGAGCCTTTTGGATATAATGATTTTTATGATAAGGTATTTGCAAAAGCCACTAGCCTGACTGGCACATCGATGGATAGGAAAAAATACAACTTTTATGTTGGAGATTCTGAATATATTTTATGGGCATGGAAGGGCGATTATATTAATCTTGGAGCAGGAGCCGAGTTGGGAATATACAAAAGAAAAACCGTATTTGGTTATGAGACTGATCACTGGGAATCACAGCCAGAACGTGCTATGCCTATGACATTAAGATTAGATTATGCAAATGGCGGCGGTAATATTTTCTCATATAGCCCAACTGATAATCAGTGGTGGATTAATGGATTTAATGCTAATAAGCAAAATCGTCAAGCAACTGATGTGGTTGCAACTGTGACTATAGATTTTTCAAATCAACAAGATTTATGGGAAAGTTTTAAAAAGAAGTATAATGTAGAGAACCACCCTGAATGGACTTTTTCCGAAAATTATACTGCAACACTCAGATGGTAGCAGTAATGAAAGGACACAGATTTATGAAAATAGTGAGTGTGATTATATCGGCAATTGCATTTCTCTTTTCTCTTTCAGGCTGTTCGGGATATCCGCACAGCAGTTGGCTGGAAGATGATAGCCTTGACAAGCTCGCTGAAAAAAGGTGTGAAGATATTGTTGCTGCACTTGAGAATAAGGATAGTAGTGCGATTAAAGCAATGTTTTCAGAGCAAGCATTAGAGGAAATTGAAAATATTGATGCTAGTATAATGCAAGCAATAAATTATTACGATGAAAATTTGATATCATTAAGCGGAACAACGTCAACTGAAGAAAATATTAGCGGCAGAAACAAAAGAACTACTATAAAAGCAGATTACACAGTTGAAACTAATGATGGAACTTACATTTTATTTTTTGTTGAAAAGCTGAATTCGGAAAATGCAGAAGAGGAAGGTTTGTATCTTTTCCAATTAGCAAAGGAGTCTGATGTGGAAAAAGTGCAAGGAAAGCTTGATGCGGGCATCTATATTCCTGAGGAGTAATTCCTTTCATTTCAAACAAATCAGACAAGGATAGGATCGGTAGCAATTTCCTCAATTGTACAAAAAAATTCTCTCGGATCTTTTTCAACAACAAAGAGAATAAGAATCAGCGTGATCGCATTACAGCATGATTCACCAGATTCCAATTTAAAGCGAGGCTCAAATGGTAGTTACGAAGAAGGGATACAAATTTATGCGGATATTTAGTATGATTATTTCAGTAATTGCGTTTGTTGCGTCTCTTTCGGGCTGCTCATCATATCCTCATCAAAATTGGTTGGAAGATGATAGTCTGGATAAAGTAGCAGAAGAAAGATTTGATGGCATTATTTCTGCTTTGGAAAATAAGGACAAAGAAGCAATCAAGTCAATGTTTTCTAAACAGGCTCTCGAGGAAATAGAAAATCTTGATGAAAGCATTGCATATATCATGAATTGCTATAAAGGTGAATTAAAATCTGTAGACAAATCACTCGCAACAGACGAAAATCTTAATGGTAAGAACAGGAAGGTTACTATAAAAGCAGATTATACAGTTATAACAGATGTGGAAACTTATAATTTGTTTTTTATAGAAATATCGAATACGGAATCTCCAGATGAAAATGGACTGTATATGATTTGGCTTTCCAAGGAATCTGAAAAGGAAAAATATCAGGGAAATTATGGTGCGGGTATCTATTTTCCTGAAGACTAATTCCTTATGCGTAGTTTGATTTTAATCATTTAGAAACGTATATTTTCTCATGAATAGTGCAGAAAAATTCTCAATTAATAATTCAAACCATCCACTTAATCACCTTTGCTTTATAAAATCCTTTCCAACTTAACACTTGTCCGCAAACATCACAACATCTGGTGTATTCTCGTTCTATAAAGCTGCCGCATTATGGTAGCAGTAATGAAAGGACACAGATTTATGAAAATAGTGAGTGTGATTATATCGGCAATTGCATTTCTTTTTTCTCTTTCAGGCTGTTCGGGATATCCGCACAGCAGTTGGCTGGAAGATGATAGCCTTGATAAGATCGCTGAAAAAAGATGTGAGGATATTGTTGCTGCACTTGAGAATAAAGATAGTAGTGCGATTAAAGCAATGTTTTCTCAAAAGGCAATAGAAGAAGCAGAAGATTTAGATGATGAAATAGAATATATTATAGAACATTATGAAGGAAGCTTGAAATCATTTAAAGGAACGACTTCCACCGAAGAAAATATTAACGGAAAGAGCAAAAAAACTACTGTGAAAGCCGACTACACCGTCATCACTGACAAACAAACATATGTCCTATTTTTTGTAGAAGTATCGAATACAGATGATGAGACGGAAAATGGAATATATAGACTCTGGCTATCTAAAGAGTCTGAGAAGGATGCTTATTATGGGCATTTTGATGCGGGTATCTATATTCCTGAGGAGTAATTCCTTTCATTTCAAACAAATCAGACAAGGATAGGATCGGCAGCGATTTCCTCAATTGTACAAACTCTTCCCTCATTTTAGAAATGAATTCTCTTGGATCTTTTTCAACAACAAAGAGAATAAGGAGCAGTGTAACCGCATCGCAGCAAGATTCATCAGATTCCAATTTTACGTAGCCTCTGCGTGACGTATCCAGCAGATTCGCCACTTTCTCTTGTGAAAACTTGTTTTGTTCTCTGATTTGCAGCAGATAAGCTCGAATGTAGTTCTTTACGAATAATTCAATTTCGTTTCGATTCATGATAATTCGACCTCTTTCGATTTTTTCTGCTATTATATCATGCCGTTATTCTGTAGACAATGAACCGCAGCTCACAAACCGAACTGCGGTTCACTTTTTCTTTGTAGAAATCTTTTTTTCATGCAGAAATTTGAGCAAATGCACTCTTGCATTTCACGTGGAAGTATGGTATACTAAGAGTGATAGAAGACCAGCTATAAAAAGTCAATACCCAAAATGAAAAATCAAGATAAATTTTGATGATTTTTCGGAGGGGTAGGCAAATAAGGTCTGTTCTCTTTGAGAATAACCTGATTCCGCAAAACTCAAATCGCTAAACAGTCGAAAAGACCAGATTATACACGATAAAAACAGCGTTTATCAGCCTTATTCCATTTCACCCAATGGGTGAAGTTTTGGAGCATTATAAGTAAGCGTAAAATAAATCCACGACTTCCAAACAATTGAACTTTGATGTATAATAAAGTCCAAGCAACTCTATAGAGCGGATGAGAAAGTCTAAGTAAGTCTATGGAGTGTGTTGGATCAAATTAGACACAGGAGGAAAAGAACATGGAAGAAACAACAACCATTACCGCAGTGAAGCAGGAAGTCAGGATGCGTGACTGGGCAGCGCAAATCGAAGCACAGCAGACAAGCGGAATGACAGTGCAGAAGTGGTGCGAAGAGAACGGAATCAATCCTAAGACATATTATTATCATCTTCGGAAGCTCCGTGAGAAATGTGTAGCATCAGCACCGGCAATCGTACCTTTAGCAGTGCCAAAACAAACTGACGGAATCCATATTGAGAAGAATGGCTTGCAGATCTCATTGCCCGTGGATATGCCGGCGGAAACACTGATCGCATTGGTGCATGAATTATGCTGAACAACCTTCCGCCCGATCAGCAGACATACATTGTTACAGGATACACTGATCTTCGGCGCTCCATAGACGGGCTTGCGACAATTGTTCAGGCACAGTTACAGCTTGATCCGTACAGCACGGCTTTGTTTTTGTTTTTGTTTTGCGGCAGACGATGCGACCGTATCAAAGGATTACTCTGGGAGGGGGACGGTTTTCTGCTTCTGTACAAAAGGCTCGACAATGGAAAGTTTCAATGGCCGCGTAATGAAACCGAAGCGTTACTGCTGACAACACAGCAGAGATGCCGGCTTCTGGAAGGACTCAAAATCGAGCAGCCGAAAGCAATACGGGAAGGCCGCAGAAGTGCCGTTTATTAATGCAGAATTTTTTGAAACTTTGAGCAAATGCACTCTTGCATTTCATGTGGAAGTATGATATACTAAGAGTGATAGAAAGGACGTGATTCCAATGGCAACCGAACAGGAAAAGAACCGGCGAGTGGCGGAGCAATTGCGGCTAATTGATGATGATTTTTTGCGGCTCTATTTCAACGACAATCCGGAAGGCGTGGAGTATATCCTAAACATCTTGCTAGAGCGTCACGATTTGAAGGTTCTGCATAGTGAAACACAGTGTGAATACCGTAGCTTGTCCGGACGTTCCGTTTCACTGGATATTTATGCGGAAGATATTGATGGAAAACGTTACAACATCGAAATCCAACGAGCGGATTCCGGAGCAACACCAAAGCGTGCCAGATTCCACAGCAGTATGCTGGATACCAAACTGCTCCAGAAGAAAGAGCCATTCCGCAATTTGGCGGAAACTTTCGTGATTATGCTGACAGAACATGACATTATGAAGCACGGCTTGCCGCTGTATCACTACGACAGAATTTGTCGAGAAACCGGTGTGTATTTAGAAGACGATTCGCATATCATATACGTAAACGGAGCTTATCAGAATCCGGATGATAGCATTGGCAGACTGATGCATGACTTTCAGTGTGTTGATGCAAAAGATATGTATAACGAAAAATTATCAGAACGCTTTCGATATTTCAAGGAAACCGAAGGAGGTATGGGTGAAATGTGTAAAGTTGTAGAAGAACGGGCGAAGGAATATGCAATGGAACAGCAGATTCAGAATATTTCCTCATTGCTTCTGCTAGACAAATTAACGCATGAAGAAATCGCAAATGCACTTCATGTGTCAGTAGAGCTTGTGGACGAGGTTGCAAGTGGAAAAGTCGCTTAAAATGACACTTTAGAAAATAAAGCGAACATCTATAATTTTAATTGAAACTGGCTATTCAACTTAACTTTCTAAATCGATTTTCAAATATCAAACGATAGCCCAAAATCGAGTGCCTCGCAAACGATAGCTCAACTTATGTACAAACAATGTCTGAAAGCAACCTCTAAAAACCAAACGATAACTTTGCTTATCGTTTGCGATTTGGCTTTCGATTTTTGCATTCATGAGCGATAGCAGATCTCTTGATTTTCAGCCGAAAAACAAAAAGCCTCGCAGAATTGCGGAATTTTCGGGCTTGATTTGTATTAAAATGAGAGTCTTTAGGCACACAAAATCACGTAATCGGAAAGGTTACGAAAACCACGTAATCACGTTATATAGCGTGGTTACGTGGTTTTTCTTTTGCAAATTTTGCCTGATTTTTCGGGAGTTCAAAGCGAATTTGACCGTGACCTGATTAAAATGCGTAGCATT
>PPYF01018221.1_pt1 | contig 13184 bp, 12 predicted proteins | sample 1559871 | NCBI WGS metagenome assembly PPYF01 (sample SAMN08240021, study PRJNA423297) | Human gut metagenome, whole genome shotgun sequencing project. | reverse complement strand
ACACCAAGGTTACCAACGCCGCCGTTGATACCAAGAGCAGTACCTTTTTCGGATTTAGGGAAGAAGTTGCCAATGTACGCCATGGAGGACGAGAAGTTGCCGCCCGCTAAACCGATAAGGACAGTCAAAATCATGAATGTCGTATAAGAAGTTGTTGTATCTTGAACGGCAAAGCCAAGCCATACAACAGGAACTAATAAAATAAGTGTGGAAATAAATGTCCAGTTCTTACCACCGATTAAGGCCGGCATGTAGGTATATACGAAACGTAATGTAGCACCTACAAGACCTGGTAATGCGGCTAATGTAAATAATTGATCTGTTGTAAAGTTAAAGCCAGCGCCATTTAGTTGTGCTGCAATGGTTGCCCATAAATACCATACACAGAATGAAAGGGTTAATGCAATTGTGGATATAACCAGGTTTTGTTTAGCAATTTTTTTACCAAACTTTTCCCAAAATTCTGGATTTTCTGGTTGCCAATTAGCCACAATTTCGCTACGGCTTGCCCCTACTTGAGGCATTTTTAGTTCTGACATGAGAGCTCTCCTTTAACTAAAACACATGTGATAAAGGGTAGATCTTTTCACACGAATATGTGGCACATCTCGTTTAAAAGCCTTGTAAAATGTGGTACTATAATAATAGAGAGTGTGCCTAAAATCACACCATTATTATATAGGACAGAATATAATGTGAATGTGACGAAAAACACACTTATATGAGAATTAATCGGTTATAATAGGGATAATATACGTAAAGTATATAGTATATGTGCCTTTTGTGCATGGCTGTTTGTGAAAGCTACTTTCACAAACAATATGGACAAATGACACTGAAAGATGCACGGTGATAGTATGGAACAGGAGTTAATTAACCAGTTACTTGCATTGCCAGGAGAAACAATTCACCTTGAAAAAGGCGAGTTTTTGTTTCACGAAGGTGATATAGCAGATCATTTTTTTATTGTCCGCGAAGGGCGACTTAGTATTAAGAAATTTGAGGCAAGTGGTCATATTTTTGCTCATCGGTTGGTGGGGCCAAATAATGTGCTTGGTGAAGTTCCTTTGTACGAGACGAACACCCGGACTTACGTGTTCAATGCGATTGCACGTGAAAAATGCTCGGTATATTCCATCCGTTATGATGTTTTGGAACCAGCCATTGCAAAGGACCATTCACTGGCCATTGCAATGATGAAAATCTATACACTTCATATGCGGCGACAACAAGCCAAATACAGAGATTTGTTGTTGTATGGCAAAAAAGGTGCATTCTATTCGACACTATTGCGTTTAGCTAATAGCTATGGTATTCAACGTGATGACGGTATCTATATAGACATCGCGTTAACAAATCAAGAGTTAGCTGAATTTGCTGCCACATCTCGGGAAAGTTTAAACCGCATGCTCAGTGAGTTACGAAAATTAGGCTATGTAGCCTATGATAAACACCATCTGGTAATCTGTGACTTAGATGCATTAATCGGATTACTCGATTTAGATAGCGACACGATCGACCCTAATATCAGTAATATCGAATAATTGTGGATATTCGCCCTTGTTGTTGGCATTGCTAACGCAAGGGCTTTTTTGTAGTTTTAAGGAGGACACGAGATGAGTTTATTGTCTCAGAAATTCAAGTTTCTTCGCAAGAAGGACGTATCTCCAAGCGGCCACCAAATCACAGAAGAAGGCGGTCGCGAATGGGAAAATTTTTATCGTGACCGTTGGTCCTACGATAAAGTAGTCCGCACAACACATGGCGTAAACTGTACTGGTTCTTGTAGCTGGAACATTTACGTTAAAAATGGCGTCGTAGCCTGGGAAAACCAAGCTACAGATTATCCGGAAACACCTGATGATATGCCGGACTATGAACCACGTGGGTGCCCTCGTGGTGCGACATTCTCTTGGTATTTATACAGCCCATTGCGCGTAAAATATCCATATGTACGCGGCGAATTGGCTGAGCTTTGGAGAGAAGCTAAGAAAACAGCTAAAAATCCTATCGAAGCATGGAAATCTATCGTAGAAGACCCTGAAAAAGCGAAAAAATATAAATCTGCCCGTGGTATGGGTGGCTTTGTGCGCTCCACTTGGGACGAAGCGACAGAAATCACTGCAGCATCTTTACTATATACAGCAAAAACATACGGCCCTGACCGCAACGCAGGCTTCTCTGTAATTCCAGCGATGTCCATGTTGTCCTATGCAGCAGGTGCTCGTTTCCTTAATTTAATGGGTGGTTCACCATTGTCCTTCTATGACTGGTATGCCGATTTGCCACCTTCTAGCCCTCAAGTTTGGGGTGAACAAACGGATACACCTGAATCTGGTGACTGGTACAATGCTGGTTACATCATGACTTGGGGTTCCAACGTACCGTTGACTCGTACGCCTGATGCTCACTTCTTGACAGAGGTCCGTTACAAAGGTACTAAGGTTGTATCCGTATCTCCTGACTATGCGGAATCTACAACTTCTTCCGATGCTTGGCTTAATGTGAAAGCCGGCACTGATGCGGCTCTTGCTATGGCAATGGGTCATGTTATCTTAAAAGAATATTACATCGATAAGGAAACTCCATACTTCAAAGAGTATGCTAAAGAGTTTACCGATATGCCATTCCTTGTACGCGTTGAAGACATCAACGGTGCAGTACAACCAGGTCGTTTCTTAAACGCTAAGGATTTAGGTAGCCAAGAAAAGATGTGACTGTTGTTAAGTTGCCATACTTTGGTGATGAAGAGCACGAAGGCGTTATTGAACGTGCTATTCCAACTATTACAGTACAAACTGTAGATGGTCCTGTAAAAGTAACTACTGTATATGACCTTATTCTTGCTAACTATGGTATCGATCGTGGTATTGGTGGTGAAGTGGCAACATCTTATACAGATGACACTCCTTACACACCTACATGGCAAGAAAAAATCACTGGCGTAAAAGCAGATATTGCTATTGCCACAGCTCGTGAGTTTGCAGATAATGCAGAAAAAACTAAAGGTCGTTCCATGATTATCATGGGTGGTGGTATCAACCACTGGTACCATGCGGATATCATTTACCGTACTATCTTGAACCTCATCATGTTCTGTGGTACAGAAGGTGTTAACGGTGGTGGCTGGGCTCACTACGTAGGTCAAGAAAAACTTCGTCCTGTTGAAGGTTGGGGCGGTATCATGACAGCTAACGACTGGAGTAAAGCTCCTCGTTTGCAAAATGGTACATCTTGGTTCTACTTTGCTACAGAACAATACCGTTCTGATTGCATCGATTTGGCAGACCGCGTATCTAAATTAGCTAAGCCTCGTTACCGTCACCCTGGTGATTACAACGTATTGGCTGCACGTTTAGGCTGGTTGCCATCGTACCCTACTTTCAATAAAGGCAGTCAAGAATTGATTAACGACGCTCGTGCAGCAGGTGCTGGTACAGAAGCAGAAATTAACCAATATGTGGCGCAAGCATTGAAAAATAAAGAATTACAATTCTGCGTAGAAGATCCAGCGGCTAAAGAAAACCACCCACGCAACTTGTTTGTATGGCGTGCGAACCTTATCGGTTCTTCCTCTAAAGGCCATGAATACTTCTTGAAACATTTACTTGGTACAAAACATGGTGTTCTCGAAGATGATGACGCACCAGTAAAACCAGAAGAGATCAAATGGCGCGAAGCAGATGAAGCTGGTAAGCTTGACCTCTTAATCGACATCGACTTCCGTATGGCGTCTACAGGCTTGTATTCTGATATCGTGTTCCCAGCGGCTACATGGTATGAAAAAGAAGACTTGTCTTCTACAGATATGCATCCATATGTACACGTATTCCAAGCGGCTGTTGATTGCGCATGGGAAACTAAATCTGACTGGGATACATTCCGTACCCTTGCTGAAACAGTATCTCGCGTAGCGAAAGAGTCTGGCTTCACAGAATACGAAGATATCGTAGCATTACCTCTTGGTCATGATAGCCCAGGTGAAGTGGCTCAACCAGAAGGTAAGGTTCTCGACTGGAGCAAAGGCGAATGTGAACCAATTCCTGGTAAAACAATGCCGAACCTCGTTCATGTAAAACGCGACTACAGTAAAATCTTTGAAAAATACATTGCATTGGGACCTAATATTGAAAACAAAATGGGTGCTCATGGCATGGCTTGGGATGTATCTGATGAATATAAGACATTATATGATCAAAATGGTGTCATCGATAATCCAGAATTCATTTCTCATGGCCGCCCTAGCATTTACGAATGTAAGGAAGCTTGTAATGCTGTATTGACATTGTCCTCTTGTACAAACGGTAAATTGGCTGTTCGCTCTTGGAAAGCAATGGAAGAAAAAACAGGCCTTTCTGGTCTTGAAAAGAACGCAAAAGGCCGTGAACAAGAAAAAATTACCTTCGATGACATGGTTCGTCAACCACGCTTCATTATTAGCTCTGTAACAAGTACTGGTAAGAACGATAAAAACCGTCGTTATTCTCCATTTACTACATCTACAGAAGATAAGGTACCATTCCGTACCGTAACAGGTCGTCAATCCTTCTATTGTGACCATGAAATGATGCGCGATTACGGTGAAGCTATGGCATTGTACAAACCGGTATTATCCTATAAACCAGTACAAGGTGACTACAAACAAGAAGGTGTTCCTGAAATCACATTGAAATACTTAACACCACATCACAAGTGGTCTACACATAGTATGTATTTCGATAGCCAACAAATGTTGACATTGTTCCGCGGTGGTCAAACTATTTGGCTCAACGAAGACGATGCAGCAGAAATCGACGTTAAGGATAATGATTGGGTAGAAGCTTTCAATAAAAACGGTATCGTTGCAGCTCGTGCTGTAGTTTCCCCACGTATCCCTCGCGGTATTTCCTATATGCACCATTCCCAAGACCGTCACATCAACGTTCCTGGCGCGAAAGTTAAGAAACAACGCGGTGGTACGCATAATGCACCAACTCATATTCACATGAAACCGACACACATGATCGGCGGTTATGGCCAATTGAGCTATGGCTTTAACTACTATGGCCCAACTGGTAACCAACGTGATATGACAATTGTGGCTCGTAAAATGAAGGAGGTAGATTGGCTTGAAGATTAAGGCTCAAGTATCTATGGTCCTAAATTTGGATAAGTGTTTGGGTTGTCATACATGCTCTATCACTTGTAAAAATACATGGACGAACCGCGAAGGCGCGGAATATATGTACTTCAATAACGTGGAAACTCGCCCAGGCGTAGGTTACCCACGTCATTGGGAAGACCAAGAAAAATGGAAAGGCGGCTGGACATTAGATAACTCCGGTAAATTAGCTCTTTCTACAGGTTCTAAAACAAATCGTTTGATGAAATTATTCTTCCATCCTGAACAACCAGAATTGAAGGATTACTTCGAACCTTGGACATATGACTATGAAACATTGATTCATGGTGGTCGTAAAAACAACCAACCAGTTGCTCGACCTCGTTCCCTTGTGACGAAACAAAAAATGGAAGTTACTTGGGGCCCTAACTGGGATGACGATTTGGCTGGTGGTCAACATGCTCGCTCTGATGTGAACTTAACTAAGATGGGCCAAGATATCGTATTTGACTATGAAGAAGTATTCATGCGCTACTTGCCTCGTCTTTGTAACCACTGCTTGAACCCTGCATGTGTAGCTGCATGTCCATCCGGCGCGATTTATAAACGCGACGAAGATGGTGTGGTTCTCGTATCTCAAGATGTATGCCGCGGTTGGAGACATTGCGTTCCATCTTGTCCATACAAAAAAATCTTCTATAACTGGGAAACTAATAAAGCTGAAAAATGCGTATTCTGTTACCCACGCTTAGAAAATGGCTTGCCTCAAATCTGTGCTGAAACTTGTGTAGGTCGTATGCGCTATGTTGGCGTTGTATTCTACGACATGGACAAAGTTGAAGAAATGGCAGCTACAAAAAATGAACAAGACATTTACGAAAATACATTAGATTTGATTTTGGATCCTCATGATCCAGAGGTTATCAAAGCGGCTCGTGCAGAAGGCATCTCTGAAGCATGGATTAAAGCAGCTCAAAAATCTCCTGTATACAAACTTGTTAAAGAATGGGGCGTGGCATTGCCATTGCATCCTGAGTATCGCACATTGCCAATGGTTTGGTATGTACCACCACTCAGCCCAATCTTGCAACGTGTAACATCTGATGTATACTTGCCTGATGCGCATGAAATGCGCGTACCTGTACAATACCTTGCTAACTTGTTTACAGCAGGTAATACAGAAATTTTAGCTCGTACATTGCAACGTGTTCTCGACATGCGTGAATACATGCGTCGTCGTGAAACAGGTGACGGTCCTATCGATCACAATGTGGAGTTAACAGAGGATCAAATGTACGGTATGTACAAATTGTTGGCATTGTCCAAATAAAAGCAAAAGAAATTTACGACTATTGTAAGCCAAAATTGGAATACATTAGAGAACGCTTCATTGAGGCTAAATTGCCTTATGCATTCTTGTTTGATATTATCTTGTCTGTTGCAAATGGATTGGAGGACGGTGCACGATGAATCTATTCCTTTGGGGCGCTTTGCCTTACATCGCTTTCACCTTCTTAATCGTAGGTACTTTGGTTCGTTTCTTCTACTTTGAAAGAAACTGGACTACAAAATCGAGTGAATTTTTAGAGAAAAAACAATTGCGCATTGCCAATCCATTGTTCCACTTTGGCTTGCTTTGCGTTATCGGTGGTCACGTAGTAGGTGTGTTAATCCCTAAAACTTGGACTGCTGCAATCGGTATTAATGACCATATGTACCATGAAGGTGCGTTATACATGGGTGCTGTAGCGGGTATCATCTTCATCGTAGGCTTCTTGCTTTTGATGAAACGTCGCTTTACTGTGCCTGCTATGAAAGTTAATACATCTGGCCTTGATAAATGGTTATACTTGTTCTTAACATTAGCTATTTTTAGCGGTATGGCTGGTACATTGCTTAATGCATCTAGTTTCTTTGATTACCGCGTATCCATCGGCCCTTGGTTCCGTAGCCTAATCTCCTTTATGCCGGATCCATCCTTGATGGAAGGCGTACCATTCATGTTTAAATTCCACATGTTAGCGTGGATGGTGGTAGCTATTATCTTCCCATTCAGCCGTTTGGTACACTGCTTGAGTGTTCCACTCAACTACTTAGCACGTCCGTTCATCGTATATCGCAAACGTGATCGTGTGTAATTGAATAGTTGAAACTTTATATCGGTTGCATACGGTATACTAGTTTCTCTAATAGCCCTCATGGTTGTGAAAGCTGTCGCTTTTACGGCTGTGAGGGCTTTTAGTGTTTATCTGCTCTTGGATAGTATTTAAAGTCTATATTGTAATATGGGCATATTCCTGCTATATGAGTAACATTCATATTTTTATTTGAGATTGGTATACATTTTTACTTTACTATGAGAATGAAAATTGGTATTATCTTATATGGTATTATTTTAAATTATATAGTTAAACGTGAGGAGTCTCGATAATGGCAGAAGTAGTGAAGAAACAATTTAAGAGTAAGTATCATATTCTTATTTGGATCGCTGTATTAGCACTTATTTTAATGGGAATGGTAGAATATGGGTATGTGACTAGTGGCAGATCATTTGGTAACTGGAAGGTTCATTTAGGTTTAAAATATGGCAAAATCCGTATCTCGTAAGAAAGCGATTTGGATTCATCGTTTAAATCTTATTGCCATCATTGCAGCAAACATTCATGTTCATGGTTTTGGTCGTTTGTCCAAAATGGTACCATTCTTACCTGTATTTGATGTATTAACATATGCATTGGTAATCTACTACATCTACTGGATGATTAAACAAAAATAATACTAAGAATGTAGTATATATTTTTTATAAATAGAAGCTCTCGTCTATTACTAAGAGATGAGAGCTTTTTTCGTACCTATCTTTACTTATTAGTGCATAAGAGATGGTCTTTTTTTCTTGTTTACGATACAATATATAGGTAAGTTATCTTAATATATTTAGGTAAATATATTCTAAATAATGTATATTATTTAATTGCTTGAAGGTTGTATGGATATTTCATGGAAGCGCATCATCTATTTGATTTGCGTTATACAAGTCGGTGCGGGCATTACTATTATCGGCGTATTATCATTTATACCTTTATATTTGGTAGATCTAGGGCTGACCAATCAAGGAGCGGCTGCTATGTGGGCTGGTCTTGTATCTGGTGTAACACCTTGTATGGTAGCCTTGAGTGCTCCCTTTTGGTCCAGGAAAGCCAATGAACTAGGGCCTCGGCGGGTGATGATGTTCATCCTTGCCACTCTGATGCTAGCTGTAGGGGCTGCCGGTTTTGCACAAACGCCGAGTCAGCTATTAGTGCTGCGTACCTTACAAGGCTTAGTGGGTGGTTTTGTACCCATTGGACTTGGTATCATTGTATTAATCACACCAGAGGAACGCGTACCATGGGCGATGGGATTGTACCAAGCATCGATGGTGATGGGGCTTGTTTTTGGCCCTCTTATGGGTGGTCTTGCTGCCGATTTATTAGGCTATCGGGCTCCGTTCTTTATGTTTTCTATCTTATCAGGCTTGTGCTTGTTAGGTGTGTACCTACTCATGCCTAATCTACAGCATACGCATAAGGTAGATAGTAATGAGTCCCAATGGTCATTAATTAAATCATTTCTTGCTATCCCACGTGTACGATTGCTCGTAGTTATGCAATTTTTATGTAATTTTGGTATTACCGGTATAGGTCCTATATTGCCACTCTACATTAAACACTATATGCAAGTAAATGATGATTTTGTGGCTACCATTGTAGGTGTTATTATCTTTGGAGCCGGTCTGTTTAGTGCACTAGCATCGATTTCAATCGGGCGCATTACTAAATGGATGTCTATGCCGAATATATTATTGACGGCCACCTGTGGTGTAGGCGGATTTTTTATCCTCCAATATCTTATGCCAAATGTGTGGAGCTTAGGTATATTTAGAACCATTGCAGGATTCTTTATGGGCTTTATTACGCCTATAGCGAATACTTTGATTTCAAAGGCTGTTCCCAAAGAGCGGCGAAGTATTGTCTTTGGTGCTGTATCTAGTGTAGCCATGATGGGCAATGTGTTGGGCCCTATGATTAGTGGTATGATCGCTAATTGGTTTGGTTATGGCATGGTATTTTGGAGTACTGCTAGTATCTTTTTTATAGCCGCTATATTTGTGTGGCGTAGCCTGTTGCGTGAGAGTATCTAGATGTCTGGATAGTGACAGGTTTATTGTTTGAGATTATGTGTATTGAGAGAGTTCATCATGTTATTAAAACAATTGGAGTATTTTATTTCTGTTGTAGAGCATAACAGCTTTACACAGGCAGCCTATGAGCACTATGTGTCTCAGTCGGCTATTTCACAACAAATTAAATCCTTGGAGGCTAGCCTTGGCGTTCCATTAATGATACGTGAAAAGCGTAGCTTTCATCTAACACCGGCTGGTGAATATTTATATCGAAATGGTAAACAGCTGATGACTCGCGTCAAAAATTTACAAGATGAGACGGTGCGTGTCGGTAAAAATGAGCGTAAGTATTTGCGTATTGGCTATTTAAATCGCTATAGTGGCATTGCATTGCAGCAGGCATTAATGCGTACTACAAAACGGTATCGTGACCTCGATGTGCGTATGTATAGTGGCAGCCATTCTGAATTGAATCAAATGCTCGATGATAATTTGGTGGATATCATTTTTAATGACTATTGGCAAATTAAGTCGGATAATGATTATGTAGCATATCCTATTAGTAAGGCCACCGTTATAGCAGAGGTGCCCAAGGGGTATACCCCGGAGGGGTCTGTAGAGCTGAAAGAATTATTAGATTTGCCGTTAATTCTTGTATGTCATGATGACCAACGGTTAGATGAAGAGGAAAACTATCGAAAATCGATGGGGTTTATGGGATCGTTCCTACAAGTTAAAAATCTTGAAGAAGCCCGTTTTCTCGTTGGTGCTGGACAAGGTATATTATTGGTAGACCGATTCAAGTATCTAGTGGATACCATTCCAGGTATTGAGCGAAAATGTATATTAAATAATGGTAAACCTATAGAAAAGGATTACTATTTCTATGTGAGTTCACAAAATCCTAATACCTATGCAGAGGCATTTAAAGATATTTTTCTACAGGTTCTCGATGAGTTTTAAATAACAACATATATGAATAAAACAGGTATCGCCTAAAACCACACAGCTTTATGGTGTAGTGATTTCAGGCGATACCTGTTTTGTGTTTATATGGACAGCATCATTAGAATGCCATCATAGACGAGCTTTATGCCATATATGATTAATACGGTACCGCATACGCGATTGATCCATACGAGATGGGATATCTTAATTTTCTTAGCTAGTACATACATGGTTCCAGCAAGGAATCCAAACCAAATCGGTGTCATCGCGAGAAATCCAAAGAAGAAGTGATATATGCTTTCAGCAGGAATATTAGCGCGAAAGGCGCCGAGCATCATGGATGCATCGATGACTGCTTGCGGATTGCCCCATGTAACGAGAAGTGCCATTAACAGGATATTTTTGATGGGGATGTTCGTATCAACCTTTTTGAGTGAAGGTGTAGTTTTAAATGTTTTGTATCCTAGGTAGGCTACGAGCAAGCCGCCTGCAATGAGAATGATCAGGTTGAAGACTGGCCATGCCTCGAGGAGCGCCCCAATGCCGTAAAAGGCCGCCATACTCAAGGTCATATCGAATAGGCCAATGATAGTGATAGTTAACAGGATACGTGGCAATGGTTGGACGAGGGCCGTATTAATGATAAATAGATTTTGCATCCCAATCGGTGCAAACGTGGCGAGACCTACTAATAAACCTTGCAGGAAATACATAGATAATCCTCCTTTCTTGATGGATGATACGTTTAGGTAAATTTGGTACGTATAATAAAAGAATAGACCCCTGTGTAGTGTTATAAAGTACTACATAGAAATCTATTCTGTATTAAACGAAGCTTTATTCTATTTTACCATAAACCGATAACATGTTGCATCCCTAGGCTGACGAGGGTGATGCAAATCCAGCATACAGCGCCTAATGCAAGGGCACTACCACCAGATTTGATAAGCTTAACAAGATTTGTATTAAGCCCAATAGCAACCATGGCCATGGTGATAAAGTATTTAGAAATAGTTTTGAATATGTCTAAGAAGTGAATATCTACATTTGCATAGGACAATACAGTTGTAATAAGAGAACAAATGACAAAGTAAAGAACGAACTTAGGGAAGATTGCTGCAATATTAACAGATTCAGCGTTATCACTTGCCTTAGCCGCTTGTTTGGCTTTGTACACTTGATAACTAGCAAGACCTAAACAGATGGGGATGATTGCCAATGTACGTGTCAATTTAACGATGGTTGCATATTCAAGAACTTGCGTGCCTGTGCCCTTCATGCTATCCCAAACAGCAGCAGTAGCTGTTACGGATGATGTATCGTTAACGGCTGTGCCCGCAAAGAGGCCAAAGCCCATGTTAGACAACCCAATAGCATCGCCAAGAGGTGGGAATATGAATGCAGCGACTACGTTGAAGAAGAATACAACGGAAATAGCTTGTGCAATATCTTGATCGCTAGCTTTCACAACAGGCGCCGCCGCAGCAATGGCACTACCACCACAGATGGAAGAACCGACACCAATCAAAACGGCTGTGTTAGAATCGATATGCGTGGCTTTGAATATGATGTAAGAAATGATAAGCGATGTGGCAATGGTTGAGATGATAATTGGTAAGGAAACCCAACCTACATGCAATACTTGGGTGATGTTAAGACCAAAGCCGAGAAGGATAACGGCCCATTGTAGGATTTTTTTAGACGTAAATCCAATGCCGGCGCCCGTTTTTTCTCGTTTCCAAGATGTGAATAATGAACCAATAATAATACCGAGGATAATAGCGAAGATTGGACTGCCGATAAAATGAAAATGCTGTCCTAATAGCCAACATGGAATGGCTAGAATTGCACAGAGCAATATGCCTGGCAGTGTTTTTGCATTGATACCCATCATAAAACCTCCTAACTGTACCTACTTGGTACATACATCGCTGTGGTATCGCGCAGGATGTATAAATAAACTACTACTTAATAGTAACATAATCGGGGGAATTAATCGAGGGGGATTCCTCATTAAGTATCTTGTATACATAGCTTATAGTATTGTATCTTATGGTGAAAGTTTTATATAATCTTATACGGGATAATTATACTTAATGAAATATGATTCCTAGTAAAATACGTAGAGAACATCAACATGTCTCATAGAATATGCGAGGTGCATTATGATTGATATTAATGGTATCATTGAAAAAAACAAAGAATATGTAGCTAAACATCCTGAGCTTGCTCAAAAGGGTTTAACTAGTCATCCTACAAAGAAATTAGCCATTGTAACATGTATGGATACGCGTTTAGTGGGGATGCTCGAAGAATCCTTAGGATTTGATCGCGGCGAGGTTATCACCATTAAGACGGCCGGCAATAGCGTAACGCAACCGATTGATAACATCGTTCAAAGTCTTGCGTCACCATCCATTATTCCCAAGAGGCATGGGATTCTACGGGGGGATGATGGATCCTGATACAGGGGAATTCCGCTATATTGAGGTTTAATCTAGTAACCCGATGAGCTTGTTACAATTGCAAATTTGAGTATAGAAATAGAGGGTCCCTTTCCTCGCTCCACCGGCCGGGTCTGACTACGGCCTACGGCCTTCGCAGGGCCAAAGTCGCTGTGGAAAGGGACCCTCTATTTCTATTTACTTTGAATGTAAACTAGCCTCATCGGGTTGTATTTATAACCACAATGTAGCGGAATTCCTCTGCATTTAATGAGAGAGAACACCGGCCGGGTCTGACTCCGGCCTACGGCCTTCGCAGGGCCAAAGTCGCTGTGGAAAGGGACCCTCTATTTCTATTTACTTTGCGTGTAAACTAGTCTCATTGGGTTATGCTTACCCGCTCAATATAGCGGAATCTCTCTATATTTAAGAGTGGAATGTCGCTGCGAAGGTATGAGTGGCTCTTGCTATAGCGAAAATTGTCAACCTGTATAGATTGTATATAGTTGACTGTTCTATTTGTAAGTTT
>PPYF01548000.1_pt1 | contig 13186 bp, 8 predicted proteins | sample 1559871 | NCBI WGS metagenome assembly PPYF01 (sample SAMN08240021, study PRJNA423297) | Human gut metagenome, whole genome shotgun sequencing project. | reverse complement strand
CGATAATGTCGAAGCCACGTTCGCAGAATGTGCAATATGAGATAACCGACAATTTCCTGAAATTTTGGTTCAATTATTTCGACCGCAATCAGACATTGGTCGAAATAGGCAATTATGACCGCCTTCGTGAAATCGTTTTGTCAGATTATCCGACATATTCCGGCCATATCCTTGAAAAATACTTCCGGCTCAAAATGATGGAAAGCCACGATTATATGAACATCGGCTCGTGGTGGGAGCGTAAAAAAGGCAAAGACGCCAACGAAATAGATATAGTCGGTATCAAGATTGATGACAAGAGTGCTGTTGTCGCCGAAGTTAAACGCCAGCAACGTAACTACGACCATAAGGCATTTATGGAGAAGGTAGAGCGTATCAAGTCCTGTCTCCTTATGAAATATGATGTCGAGACAATGCTATTGACTTTGGAGGAGATGTGATTACAGAGCGAATACATGCTGCGCCTTCAACGATTTTCCTATTTTGTAAATTGTACTATGGTCGGAGTTTTCGGTTATGCTCTTCAATCCGGATGGATGGCGGTTTTGATGACGCCGTCGGCGCGGTTGGCGAAGAGGGTGTAGGCGTCCTGTATGCGGCTGAGAGGGTAGCGGTGGGTAATCAGATGGGTAGTGTCAATTTTGCCTTCGGAAATCAGTTGCATTATTTTATCGCAGTCGCAGGCATCTACGCCCCCGGTCTTGAACGTGAGGTTCTTGCCATACATCCACGGCAGCGGCAATGTCTGCTCTTTCTCATAGAGAGCGACAATCGTGACAATTGCATTAGGACGGGCACAACGCCATGAAAGTTCAAACGTGTCCTCACCTCCGGCAACCTCAATTACGCGGTCGGCACCACGCTCCTCTGTGAATGACTTAAGGACTTCAAGGCATTCTGTCGGCTCGACTACATCGACATCCGGATAATGCTGCCGCACGAATTCGCGGCGGCTCTCGTCGGCCTCGCAAACTACTATATGACGGGGCTTATACAGCTGCACACATTCCAGTGTGCATAATCCGGTCGGACCGGCACCGATGATCAGCACGGTATCTTCCTCCGAAATTTCAGAAATCTTGGCCGCCCAATACCCGGTGGCAAGGATGTCGCCGACAAACAGTGCCTGTTCGTCGCTGACGTTGTCGGGAATTTGAGTCAGACCATTGTCGGCGTACGGCACGCGGACATATTCCGTCTGACCGCCATCGATGCGACATCCCAACATCCAGCCGCCGGAGGTGCAGTTGTTCACGTAACCTCGCTTGCAGTAGAAACACTCGCCGCAGAACGTCTCGACATTCACAGCGACCCTATCTCCCGACCTGACCTTTTTGACATCTGACCCGACTGCCTCCACGACGCCCACCATTTCATGTCCCACGGTAATGCCGACCTCTGCCTGCGGCACAGCCCCATGCAGAATATGCAGGTCCGACGAGCATATGCTCGAAAGAGTCACCCTTACCACGGCATCCTTCGGATCCAAAACCTCCGGCATCGGTTTCTCAATCAGCTCAAACCGCCCCGGCGCAGTATAAGTCAATGCTTTCATCTTAACTTTTTTGTTCTTTTAAATTGCCTCCACCTAACGCATCATCCTCTCAATCTGAAAGGTATGGGAATCAGTCGTACTATTCAAAATATTAAACATCTTCGTTATTGCATCCACAGTTTATAATGAACAGGCATCGCTTGTCCATGAAATGCATCGTGGATGCGTCCCAAAACTGAATATGGGTCGGCCTCAATGAAAGATTTGAAATCAGAGTTGTACAAGCATCTATTTGCTCGATTGGTAGCCATTTGAAAATTAGGATATTGTTATTGCAAAGGTATTAAAAATGTATTAGAAGAGCGTAGTTCTCCAATGAAATGTGCTGATAAAATAAGCAAAACATAGAAAAACATAGATAAAGGAACATGTTATAACCCACGGAATTGTGCGCCATGTGGAGTGGCGCTTTATTTATGACTGCGTATTATTTATGATTGCGCAGATATTCCTTTATGTCAATTTTTGCCTGGGAGATGTCCGGATTGGAGAGTATGGGAATCAATTTATCAACCTCCTCAATGGGGCGGTTCCACCATTGCAGACGCTCGAGCAAGTCGATCATTTCATCGTTGAATCTGCGGCGTATGACTCTTGCCGGATTGCCGACGGCTATCGAAAAAGGCGGAATGTCGGATGCAACCGTGGCGTTTGTGCCGATTATGGCTCCGTCGCCAATCTGTACGCCGGGCATTATCGTCACATTCTGTCCGATCCACACATCGTTGCCGATAACCGTGTCACCTTTGAGCGGCAATTCATCCATTACCGGAGCGATCGCTCCACCCCAGTCGCCTCCCATTATGTAGAACGGATAGGTCGTGGCGCAGTCCATCCGATGGTTGGCGCCGTTCATGACAAAGGTAACCCCCTTGGCAATAGCGCAGAAGTTCCCGATTATCAATCTGTCGCCGATGAATTCATAGAAATGCGTGACGTGCTCCTCAAACCTGTCGGCCCCGTCGATATCATCATAATACGTGTAGTCACCGATAATGATTCTCGGATTCTTCACCACATTCTTTATGTAGCAGAGGCTCGGAATTGCAGGATTGGGAAATGCCTTGTCTTTGTCAGGATATGTTTTCATGGCTATTGAAGGCTTTGGGGGATTATTATTTTCTCTTTGTTTTCTTTTGGAGTAAGACGAAAATTTGCGACCTTTGCTCCGATGTTAATTGATGATACATATTGACAATACAAAATTAGTTAATCTCAGGGAGACTTCGGTCTCCTTTTTTTTGTATTGTCAGTTGAAAGTTTCCTTTTGTGCGACTTAATAATCGGATTGGGGAGGGGCTGTGGGCTTGTGAAGCCCCATCCCCAATCCGCCATTAAGTCTCGTGTCTCAAAAAATATGGGGCTATTCAGAACGAGAATTTTTGCACTTCGTTATTGAATCTTCACACGCAAGAAACTCAATTTTTACTCTCCTAAAAGCGTTTTCTTCCGACAAATCGATAATTTTGCACTTGCCAGTTGAGAGTAGGTGCGGTGAAAGAGCGGAATAATCTCCGTAAAAATGCGGTGAATATTTGGCGGATTCGCCGCAAAACATTAAATTTACGACATGAGAAAGATGCAAGGACATAGTTGCTATATCTGGCAGCGAGAAAACTGGCCGGATTTCAGATGGGATTCTGAGGCATTGCTTGAGCCCATGAGCCACCTTAGTCATATACACGGACTTCTGAACGGCCGTATGTCGATGCTTGGCTTTAATGAAAAAAGCCAATCATTGCTGTCGGCAATGACCGATGAGTTAATTAGTTCGTCGGAGATTGAAGGCGTGCTTCTCAATCCTAAATCAGTGAGAAGCAGTATCGCCAGACGTCTTGGATTAGAGGATGAGGGATTGCTCGCTGAAGACCATTATGTTGAAGGTCTTGTCGATGTGATGCTCGATGCAGTGCATAACTACAGAGCACCTTTGACAGCCGAGCGCCTCTTCGGATGGCACGCAGCTCTGTTTCCTTTAGGTCGAAGCGGCATGCACAGCATTAACGTAGCCGACTGGCGAAAGGGAGAAGAACCTATGGAGGTCGTTTCCGGGGCTTTCGGACACGAAAAAGTGCATTATGAGGCTCCGGCATCGGCTGATCTCCCGGCAGAAATGGCGCGGCTAATCGATTGGTTCAACAGGTCCGACCAGTCGCCCTTTATAATGGCAGCTGTGGCCCATCTATGGTTTGTGACCATTCATCCGTTTGATGATGGCAATGGTCGCATAAGCCGCACAATTGCCGATATGCTGCTTGCCCGTCTCGATTTGGGTTCCGGTCGATATTACAGTATGTCTGCAGAAATCAATCGTAACAAGAAGGCGTACTACGAAATACTGGAGCGCACGCAGAAAGGCAATCTCGATATTACCGAGTGGATTCTGTGGTTTTTCAATTGTCTTGAAAAAGCAATTACGCGAACTTCGACAGTTGTCGAGCGTACATTGGAAAAGGCAGCTTATTGGGATAAGTTTCGGGATGTCGAAATCAACGAACGGCAGCGCACAGTCATCAACCGTCTTTGGGATGGATTTGATGGGAAACTGACCACCTCCAAGTGGGCCAAAATTTGCAGTTGCTCTCAGGATACGGCCCTCCGCGACATCAACGACCTCATATCCAAGGATATGCTCCGTGACAGCGGAGAGGGCGGCCGTAGCACCAACTACCTACTACCCGAGTAACCCGCCTCAATAATCAGAGAATAGTAGCGATTTTGCGTATATTGGCAAGCCGATTCATAAATGAAGAGTCTGATTTTGCGACCTGCATATTATATGCGCTTTGCAACTTCAAGAATAACTCGGCCTCAATGCCCCAAGCAGCCTCCAACAACAGGGCTAATTCTGTATTAACAGCGCGTTTACCATTGATAACTTCATTGAGAAGAGAGGGCGAAACACCGATTTGATTCGCAAGTTTCGCTTGTGAAAGATTCGATGCAGCATATTAGACCAATTGACTACCAATAGTTTGAGGCTTAAATGGTAGGAAAGTCTGATTTTGTTCCTTTTTCTGCGCTGAACTTTTGCAAAGATAATGCGTTTTTCCGGTACAAGGAAACAAATGGGAAGACTTTGATAAAAAAGGTGATTTTTGGGTGCGATTTTGTAAGTCTTTCAATGATATTTACGAAAGATGTTGTAGGGTGTTTCATCTGTTATTATGTTGTGATTATACCGCAGATTATTTCTCCAAGATTGCATACGAAGTGACTTATACCGATTGCTGGCGAAAAGAAAAATCAGTCGGGTAAATCTTCCTTTTCCCTCTGTTTAACTTAACTTTATTGCCCGTGTATATAATAACGGTCATTAAAGTCAAGTTGAGTATCTTTTTCTTTTGGCAAGCCAATAATTATGCGCATTCGTTGGCTATTTCAAAACATATTACTACTTTTGTATTGTAAATGTCAATATAGTGAATATAATAGCGATATATAGTGTTTAATCATCAGTATAGTGATATATAAATATGAAAGATTTGTTTGAATACTCCACTCCTGAACTGGTACGCATGTTGGGTACTCGTTTTAAGGAATATAGAATGCGGTGCAATCTGACACAAAAAGAAGTGTCGGAACTTTCAGGTGTCGGGCTTACTACCATACACAAGTTTGAAAATGGCACGGCAGGCAACCTTTCATTGTCAACATTTATTCTCTTGTTGAAGGTGGTAGGTCAGATTAATTCTTTAGACGATATTTTGCCGGAATTGCCCGAATCGCCTTATCTTATGCGTGAAAATGAGAAAAAAGCGCAACGAATCAGACACTCTAAATAAGACATACAGATATGATGAAGTCGTTAAAAATAATACTTTGGGAAGAAGAAGTTGGTCGTTTGGCTTGGGATGAACGCCGACATCTTTCTTATTTCACATATAATCCCGATTTTATCAGAAAAGGATTGAATATATCCCCTTTGGTTGCACCTGTTGATGGTACCAGAGGGCTGTTGCCTGTTTGGGGTGAAGAAGCCAAGATTTACCAGAAGCTTCCGGCATTTGTCGCAGATTCATTGCCTGATGCCTGGGGTAACCCGTCAGCCGAAAGCGATTATTGCGATAAACAGAGAAACAGGAGAGATACGAAGCGGTCAAATTGCAGCTTTGGAAGGATATGACTATTATCTTCTCAAATTTGGTAACTCCGAATATTGTTCGGCAGAATTAGAAATGACTTATTATAAGTTGGCGACTATGGCAGGTATCAATATGATGCCGTCAATGTTATATTCAGTGGATGGAAACAATCATTTTTTAACCAGACGGTTTGATCGTAATGGTGGAAAAAAGATTCATACACAGACTTTGGCTGCCATATATCCCGATGCAGAGAGTTATGAGCAATTGATATCTGTTTGCCGTAAGCTCCGTCTGCCTGATGCGGATTGTCAGGAAGTATTCCGAAGAATGGTCTTCAATATTCTGTCGAATAACACAGATGACCATAACAAGAACTTTTCATTTATTATGAATGAAGATGGTGCCTGGCGTCTTGCTCCTGCATACGATATTACCTACATCATTGACAGGGGCGGTTATTTGCCGAACAAGGAGCATTGCATGTATATTCGAGCCAAACTGTATGACATTACACGCTCGGATGTTATTGAATTTGCCCGTGATAACGGAATTCGTCGCCCCGATGCTATCATCAGAGATGTCGTTTCCTCATTGAAACAATTCCGTACAATAGCAGTTGAAAATGGGGTATCGGAGTCGTGGATGGGCAGAGTTGAGTCAACTATCGCCAACCACCTGAAAGCATGGGACGAATGGGAATGCGAAGCCGAAGATGTTGCAATGGAAATCGATGGACACACCATCAGCAATATGCGTGTTGAGCAAACTTATAAAGGGAATTAAGAATGCAGACTTTGCCTATATAGAACAAATTGGTTTGGCAAATCTTACGACTGAGTATTTGAAAACTCTGGTGGAAAGATATTTCAAACTATATTAAGCTATGCTGCCTAAAAGGGAAAATAATTCGTGTAATCATTTGAAACATTAATGCCATGTTTTCTAATATTGATTTTAATTCATCTCATAGGTAAAGGAATGAAAGTTTGAGATATGTCTATTTACGCATCTTTGGAAAATAGCTATAGACGACCAACAAGGATATACAACTTATCAAAATTCAGAAGTATTTACATATTTGAACACTAAGTCATGAAAAATATCAATATAGAAAAGGTTAAGGAAGTATACAACAATACCTGGCGCTCATATACTGAAATGCAGTCTAACTTGCCATGGTTTGAAGATTTCAGACAGGAAGTAGAGACATTGAAAGGTTACCGAGGTAGAGAAATCTTGGAATTGCTGCAAAACGCTGATGATGCAGGTAGTCCGAAAGCCTGTATCTCTCTCAATACTCATTCAAATACCATCACGATAACTAATTTTGGGGAAGGTACAATACCTTTTTCTTTCGAAGGTTTTCGAGCCGTAATGCTTTCAAATCTGAGTCCGAAAGAAAGCAATGGGGAGGAAAGACTCATTGGGGCAAAAGGATTGGGATTCAAGTCTGTTCTTAATTGGGCGGAGAAGATAGAACTGCAGAGTAATAACATAAAGCTTACTTTCGGTACAGAACAAGCCATGTTCAAGTGGAAGGAACTGAAAAAGAGACTCTATATCCAACAAGAAACTATCAAAGACCAGGAAGAAATGGCTGCCCAGCAGGGACGCTGTGTTCCAATCTCTATTTTGAGGTTGCCGGACATTGAGGAAGTGGAAGCGGAAGATGACAGGACCTCGATAGTTTTGCATTATAAGCCTGAAACACAATCATTAATAGATAGTCAACTCAGAAAATTTACACCAGAATCGTTACTATTTCTTCATCATCTCAAGGAACTTGAAATTATAATTGACGATAAAAGAGCTTGCTATACTCTTTCCGGTAAAAGTGAAGAAAAAGGCATCTCTACCGCATCATTGAGCGTAGAATCCGAAATAGAAGGTATCTCCGCCAATGAGAGCCAATGGGCATTGGCACATGACTTTGGCCGTGAATGTGGAAAACGATACGAGGCTGCGGCTGCTATCAATATATTCATGCGCAATATCGCCGAGCAATCGCATTTCCTGTATTGTTTTTTCCCTACTAAGGTTAAAATCGGAATGCCTTGCATACTTCATGCGACACTTGAGCTTGATGCCACACGCAACGCCTTGATAGAGGCAAGCAAACTCAACGATAGGATGATGGACAAACTTGCTGGCTGTATTGAAATCCTTTGCGAATATCTCAAACAAAATGAAAACCATATCGACTGGGCTCCTTACCTAATGATGCATCCTCAATCATTTGATGAGAACTATCTTAAAATCCTTAAGAATAATTTATCCCGAAGAGCTAGCGGGAAAAAACTGATTCCTACAATTGGCGGTGAGTATTGCAGCGAAGAAGAAACTTATTATTACACGAACCAAATCTTTAAAGCGGTAAGGGTTAGAGGTAAGGATTTGTTTGCTAAAATGCGTCTTGATGGAGCGCCTACAAGTCTGGTCTGGAGAGAGGATCCTGATATAAAGAGTCATGTGGAGGATTATTGCAATAATGTGTTGAAGGAGGACTATGATGCTTTGGCCGATTTTATTTGTATGCTTTTGGAATACCATAAAATACATTTGGTTGCTGAAAAATACGAAATACTACCTGACCCTGATGGAAACATAATACACCAGAATGTAGGAAGTAAGCCGTCTGATGAAATTTTAGCGCATGTCAACACAGGTGAAAGAATAGACAATATTCCTTCCTTCCGACGACTCAGATATGTATCTCCGAAGCTGATCGCATGTCTTGTTGAGCGATTGGAGATGAAGGGAGATTTGCGAAATCGTGAAGTTGCAAACCGTCTGTCTGCCATTACTATAGTCACAAGCACAGACATCACCGGAGTAACTCGTCTTCTTATACCCAAGGAAAGCGACAAAAATCTCAGCGATGACAATAAACAAGAATTGATGATAAGTCTATTTCGACTGTTCATGTCTCGAATGCAGAGTACTAAGGATGGATTTGTGATATCTAAAGACGTAAGTCCATACATTCTATCGGAGAATGGAGAATGGAAGCGTGCATCTGAATTAGTAATGTCTGACAGAAGATTTCCTGATGGATTCCGCAACATAATAGATAGCGACACATATTATGCACCGGAGCAATGCGCCGCATATCCTGCCTATCTCGAGGGATTGGATCTTTCGAACAGCAAATCGGAGAATGAATGCGACAATAGTGATAAGAGAATCTCTACTCCATCAAACGTACAGAGCTTCCTTAAAGCGCTAGGGGCCAATCTCTATTTTTTGCGCAAAGAGGAGTCGATAACGAATGGCTTGAAGTATGCAGAATATCTATTTCATAAAAAAGAGATTGATGTTTATGCTAAAAACCGTTGTGTGGGTAAAAAAATAATACCAGACATTAATGCGCTGCGTAAGCTTAGTCTTCAATCCCTGTTGATACTGCTCGAAAAATCGGATTTTGCAGACAAAATTATCAATGGCGAAAAGTTTCAATGGTTTTATAACGGAACCAAGGAGAAAGAAGTATCACTCAGTTATGTGGCGTTCAAAATCCGCACAGATACTGATGCCGGGATGTTGAAGAATTATTCCATTGAGGAAGATTTTTGGCTTCCCGGATTCAAGAATAAGCATGTACTGAAAATAGATACCTCGGACTATCGAACCAGAGCATTGCTGCATAAATTAGGCGCAAAAAGACGTATGGCAGATTTTGATGCCGAGGAGTTGTATTTGGCGTTGAATCAGATTGGGGAAAACTGGAAGCAAACCCAGAGCACAAATGGAGTAAAAAACATGTATCACGAAATAAAACAGGCGTTAGACCAGAGAGTAGATGCTCGTCCTATTCCCGACAGCTGTCAATTGAATCTGCTCTGTACTATTAATGGCGAATGCAGATTGATGCCGTCGCGCGATATTTTCTACAGCGACAATAAAAGCTTGCCCAAGGCTGTGATGGACAAACTGCCCCTTCTGCTGGCCAACAATCGTGAGGGAGAGGGAAAGATTAGCCAATATTTCGGATGCCGCACTCTTAAGGATCTTTCCACTCGCGTGCTGGAGGAAGAAATCAATGTAAATCTGGATAGGCAATTGGGCGCGCACCTTGAAAAGATCAAGCCCTACCTTCTGGCTTATGCAGTAGAGAAAGCAGGATCTCTTGGCGGGAATCGAGAGGCAAGTGTCAATCCCCAACAGAAAGCTCTCGAAACACTTAGCATCACACCGGTGAAATCATTGTCTTACAGATATGAAATAGAAATGAATGATATGAGACAATATGACAACGGAATAAAACTGAATGAAAACGAGATGCTATATCACAGAGATGCGTCTACTTCACAGAAAAAGCGTCTCGAGAACATCTACCTTAAATCTGTTTGCGAGTCGCTTGAAGAAGCCTTGATAAATCCCCGATTCGTCAACGCTTTGGTGGAAGCTGTATGCATAAGTCTGAGACTTTCGATGGATGAGAATATTCACAAGTTCTATCGCATTATCAAAGCCACTGATAGGGAATTGGAATATCTGCGCACCTCAGAAATCGATCCTGAGCTATGGCAAGGCTGCATTGCTGCCTTCGGTGCGAGCAAAGAAGAAATAGATTTTTGGGAAGAAGTATGCCGTAAGAATGGAAAAGAACTCAACTGTTGGCATGATGACAATCTTGACAGAAACATGTTGGCTGAAATTCTGGGTATTGAAAGAAGCATTGCCACAAAAGAGGCTTTTGAGGCGAATCAGAAACGACTACTGAAAGCTCAACGGGATAAATTGACAGCCGGATATTGCTGGCATATACATAGTCTATCCTTTGGAAATGCAGCGAAGGAAAGATGTTATTTAGCCCGAAAAAGTGACTTTGAGAAGGATGATTGGGTGGAGAATCTTCAGAAAGGCATTTCACATAAACTGGCCCCTGATTATGCAAATATAATAGCCAAAGAATGTCGGGATCGGTTTGACTTCACCCAAGACGCAGATTCGAATGATAATTATCCAGATATATTGGACGATTACAAAAAGCTGATTAGCGAGTGCAACAGTTCTCTATCTCTGAACGAGGCGCAGAAAAGTATGTTATATTTCCCTGGTCATGTCAAAGAGTTGGAATCATGGCTTCAGGATATATCGAAAGCAAATGAGGAAAAGGAAGAAGCCGACTCTAATCGACTCATTAGTTCTTCTATATTGCCGATAGAAGAAGTAAGCATTGAGTTGGTGGATAACACTTCTATACATGACGGAAAGAACTATGGTGGAGGAGGTAGCGGTGGTAGCAGCAATGACGACAAGGTAAAAAAACGTCATGGCAATTGGGCGGAAGACAAGGTGGTCGAGGCAATGGAGAAAGACCCACGTTATAAGATTATCCGCAAATGGTCGAAATATCTCGATAAATTGAATGGTAGCGATGAGGTTGGCTACGATTTGAGTTACGAATTAACATCGCGCCCCGGAGAGACGAGAATGCTTGAGATTAAATACAGCGACGGGAAGTCATTCATCATGTCTGCCAACGAATTCAATGTAGGCTGCAAGAATCCACTTTACGACTTTGCGCTTGTATCCCCAAAGGAAATTAAAATAATCCAAGGAGCACTGACTGATGACAGCCGTTATAGCGCTACAGCACATTCTTATAATGTCAAAGTATCAACCATAACGAAAAACGATGTATGTCTTTCAGATACTGATAGTAATGAGTACATTCAGTAGAGTAGTATAAGATGGACTGTTTTTTCCCTTTGTTTGGCTTTACTTTAATATACGTATATATGAGTACAGAGTTAAAGTAAAGTCATCTTTCTTTTGGTAGGCAATATGTATTTTGCTGTAATGCTTGTTTGTATATCATATCGGACATCACAACCTATGATATATAACGTAAAACTAAGATAAAGTTTTGCTACTGAAATCATTGTCCTAATTTTACAAATGATTAGATGAACCGCATAACCTATCATTTAATATATAAACACATACCATTTATGTACTATATGATATGTTGATATGATGGGGGCGTTTCAACAGGCTTCATCGTTCAAACAGGATTCCGGCTTTTATAAAGATGGGTTGGGTTCAACCACCCCATTTTTCCGTGTCCAAAGTTGCAATTTGCTCTTTTGGAATAAAAAATATGGCTCAAAATTTTGTGTTATGCTACAAAACATTATGTTTGCATAGCATAATAAAAAGCATAATATGAATTTCGTTGATAGAATAGAAGAAACAGCACGACTGAGGGATGCTCTTTCAAGAGAGAAGTTCTCGTTGGTCGTAGTGTACGGTCGCAGGCGGTTGGGCAAATCAACACTTATCAAAAGGGGCTTGTCGGACAGTGATGTATATTTTCTTTCCGACCGTTCCGAAGGGCAACATCAAAGAATTTTGCTTGCAAAGGTGGTAGCACAAGTATTTCCTGATTTTGATAAGCTGACTTATCCGGATTGGGAATCTCTGTTTCGTGCGGTCAATTATCGCACAGACAAGCGTTTTACGTTATGCTTGGATGAATTTCCATATCTTGTGGAACAATCCCCGGAACTACCGTCAGTGTTGCAGAAACTTGTTGATGAGAAGCAGTTGAAGTATAATCTTGTACTTTGTGGTTCATCACAGAATATGATGTATGGACTGTTTCTTGATTCTACTGCACCTCTCTATGGCCGTGCTGATGAGATAATGAGACTTACGCCGATACGCTTGCCGTATATTCAGGAGGCTTTGAACTTTGACGCTGTGAGTGCCGTTGAAGAGTATGCCGTATGGGGCTGTGTACCTCGTTATTGGGAACTAAGAGAAAACAGGAACTCACTTTCCGATGCGTTGTGGCACAATATCCTTTCGATAAATGGGACTCTTTACGAGGAACCGATAAAACTGTTTCAGGATGATGTGAAGGATATTGTCAAGACTTCTACAATCATGTCCTATATCGGCTCGGGTGCAAATCGTCTTTCTGAGATTGCAGCCAGATGTAATGAGCCTGCAACTAATCTGTCACGTCCGTTGAAGAAACTTATTGACCTCGGATTTTTAGAGAAAGATGTTCCGTTCGGAATTGACGAAAAGAATGCGAAAAAGAGCCTATATAAGATTGCAGACCCATTTATGGCGTTCTATTATCAGTTTGTCGTGCCTAACCGTTCGTTCATCGAGCTTGGTCGTCGTTTGCCATTAGAACAGGCTTTGGCAGCCCATTTCTCGGAGTATGTGAGTATGCATTGGGAAAAACTATGCAGGGACGCTGTAACGGGAAAGATGGTCAATGGAATTGTTTACGGTAAGGCAAAGCGCTGGTGGGGACCGGTTCTCAATGATAAGAAAGAACCGGAACAAATAGAGATTGATGTGATGGCCGATTCGCTTGATAAAAAATATTTGTTAGTTGGCGAATGCAAATGGACAAATCAAGAGAATGGCAAACAACTTACAGCCGAGCTTCTCCGTAAAGCCAACCTGCTGCCATTTGCCAAAAATTACAGGATTCTCCCGGTCTTATTTCTTAAGTATGCACCGAAAGATGATGCCGGGAATGCGATGTTGCCGGAAAATGTTGTTGAGTTGATGAAAT